>SXGQ01028145.1_pt1 | contig 18434 bp, 19 predicted proteins | sample 3178371 | NCBI WGS metagenome assembly SXGQ01 (sample SAMN11356859, study PRJNA531348) | freshwater metagenome | isolation source: freshwater sample F1-20 | place: China: Fuxian Lake, Yuxi | collected 2017-12-25 | reverse complement strand
GGAGCCGTGCGGCGGCCGGGGCGAGGCCGAGCGCGAGGCCGTCGGCGGCGGTCGCGTCCGGGGTGTGGCGCGTGTGTCCGCCTCTGGCTGACGTTTGCGCCACAGCGGCGCGGTCGGCCACCGCCAGGGCGATCGCGCCGACCAGCAGGCCCGCGGCGATCGCGTGGCGGCTCGCGGCCCGCCGCTCGATCGCGTCGGCCGCCAGCGCGCCGACGACCACCGGTGGCGCCGCTGCGGCCACATGGAACGCCAGTCCCCGCGGCAGGCGTGTGGCGACGTCGCGCACCACCCACGGCAAGACGAGTGCGGTGCCACCGTGCAGTGCCACCTCCAGGGTCCGCCGCCGCCCCGCGTCGATGTCGCCTGCCAGCAGCGCGATGTGCGCCGAGGAGCTGACCGGCGCGAGCTCCGCGGCGCCCTGGACGACGCCGAGCACGGCGGCACGGCGCACGCTGAGCGGGGTGGACACGACGGCGGACGATATCCCGCGGTGATAGCCTTACATCGACCGCAAAGTAAGGAACTCCCCATGGAAGCGCTGGCGAAGATCACGAGCAAGGGGCAGGTCACGATCCCCAAGTCGGTCCGCGACGCGCTCGGGCTGCGCGAGGGCGATCACGTGGTCTTCCGGGTGGAGGGCAGCCAGGCATCCATCGGCCGGACCCGCGACCTGCTGGACCTCGCCGGCGCCGTGCCCGTCCCGGCGCACCGGCGCGGCAGCTCGTGGGACGACATCATCGACGCGGCCCACCGCGCGCGGGCGCGCAAGCTTTCGTGACGTCCACGGCGTTCCTCGATACGAACGTCCTCATCCGGCACCTCACTGGCGATCCGCCGGCGCAGGCCCGCCGCGCCACGGCGTTCCTGGCGGCCGCCGAGGGTCCCCTGCTGCTCGCCGACCTCATCGTGGCGGAGATCGTCGACGTCCTCGAGTCGGTCTACGACGTTGACCGGAGCATGGTGGCCGACCTGGTGCGGGCGATCATCGCCTTCCCCTCGATCGCCGTTGTCCAGGGACCTCTGCTCCTCCGCGCGCTGGAGGCCTACGAGCACGACCGGCTCGACTTCGCCGATGCGTATCTCGTGGCCTGCGCTGAAGCGACCGGGGTCGGCCGCGTCGTGTCCTTCGACCGCGGGCTCGACCGGGCCGGCACGGTCGAGCGGGTCGAGCCGTAGCCGCGGCGGCGAGTACCCTCGCGCACGTGGCCGTCCCCCTCTTCGACCCCGCCGCCCCCCTCGCACCGCTCGATGCCGAGCTGCGCGCCGCGGTCTCCGGTGTCCTCGACGCCAAGCAGTACATCCTCGGCCCGAACGTCACCGCGTTCGAGGAGGAGTTCGCCGCGCTGCACGGGGTCCCGCACGCCGTCGGGGTGGCGAACGGCACCGAGGCGATCACCATCGCGCTGCGGGCCCTCGGGGTCGGTCCGGGCGACGAGGTCGTGGTCCCGTCCTTCACGTTCTACGCGAGCGCGGAGGCGATCCCGCCGACCGGCGCCACGCCGGTCTTCTGCGACATCGACCCGGAGACGTACCTCGTCACCGCGGACGCTGTGAGGGCGGTCCTCACGCCCAAGACGAAGGCCGTCGTCGTCGTCCATCTGTTCGGCAACGTCGCACCCGTGGACGAGATCGCCGCCCTCGGCGTGCCGGTCGTCGAGGACGCGGCGCAGGCGACCGGATCCAAGACCACCGACGGTCGGCTGACGGGGGCGCTCGGCACGATCGGGACGTTCTCGTTCTACCCGTCGAAGAACCTCGGCTGCTTCGGCGACGGCGGGGCGATCACGACCTCCGATGACGCGCTCGCCGAGCGGGTGCGGTCGCTGCGCTTCCACGGGTCGCGGGACAAGGTCACGTACGAGGAGGTCGGCTACAACTCGCGCCTCGACGAGCTGCAGGCAGCGGTGCTGCGTGTGCAGCTCTCGCACCTGCACGCGTGGTGCGACCGCCGTCGCCAGGTCGGCTCCTGGTACGTCGAGGCGGGCCTGGGCGAGCACGTCGACCTCCCGGTCCCCGCGGTCGGCGCCGACCCTGCGTGGAACCTCTACGTCATCGGCCATGACCGCGCCGACGCGCTGCACACCGCGCTGACCGACGCCGGTATCGGGGCGCGGTCCTACTACCGCCAGCCCGTCCACGAGCAGGTGGCGATGACGCCGTGGCGCACCGACGCGTCGCTGCCGGGGACGGCGCGCGCCGCGGCGCGGCACCTCGCGCTGCCGATGGGCCCGGCGCTGACCCGTGCGCAGGTCGACGAGGTCGTCGCCGCGGTGGCCGATGCGCGTCTGGATTGACCTCACCAACAGCCCCCACGTCCTGGTCATGCGACCGATCGTGGAGCTGCTGCGCGCCGACGGCCACGACGTCCGCGTCACCGCGCGCGACTTCGCCCAGACGCTCGGCCTGCTCGAGCGCTTCGGCATCGAGCATGAGGTCGTCGGCCACCACCGCGGCGGCCGGGTCGCCGCGAAGGCGGTGGGCCTGGCCTCCCGCTCGACGGCGCTGACCCGCTGGGCCGCGCGCAAGAAGTTCGACCTCGCGCTCGGCCACGGGTCGAACGACATCACCGTCGCCGCCGCGGTCCTGCGCATCCCGTGCGCGACGACGTTCGACTACGAGTGGGCGAAGGTCCAGCACACCGTCAACTGCCGGCTCGCGCAGGCGGTCGTCGTCCCCGACGTCATCCCGCCCGAGCGCCTGTACCCGTACGGCGCGAAGGGCAAGATCCGCGGATACGAGGGGCTGAAGGAGGAGTACTACCTCGCCGACTTCGAGCCCGACCCGGCGATCCTCGACGAGCTCGGCCTGAACCCCGCCGAGCCGATCGCGGTCATCCGCACCCCGCCCGCGGTGTCGCTCTACCACCGCTTCGAGAACGACCTCTTCGGCGGCGTGCTCGAGCGTGTCCGCGGCGCGCAGGCCGTCGTCCTGCCCCGCACACCCGAGCAGCGCGAGGAGCTGACGAAGGCCGGCGGGTTCATCGTCCCCGAGCGCGCGATCGACGCGCAGTCGCTCATCGCGTACGCGGACCTCCTGGTCAGCGCGGGCGGCACGATGAACCGCGAGGCCGTTGCGCTCGGCACGCCGGTGTGGACGTCGTTCGAGGGACGGCTCGGCGGGGTCGACGAGCGGCTCATCGCCGAGGTGCGGATGAAGAAGCTGACCGACGCTGCGGAGGTCGAACTCGTCAAGCGGGAAGGCGGCGCCACCGTCGAGCGGGTGCGCCGCGATCCACGGGTGTTCTTCGAGCTGCTGGCTAGTGCGTTGCGATGACGTACGTCTCGGCCGCGATGTCGGGGTAGCGCTCCCCGAGCACCATGAAGGCCTCGATCATCTCGTCGGTGAACCACTCGTCGGTCTGCCCGTTGGAGACCGGCTTCAGCCAGTAGCCGCCCGCGTGGTGGACCTTCAGGCCCGCCTCGCGGAACATCGCCTGGAAGCTCTCCGGGGAGCTGACGCGGCGGTGGCCGGCCCGCACGTCTGACGGGGTCAGCGCGTACTCGGTCGGCAGCATGCCCATGAGGACGGCGGCCTGCCGGTGGATGCTGCCCGAGCTCGGCACCGAGGCGACGATGACACCGTCGGGCGCGAGCCACTGCTTGGCCAGCTCGAGCGTCTGCACGGGGTCGGCGACGTGCTCGATGGTGTGGTTCAGGACGATGGTGTCGAACTTCTGCGTCGGCTCGTACTGCTCGAAGAGCTCGCACACGACGTTGACGGTCGGGAACTCGGCGGCGACCTTGTCGGCCAGGGAGCGCGAGCCGTCGATGACGGTCACGTCGGAGAACGCGTCGAGCAGCAGGCGGGTGGTGTTGCCGTCGCCGCAGCCCATCTCGAGGACGGTGTCGCCGCGCCACCAGCGGCTGAAGATCCGCACGGAGTACAGGTTGGTCGCGGTGTTGACGCCGGCTGAGTAGATGCCGTCGGCGGCGCACTCCTCCAGGCGGCGGAGCTCCTGCTCAACCGAGATCGTGGTCTGCGAGGGGGTCATATCCCTGCTATCGGCCAAGAGCGGCGGGGATTGAGGGCGACAGCCGCACCTGTTCGCGCAGGCGGTCGGCGTCGTCGGGCCCGAACACGTCGGGTCCCGTCGCGCGGGCGCTGAGCGTCGCCGCCGCGAGCGCCGTCAGGCGCGGGCGCAGCTCGGGCGGCCCGGCCTCGGCGACCACGTCGAGGTCCCCGCGATGCAGGAACGCGTTGCCGACCGCGCACGTCAGCTCCGTGTCGACCCGGACCAGCGACCAGCCGGCGGCATGGATGACGAGGGTCACATCGTCGGCGGGCTCGATGGCCTTTGCGTAGGCGGCCAGCAGTCGTGGGTCCTCCACGAGTTCCTGAGCGTCGGCCAGGACGACGACCCCCCGGGTCGGCGGCAGGCTGGGCGGCGTGCCGACCGGCTCGGTCACGGCAGGACGGAGCGGGGCGAGAAACGGGGCGACATCCGGGTTGTGCGCATCGAGGTGCAGCGCGCGGATCGCCGCGGCGGCGCCGCCGTGGGCGTCGCCTGAGGCCATGCACGCGCGAGCGGCCGCCATGGTCTCCGCGGCGGCGACGGGTGACTGGTCGGCCGGCGGGAGCAGCTCCTCGCGCGTCTCGCCGGATGCCGCGCACATCTGCGCGACGAGCAGCTCGTGGCGGTGATGGGCGAACACGAGGTCCACGATCGAGGCGTCGGCGGGGTCGCAGGCGCCGAGCAGCCAGCGGCGGAAGCGCAGCTCCTCGCGCTGGGCGCGCAGCAGCCGGTCGCCCTCGGCGCCGTGCGCGAGGTTCGCAGCGTGCTGGCGGTAGCGGTAGAGCGGGATATCGAGGTAGTCGAGGTCGGCCACCTCCGCGATCGCCCACGCCCACCAGTAGTCCTCCCAGGCGGCGTGCGGCGGGATGGGATGAATGACGTCCAGCAGGTCGGCGCGCAGCATGATGCCGCCACCCGAGACGAAGTTGTGGTGCAGCAGCTTGCCGAGCGGACGCCCGACGTAGGGCAGGAGTCCGTTCGCGCGCATGAAGGACCGCGCGAGGACGTTGCCGTGGTCGTCGATCGTCTCCATGTCGCTGTAGACGAGGCCGACGCTCGGATGGGCGGCGAGGTGCTCGGCCTGTGCGCGGAGCTTGCCGGGCAGCATCTCGTCGTCACCCGCGATGGAGGTGATGACGTCGCCGCGCAGCTCGGTCAGCGCGCGGTCCACGGTGGCTCGGAGGCCCACGTTCTCCCGGCGGTGAAACGTGATCCACGGCGTCGCGTCCGCGTAGGGCTGGATGACGTCGGCGGTGCCGTCCGAGGAGCCGTCGTCGAAGATGACCCACTCCAGGCGGTCGGCCGGCCAGTCCTGCGCGAGCACGCTCTCGATCGCACGGGCCGCGTACGCCTCGTGGTTGTAGAACGACGAGAAGACGCTGATGAAGGGCGTGGCCGGGAGCGGAGCCAGCGCACGGGTCTCACGCATGGGCGGCGACGGGCGGGGTGATCGGATGGACGGGCGCGGACCCCCACCATGCGGGGGCACGCGCCGGGTCCCCGACGGCGAGCCAGCCGGTCGGGAGCACCGGCGTGTCGCCGTACGGGATGACGTCGACGGGCAACTCCCAGCCCGCCTCGTCGTCCTGGGCCGACAGCACCGGTCCGGCGACGGCCATGGACGCCTCGATGCCTTCGGCCGGCAGCGTGAGGGCGACTCGGTCGGTCACGCGGGCGACGACGAGCGCCCGCAGTGCGGTGAGGTGCGTGGCCAGGTCGTCCTCGCGCGGTTCGGGAGCGGCGAGCGCACCAGCGATCGGCGCAGGCAACGGTGCCGATGCCACGCCGAGCACGTCTGGCAGCTGCTTGCGAATCGCCGGCGACGTGGCGGCGAGCGCGATCGCGCGGGTGCTGGCGTCGATGTCCTCGAGGCTGCTCGCGGCGGTCGCGTTGCGGTTGTAGCGCGAGAGCAGGGGGAGCGTCTCGTCGGTCGGATCGAGCGGTGGGACGGGGCCGGGCGCGGGGCCGCTCCCGCCGGCGAGCGCCCGGGCGCGGGCGTAGGCCTCCTCGAGCTGCGCGCTCCAGCCAGGTCCGGCGTGGATCGCGAGCGTGGCCTCGCGAAACGCCGCCGCCCGGCGCTGCGCTTCGCCTGGGCTGTCGAGCAGGACGCCGATCTGGGCTTGGAGTTCGGCGGGGGTGCTCGCGTGCAGCCGCGGATCCGGGTCGGTGATCGGCTCCTGGCAGAAGAGGCCGCGGGCGCGCGCATCCGGCCGGTAGGTGATGACCGGCACGTTGTGCAGCGCGGCTTCGACGACAACGGTGCCGCCGGCCAGCGGGTAGGACTCGATGAGGGCGTCCGCCGCCGCGTAGAACGGGGCCAGGTCGAGTGAGGGCCCGATGACGTGGAGTTTGCCGCCGGATTGCGCGATCAGCCCAGGCCAGGGCTGCAGGTTGGCGTGCGGGCCGACGACGATCAGGCTGGCCGCGGGTCGCGCGTGGAGCGTGGGCAGGATGGCGCCCCCGAGCGTCTCGCCGGTGAGCGGCGTGAACTTCACGGGGTGCCCGAGGGTCAGGAGCACCTCCGCCTCGTCAGGGATGCCGAGGGCGGCGCGTGCCTCGGCGCGAGAGGGCAGCATCTGCGGAGGGTCGCCGGGGAGCGGCAGGACTCCACACCGCTCGGCCGGGATGCCGCGGAGCTCCTGGGCCACGACCGACCCGTCGCCGCGGCACGCGAGCACGACGTCGAACGCGCGGCGGCCGACCCACGGCGCGTGGTCGGCGTGGTTCATGAAGACGGTCGGCGGCCGCCCGGGTCCCGGCTCGAACGCGAGGATCGCGGGGACGTCGTCGGGATGGATGTGCAGAACGACGAGGTCGAACGACGCCGCGAGCCCGCGCAGGTCCCGGGCGCGCTCCAGCATCGGCATCTCGGGCGTCCCGACCGACAGCACCGGGATGCCGAGCTGCTCGAACGTCGCGGCGACGGCCGGCGAAGGCTCGCCCTGGCGGGTCAGGACGACGACGTGGCTGCGCGCGGCGTCGCGCGCGATCCACCTCGACGCGAGGCGGGTGTGGCCGCCGACGGCGTAGGTCTCGCTGAGGACGTGCAGCACGCGTTCGGGGGCGTCCGTCGACGCAGATCGGTGCGCCGGCCATGGGGCGAGCGCGTCGTCTGCGATCGCCGTCGCCGTCGCCTCGAGCTGCTCGAAGGCCAGCGCGCCCGGCTGGTTCAGGAGCGCGAGATGCGCGGCGGTCTGGATGACCTGTGCGGCCTGCTCGCCCTCGCCGCGTGCTGCCAGCGCCGACGCGGTGTCCGCGAGCCGGGCGAGCCCGGCCCCGACCGCGGCCATGTGGGCGTGGTCCTCGGCGAACGCGCTCACGCTGCGCCCCGCAGCTTCTTCATCCGGTTGGAGTACAGGCCCTCCTCGGTGCGTTCGACCTTCGTCGGCACTTTGAACGGGGCCAGCCGCGCAGCGCAGTGCTTGCGCACGCGGCGCTTGAGCTCGGACTGCGATTCGCCGGTCGTCGTCGTGACCCGCGCGACGATGATCGCGCCCAGCAGGTTGTGCGCCTCGGCGTGGACCGCCACGTCCTGCACGCCGTCGAGCTCGAGGATCACGTCCTCGACCTCGGCGGGGTAGACCTTCTGCCCGCCGACGTTGATGAGGTCCGTCGTGCGGCCGAGGATGCGCAGCCACTCGCCGTCGACCTCGACCTTGTCCTGCGTGCAGAACCAGCCGTCCTCGTCGAACGGCGACGGCGCGTTGAGGTAGCCGAGCATGGAGAAGGCCGAGCGGATCCAGAGGACGTCGTCGACGACCTTCAGCTCGAAGCCGTCGCCGCCGATCCGCACCCACAGCGAGCCGTCGGGCCGCGACTGCGAGCGCAGCACGCCGAGCTCGGAGAGCCCGTAGGTCTGCTGGAGCTTCACGCCGGGGAACGCTTCGCCGAGGCGGTCGAGCGTCGGCTGGGGCATGACCTCAGTGCCGTAGGAGATGGTCTTCAGCGACGACAGGTCGTGCTTGTGGTGCGCGTCGGAGCGCACGAGCATGTTGAGGAACGACGGGGTGGTCGGCAGCAGCTCGACGCCGTTGGTCTCGATCGCGCTGCAGACGCCCTTCACCGAGCGGTCGCTGACGGTGACGACGGTGCCCAGGCTCGACGTGATCGCCAGCAGCGTGTTGATGCCGCCGAAGTGGTCGAGCATGAGGAAGCAGATCGCGACCTGCGCACGGCGCGGCTGCTCGAACTTCGCGGCGACGCGCTCGAAGTCGTGCAGGATGGCCTTCGGCGTGCCGGTCGAGCCGGAGCTGAACAGCAGCAGGCCGGGGCGGCCGGTCGCGACGAGGTCCCCTAGCAGCGGCGCCTCGGGCTCGACGTGGCCGAGCGACTCGAACGTCGGCTCGCCGTCGCTGCAGTCGATGACCCAGCTCGCTTCGGCAAGACCGAGGATGACGTCGCGCTCGACCACCGACTGCGGCGTCAATGGCGCGATGACGTTGCCGTTGCCCGCCAGCGCGAGGATGAGGCAGAAGACCTCGGGCGAGTAGTCGGCGACGATCACCACGACCTCCCCGGGCGCGACACCGGCCTGCGCCAGCCGCGCCCGCTCGACGTCCACGCGGGCGCTGACGTCGGCGTACGTGACCGTGCGGCCGTCGGCGACGAACGCCGCACGGTCGCCGGCCTCGGCGAAGCGATCGAGGAGGAACTGCATGGTCAGGCCGCCTTGGGGACGTCCAGCTGCTCGGCGATGACGATGCGCAGGAGCGCCAGCGAGGACAGCTCGGCGGCCTCCTCGTCGGGGATCGTCACGTCGAACTCCTGCTCGATGGCGAGGATGAGGTTCAGGTGGGCGAGGGAGTCCCAGGCCTCGATCGTGTCGGGGCTCGTGTCGTCGGTGATCTCGGCGACGTCGACCTCCAGGACGGAGGCGAGGGTCTCGCGCAGGCGCTGCTCGTGTTCAGAGGACATGGATCTCGAGATGGTCGGGGGCGGAAGCGGGAAGGGCGGTGATCGGGCCGGCGTAGTCGACGGCGCCGTCGGGGTGCTCGGCGCTGCGGGGCAGGCCGAGCCGGTCGTAGAAGTCGGCGACCTGGGCGTTCTTGGCGGTCGGGGCGAAGCGGGCGCGCACGTCGGTGCAGCCGTGCTCGGCGGCGAGCCGGGCGACGACGGTCCAGCACGCCTGCTCGATGCCGCGGCCCAGGACGCGGCAGCTCATGAGGAACGTCTCGACCTCGACGACGGGGGCGGCGAAGCGCAGGACGAGCACGCCGGTCAGGCCCTGCTCGCCGAAGCGGTCGCGCACGTGCAGGGAGAGCACGGCGGCGTCGGGGTCGTCCATCGCGGCGGCGATCTCGCCCTCGCCGTAGCGCTTGGTCGTCAGGTTGAACTGGTTGGACTTCTGCGTGAGCTCGGAGATGCGGGTGATGCGAGCGCGTTCGTCGACGTGCACGTCCACGGTCAGCCCCAGCGACCGCAGGTAGTCCTCGCGGCTGCCGTGGCGCGACTCCTCGGCGCGGGCGGCGGCGCGGGCGCGGTACTGCTCGGTCTTGCCGGCGTCGGCGCCGCTGCGGGCGGTGGTGAACAGCTCGGCGATCTCCTGCGCCATGGCCGGCCACTGCCACGCCTCGCGGGGGACCTGGAAGGTGGTGACCATCGGCAGGCGGGTCCGCACGGCCTCGATCTCAAAGGCGGAGTCGTCGGCGAAGACGATGCTGTCCAGGCCGACGTTCAGCTCCTCGGCGATTGCGACGAGGCTGTCGACCTTGTCGTCCCAGCTGACCTTCTGGAGCACGAGGTGCTCGTCGCGCAGGACCATCGCGGGATGGGCCTCGAGCGCCTCGGCGACGTCCTCGGGGTTGTTCTTCGACGCCAGGCACACGAGCACCCCGGCGGCCTGCAGGCCGGCGACGATCTGCTGCACGGTCCAGAACGCGTTGCCCGGGTAGCGCAGCGGGTCGAGGGCGATCCCGTCGAGGCCGTCCTCGCCGAGGATGCCGCCCCACAGCGTGTTGTCGCAGTCGAGGACCAGGACCTTCGGGACGAGGCCGGCGCTCGCGCGGGTGGCGAGCACCAGGCGGCGGGCCAGCTCGTTCGCGGCGGCTGCGGTGTACGGCGCGCCGAAGCGCAGGCCGAAGCGGGCGTCGATGGCGGCGTCGTAGCCGACGGCGGCGAGCGCGTCACCGACGTGCAGCGCGCGGGCGCCGGGCGCGGTCGCGAGCGTGCGCTCCACGGCGTCGCGCAGGTGCGCGACCGCGGCGTCGACCGCGCGGCTGGCGGTGGTATCGGTGGGGGCGCTCGTGCGGTGCGGCAGCGCGACGTCGATGGTCTGGAAGCGGCCGGCCGCGGCGTCGAGCACCAGCCCGAGTTCCCCGGCCACGCGCTGGGCGCAGGCTTCGAGCAGCTCGTCGTCCATCGTCGCGGCGCGCGCTTCGAAGGCGGGCAGGATCCCCTCGAGCGTGGTGACGAGCACGAGGTGGTCGACCCCGTCCTCGGCGAAGCGTTCGACGTTGTCGAGGTGCGAGTCCAGCGCGCCCTGGTGGACCTCGGCCTGCAGGCCCGCAAGCAGCGCCTGGCGGCGCAGCATGGTCGCGACGATGTCCAGCGTGGCGGTGGCGCTCAGCCCGACCTTCAGGATCGGCGCGTCCGGCGTGGCGGCCTCGCCGGCGCGCACGGCCTTCATCACGGCGGCCAGCGGCGCGTCGCGGTCGGCGAGTGCGGACAGGTCCGGCGCCTCGGTGGCGGGAGCGTTGCTCATCCCATCGTCTTCCCGCCGTTGACGCGCAGCGTCTGACCGGTCACATGGCCGGCGGCCGGCGACGCGAGGTACGCCACCGCGGCGGCGATGTCCTCGGGCGCGGCGAGGCGGCGCGTCGGGGTCTGGCGCGCGGCGAGCAACCGGGCTTTCTCGGGCAGGTCGCCCACGAGGCGGGTCTCGGTCAGGCCCGGGGAGACGCAGTTGACGGTGATGCCGTGCGGGCTGAGCTCGTCGGCAAGGTGGTGCGAGAGGGTGGAGAGCGCGGACTTCGCCATCGCGTAGGCGGTCCAGCCGGTCGTCGGCGCACCGTCGATCGCCTCCGAGGTGATGGCGACGATGCGCCCGGCGCCGCGCTCGCGCATGAGCGGCGCGGCGGCCTGCGCCAGCTCCAGCGCGCTGCGGACCTGGACGTCGAGGTGCGCCTGCACGTCGGCCCACCGCAGTTCGGCGATCCCGCGCGGCACGATGCGGCCCGACGCGTTGGCGACGACGACGCCGACACCGCCGAAGCGCTTGTGGGCGGCGTCGACGAGCGCGCCCGCGGACCCGGGGGTCGTGAGGTCGGCGCTGACGGCGATCGCCTCGCCGCCCGCCTCCTGGATGAGATCGACGGTGCCCGCCGCGCGCTCGGCGTCCCCGCCGTAGCCGACGACGACCGACAGCCCGGCGCGCGCCAGCTCCGCGCAGATCGCCCGGCCGATGCCGCCCGACCCGCCAGTGACGACTGCGACCGGCGCCATGCCGGCGGGAGCCTCGGCGACGGCGGGGCGCGGTTCGAGTGCACGCACCTTCCCGTGCCCGGCGAGCACGACGTCGCCGTGCTGGTTGACGATCTTCGCGTCGAGATCGAGCACCCGCTGGGAGTCGTTCTTCGCGGTGACGGTGGCGGACACCGTGATCTCGTCGCCGAGCCTGACGGGTGCCTTGAAGTCAAAGGACTGCGAGACCCACAGCGCGCCCTCGCCCGGGAGCTTCGTCCCGATGACGGTCGACAGCAGCGACGCGCCGAGCATCCCGTGGACGACGATGTCCTTGAACGGCGTGCCCTCGGCGTACGCGCGGTCGACGTGCAGCGGGTTGTCGTCCCCCGTCATCTCGACGAACTTGCGGACGTCCTCCTCGGTGATGCGGCGGGTGACCGATTCGGTGTGCCCGACCTCGATGTCGGCGAAGGCGATCATCCCCATCTCCAGACGCTCGCGCCGAAGGTGAAGCCCGCGCCGACGGCGGCGAGCACGACGGTGTCGCCGGGGGTGACGAGGCCCTCGTCGACGGCCTCGCTGAGCACGATGCCGACGGACGCGGCACCGGTGTTCCCGATCCGCTCGACGTTCGTGAACGTCTTCTCCTCCGGGATGCGCATCTTGCGCGTGAGGTAGGAGATGAGGTTGCGGTTGGCCTGGTGGAAGAGGATGAGGTCGACGTCGGCGAGCTCGACGTCCGCCTTCGCGCACGCCCGCTTGACGGTCGTCGGCAGGTGCGTGATCGCCTGCCGCCACGTCGCCAGGCCGGCCTGCTCGATCGTCGCCGCGCCGTTCATGAGCCCCGGGTGACCGGGCGGGTACTCCGAACCGCCGGCGCGCAGCCGGACGGCCTCCCAGTTGCTCGGGTCGGTGAAGAACGCGGAGCCCAGCGCGGCGCCGGTGTCCGACGGGCCGAGGATCGCGGCGCCCGCGCCGTCGGAGAAGTAGATGGCGGTGTCGACGTCCGCGCGGTCGATGAACCGCGTGTGCATCTCGACGCCGATGACCAGCGCGTAGCCCAGCTCGGGGTCGGCGGCCAGGCGGTCGGCCGCGACGGTGAGCCCGGTGACGAAGCCCGCGCAGTTGGCCTGCACGTCGAAGCACATCGGGCCCTTGCAGCCCAGCTCGCCGGCGACCTTCGCCGAGACGGGCGGGAACGCGTAGTCGGCGGTGAAGGTGCAGGCGACGACGAGGCCGATCTCGGTCGGGTCGATGCCCGCGGCGGCGACGGCGTCCTGCGCGGCGGCGAGGCTCAGCCCGGACGCGCTGTCCTCCTCGGAGGCGAGGTGGCGGGCGGTGATGCCGGTCTTCTCGACGATCCACTCGGGCGTCGTGTCCGGCAGGACGGCGCACAGCTCCTCGTTGCTCTCCACGCGGGCGGGGAGCGCGCGGCCGGTGCCCTTGATCGCGAGACCCATCAGGCCGCCTCCTCCTGCTCGAGGTCGTCGATCCCGGCCAGCTCGCGCAGCGCGGTGTTCGAGACGCGGATCTCGCCCCAGGTCGCGCTTGCGCCGTGGCCCGGGCGGATCACGGTGTCGTCGTCGATGCGGTCCCAGAGCCTGCGCAGCGTCTTGGCCAGCACCGCGCGGTTCTCGCCGGGGAACTTGTCGCGCCCCACGTGGCCGCGGTAGATCGTGTCGCCGCTGAAGAGCGTGTCGCGCCAGGCGATGCAGCAGCTGCCCGGCGAGTGGCCCGGCGCGTGCCAGAACGTCGCGACCTCGTCGCCGATCGCGACCGTCGTCCCGTCCTCGGCGAGCCCGTCGAACACCGGCGTCTCGATGCGCTGGGGCATCCGGCACGCCATGAGCAGGAAGTTGGCCTTCTCGGCGAGCTTGCGGTCCGCGCCGTGCAGCCAGACCTCCGCGCCGTGCTCGCGCTGGAGCGTCGCGGCAGAGCCGATGTGGTCGAAGTGGCCGTGGGTGAGCAGCACCCAGCCGGCGGTCAGGTCGCGGTCTCCCAGTTCGGCGAGCACGAGGTCCTCGGACAGGCCCGGGTCGATCACCAGGGCGCGACCGGGCACGCCGGTCTCGCAGATGTAGGTGTTCTCCTCGACCTCGGTGTTGAGGACCCGGGTGATCATCAGTGCAGGCCCCCGAGGAAGATGGTCTGCGCCGAGATGTACGAGCTGCGCGGGTCGCAGAAGAAGTCGAGGACGTTGAGGATGTCGTCGGGCTCGGCGTAGCGCGGGACCGGCAGCGCGGCGATGATCTCGTCGATCTTCTCCCGCGGCAGCTGGTTGAGCATGTCCGTCTCGATCGCGGTGATCGCCAGCGTGTTGACGGTCACGCCGAACGTGCCGAACTCCTTGGCGAGCACGCCGGAGAGCGTCGTCAGCGCGGCCTTGCACGCGGCGTAGAGCGAGTCGCCCATCGGCTCCAGGCTCGCGGCCATCGACCCGATGTTCACGATCCGGCCCGACTTGGCCTTGCGCATGAGCTTCGCCGCCTCGCGGGAGACGAGGAACGGGCCGAGCAGGTTCGTGTCCGTCATCGCCTTGGCGTTGGCGGCGGGCATGATCATCGCGTACTGCGACGTGAGCACGGCGGCGTTGTTGACGACGATGTCGACCTTGCCGTGCGCGCTCTTGACGTGCCGGAACGCGGCCGCGACCTGGTCGCCGTCGCCGACGTCCGCGATGACGTGGTCGTAGCCGTCGCGCTCGTACGCGGCGTCGCCGCGGGCCAGGCCCACGACCGTCCCGCCCTCGTCCAGGATGTGCTCGGCGATGTGCCGGCCGACGCCGCGGTGGGCCCCGGACACGACGGCCACCTGGCCGTCGTAGCGTCCGCTCACGCTCGCTGCTCCTCGACGAGTTCGAGGATGTACGTCTTCAGCGCCTGCACGTCGGTGAAGGGGGAGATCTCGCGGCTCATCGCGCGGTCGTCGGTCAGCGACGCGTCGAGGCCCTGCTCCTGCAGCGCGGACTCCACGTCGACGATCACGGACACGAGCGACAGCGAGTCGATCTGCGCGTCGTCACCGAACAGCACGGTGTCCGGGCCGATCTCCACGGGCTCGTCGAGCTCCTCGTTGAGGAAGCGCAGGGCCTCGAGGATCATCTCCTCGACGGCGGTGGCGTTCAGCTCGGCGATCACGACGCGCTCCTTTCGGCGCTCGGGCGCGCGGCGCCGATCAGGGCGTTCATGCGCGGCAGGGAGATTTCGAGGTATTCGTGCTCGAGCAGGCCGAGGCAGACCGCGTCGTGCCACTCGCCGTCGAGCAGGTAGTGGCGGCGCAGCCGGCCCTCCTCCTGCATGCCCAGGTACTTCTGCCACTGGACCATGCGGCGGTTGCCGTCGGCGACCGTTCCGTAGAGACGGATGAGTCCGAGCTCGCCGAACGCGTACTCGTAGAGCAGCTTCATCGCCTCGACCGCGGCGGGCACGCCCCGGACGGCGTCCTCGTCGCCGATGAGAAAGCGCGACGTCTCCGCCCGGCGGTTGACGAGGTCGATGTCGATCAGCGACAGCATCCCCACGGGACGGCCGTCGGCCAGTTCGATGATGAAGTTGCGCTCGCTGTCCGGCCGGTGCGCGATCCAGGCCGCCTGGTCGGAGACGGTCTGCGCACCTGTGTTCAGGAATCGCGCGCGACGGCTCTGGCGCCAGGCCAGCGTCAGCTGCGCATCGTCGGACGTGAGGGGACGGAGAGCGACGAACTCCCCGGTCAAGCTGGTCATCGAGACTGCTCCATGCGGTTGACCGGCGCCCGCGGCGAACGAGCACCGTGACGCCGAGGGGACGTCACAGGCCTGGAATCGGCCTGTCCTGGACGATCTTGAGTCCCGTCAGCCTGCGGCCAGGCCGTTGCCGTTGCCGCCGTGCTTCGCGGCGACGAATGCACCGTAATCCCGGTGGTAGTCCTCCTCCTCGTACGGCCGCGAGGCCAGCACCAGGCAGACCGAGCCGGAGGAGAAGTCGTCGAGCTCCCGCCACACCATGCGGGGGATGTACAGGCCGTAGTACGACCGGTTCAGGAAGAAGCGCTCGCGGTGCGTGCCGTCGTCGACGAGGACGTCGAGCGAGCCGGACGCCGCGACGATGAGCTGCTCGAGCTGCTGGTGGGCGTGCCCGCCGCGCCCTTCGCCGCCCGGCACGTCGTACAGGTAGTAGACGCGGGCGATGTCGAACGGGATGTGGTTCGACCCCTCGACGAAGGTGAGGTTCCCGCGCGGGTCCGCGATCCGGGGGAGATCGACGATGCGGCAGCCGGTCTGGCCTTCGCGCAGGTGGGAGCGCTGGTCGGTGACGCGCCGCCCCGGGTGCCCGTCGCGGCGTTCCTCCGTGGTGGGGAGGTACGGCTCGGAGGGGACGGAGATGCGGTCGGGGGCGGGCTGGCGAGGCGCGACGCTCACACCCGGGTCATCGGTCCGGTCCCGGGGAAGTTGAGCTACGCCACGAGGTGGAGCTTCTTGCCGTCCTCGCCGAAACTCTTCACCGCCGCGATGACGTCATCCGCCTGCGCGGTGGTCATGTGCGGCCCGATCGGCAGGCTCAGGCACTCGCGTGCCCACGCCTCGGTGACCGGAAGGTCGCCGCCGGTGCGGATGCCCGCGTCCAGGTACGCCCCGGAGAGGTGCGGCGGCTCGGGGTAGTGGATGAGCGTCTCGACCCCGCGGGAGCGGAGGTGCTCGGCGAGTTCGTCACGGCGCGGGTGGCGCACGACGAAGAGGTGCCACACGGGCTCGGACCCGGGCGCGACGCGCGGGAGCTGCAGGTCGGGTGTGCCCATCAGGCCGTTCCAGTAGCGCACCGCCAGCGCGTGGCGGCGGCGGTTCCACTCGGGCAGGTGCGCGAGCTTGACGCGCAGCATCGCGGCCTGGATGGGGTCCATCCGGCTGTTGACGCCCTGCTCGTCGTGGCGGTACTTCTCGCTGGAGCCGTAGTTGCGCAGGCGGCGCACCTCGTCGGCGAGCGCGGCGTCGTCGGTCGTGACCGCGCCCGCGTCGCCGTAGGCGCCGAGGTTCTTGCCGGGGTAGAAGGAGAACGCGGCGATGTCTCCGAGCGAGCCGGCGGTGCGCTCGCCGGCCTTGGCGAGATGCGCCTGGGCGGCGTCCTCGACGATAGGCAGGTTGAAGCGGCGCAGCGGCTCGAGGTCCATCGCCTGGCCGTACAGATGCACGGCGACGATCGCCCGGGTGCGCGGGCCGATGCGCTCCGCCGCGCTGACGGGGTCGAGGTTGCCGGTCTGCGGGTCGGGCTCGGCGGGGACCGGCTTCGCGCCCGTGGCGGTGACCGCCAGCCACGTCGCGATGAAGGTATGGCCGGGGACGAGGACCTCGTCGCCGGGGCCGATCCCGAGGGCGCGCAGCGCGAGCGTCAGCGCGTCGAGGCCGCTGTTGACCCCGACCGCGAAGCGCGTGCCGCAGGCCTCTGCCCACTCGTGCTCGAACGCCTCGACCTCGGCGCCGAGGATGTACCGGCCGGAGCCGAGGACCCGCAGCGCAGCGGCGTCCAGCTCCTCGCGCAGCTCGCGGTATCCCGCCTCGAGATCGAGGAAGGGCACGCGCACGGGTTGAGGATCAGGGCTCACAGACGGAGAAATCGGCCGTAGATGTACGGCCTTGAACATACCTGGTACCCGCTGCATCAGAAAAATGGTCGAGTCAGTTGCCATCGCGGCCGATAAGGGGGGCTGATGCCCCTGCGGTCCCTCTTTGCGACGACGGAAGTCGAGCGGCTGCGCCAGGTCGAGAACGAGCGGCTGGTGCGGCCCGCCGCGCAGCGTCACGTGCTCATGTGCGTGTTCGTGATGATTGCGGTGGTGCTCACCGAGCCGGGGCACGTGATCGTCGCGGGCGCGATCACCGTCGGCGTCGCCGCGGTCGTCATCGGCGCGGTGCAGGTCGGGCTGTCCAAGACGCGCCACCTGGGGTTCTGGATGGGCGTGGAGAACGTCGTCATCGTCACGACCATCGGTGTGGCGACCGCGGTGACCGGCGGGCTCGACAGTCCCGCCGTGCCGGTGTTCTGCGTTATGGCGGCGTTCATCGGGATCCGCTTTCAGGGCGCCCTCTCACGGGTGCTGCTCGGCTGGGTCGTCGTGTGTGCCGTCGGCGGTGTGCTCGTCGCCGATGCTCCGGGCGCGCTGGACCGTGCCGGGCTGCTGACGAGCTGGCTGGCGGCGTGCATCGCGGTGTGGATCGCGACGACGGCGGTCGGCCACTCCGAGCGCCGCGCGCGCACCGACGCGATCAGCGACACGCTCACCGGCCTGCTGAACCGCAAGGCGTTCGACCTGCGGATCGAGTCGCTGGAGCACCAGGCCGCGGACGGCCGGCTGCCGGTGGCGATCCTCATGTGCGACCTCGACGCCTTCAAGGCCATCAACGACACGCTCGGCCACGACGAGGGCGACGACGTCCTGCGCCGGGTCGCCGACAGCCTCCAGGCCAGCGCGCGCAGCACCGACCGCGTGTACCGCCTCGGCGGCGACGAGTTCGCGGTGGTGCTCGACGGCGCGTCGGCCGACGACGCCATGGACATTGGCGAGCGGCTGCGGGCGGGCGTCGAGGCGGCGTTCCCGGACTTCCCGCGCGTGACGCTGTCCGTCGGCGTCGCGCGGGCGCAGGGCGCGCATCTGCACCTGCACGACGTCAAGAGCGTCGCCGACCGGGCGCTGTACGAGGCCAAGCGCGGCGGGCGCAACGCGGTGTGCGCGGCGACCGCGTAGTGGGAAACCGCCGCCCGGCCTAGAATCCCGGGGCAATGCGCCGCCGGTTCGGATCCGCGGCCTTCCCCCTGCACCGTCACTCGCTGCCGCAGCTCGTGATCGACGGGGTGCTGGTCGCGCTCGCGTACGTGCTCGCCTACGAGCTGCGTTTCGGCGATCTCGATGGCGGGGTCCCCGAGCGGTTCCAGGACCTGCGTGAGGCCACGATTCTCCCGCTGGTCCTCGGGTCGCTGGTGATCTTCGTCGCGTTCCGGATGTACCAGAAGTGGTGGCGCTACTCGACGAACCGGGACCTGTTCATGGTCGG
>SXGQ01670746.1_pt1 | contig 18436 bp, 15 predicted proteins | sample 3178371 | NCBI WGS metagenome assembly SXGQ01 (sample SAMN11356859, study PRJNA531348) | freshwater metagenome | isolation source: freshwater sample F1-20 | place: China: Fuxian Lake, Yuxi | collected 2017-12-25 | reverse complement strand
GTCAAAAGGGCATTCGGACCAGGACCGGTGACAACCACGGATGGACGGGGATTGACCCGGATTCGGTGGGACCCCACAGCCAATCCGGCAATGACCACATGTCGCGCCTCGAGGAAAAAGCCCGGGCTGCGCGGAGAAATACTCTGCCTGGGATCCGTGTTCATCCGTGTCCATCCGTGGTTAAACCCCGCAAAGCACTTCGAAAACCCCCTCTGACCGAGTTCGAACAACCAGGCCGGCAAGGGATGATCCGCGCCCCGACGCCCTCAGATCCCTCCCCTTCGTGTGCCTTCGTGCCCATTCGTGGTTTCACCCTCAGTCCCTTGGTCCCTTGGTCCTTTAGTCCCGTCAAACATGCTCCCGGTAGGCGCGGACGATGTTCCCGAGAAACTCGTCCTGGTCACCGGCCCAGAGGCGGTTCGAGAATATCTCCACTTCATTGAAACCGCGGAAGCCTGCCGCTTCGACCCAACCGCGGATGCGCCGCAGCGGGATGCAGCCCTCGCCCATGAGGCCGCGGTCGTTGAGCAGGTCGATCGTGGGCGTGCGCCAGTCGCACACATGGAACGCCGCCAGCGCGCCCAGCCGGCCGCAGCGCGCGATCTCGTTCTCCAGCGCCGGGTCCCACCAGAGGTGGTAGACGTCGACCGCGACGCCGACGTGCGGCGAGCGCAGGGCCTCCACCATGTCGTTGGCCTGCGCGAGCGTGTTCACCGCCGAGCGGCTGTCGGCGTACATCGGATGCAGTGGCTCGATGGCGAGCCGCACGCCCGCGGCCCGGCAATCGGGCAGCACGGCGGCGATGCCGTCGAGGATCTGCCGGCGCGACTCCTCCAGCGGCTGACCGGGCACCGCGCCGCACACCAGCACGACCAGCGGCGCGCCCAGCGCGTGGGCCTCGGCCACCGCGCGGCGATTGTCGTCGATCGCCCGCGCGCGCTCCTCCGCGGTCTTACCGGGGAAGAAACCGCCGCGGCAGAGCGAGACGACCGCCAGCCCGTGGTCGCGCAACAGCCGGCCGGTCGCCGGGATATCGCGGCCCGCCAGCGCGTCGCGCCACACCGTGATGCCGCCGACCCCGGCGGCGGCGAAGCGCGCGGCGGCGGTCTCCACCGGCCAGGGCTTCGTGGTGATGGTGTGAACGCAGAGGCGGCGAAGGTCGGGGAGCGGGGCGGCGGGCGCGGACATGACGTTTGAAGATCATAAATCATATATGATTGCGGGACCGTCAAACGCTTTCCAGCCTCTCCGCCGAGCCCATGGCCCAAGCGTTGCCCGCCATTCCCGCCCGTCCGCCGACCAAGACCGAGCAGGTGCATGCCTGGCTGCGGGGCGCCATCCTCACCCACGCGCTGCCGCCCGGGGAGTACGTCAACCTCGACGCCCTCGCCCGCCGCCACGGGGTAAGCGCCATCCCGGTGCGCGAGGCCGTCGCCCGGCTGGCCAGCGAGCGGCTCGTCGTCATCCGGCCCCACCGCGGGGCCGAGGTGGCGCCGCTCGACGCGGACTCGGTGGCGGATGTTTTCGCGCTCCTGGAGGGGCTCGAGACCGCGCCCGCCGGCCGCGTGGCCGCCCTCGCCACTCCGGCCGATGTCGCCGACCTCGAAACCCTGCTCGCGGAGCTGGACCGCGCCGCGCGCCGGGGCGACGCGGACGACTGGAGCCGCGCCAACGCCGCCTTCCACCTTCGCCTCGCCGCCATCGCACGGCTGCCGCTCGTCGGAGACGGCCTGCGGCTCGCCTTCGACCATTGGGAGCGCATCCGGCGCCATTTTTTCCGGTCCGTTCCCGGCCCGCGGCTCGCCGAGGCGCAGCGCGAACACCGCGCGATTGTCGCCGCCGTCCGCCGCGGGTCCGCCGCCCCGCTCGAGTCCGCCCTCCGGCGGCACAATCGCCACGCGCGCCGCGCCTACGCCCGCGCCCTTGCCGCGTCGGCCGCGAAGACCGCGCCCGCCGGCACGCGTGCTTAAGCGGGAACGATACGGGCCGACACTCGGGCCACCTGCGCCACGGCAACCCGCCACCCATGGAGATCCCCGCCCGCTTTCATTTCTGCCACCGCGTCGAGGTGGCCTTCGCCGACACCGATCTGGCGGGCATCGTGCACTTCGCGAACTTCCTGCGCTACGTCGAGAATTCGGAACACGCCTTCCTGCGCTCGCTCGGGTTGCCGGTGCATACCGCCGAGGGCGCGAGGCAACAGGGCTGGCCTCGCCTCGCCGTCGCGTGTGATTTCCATCGCCCTGCCCGCTTCGGGGAAACGTTGCGTGTCGCGCTTCGCGGCCAGGAAGTCCGCACCCACAGCCTCACCTACGGATTCTGGATCTTCGGACCGGCCTCGGGACCCGGCGAGCCCGTCGCCTCGGGCCGGTGCTCGATCATCCATGTCTCCCTGGAAGGGGCGACCCGCGAGATCCAGAAGGCACCCGTACCAGCCGCGCTGCGAGCGGTGCTCGAGCGCGAACCCGCCGTCGAGCTTCCCGCTCGCTGACCCGCCTTTCCGCCCGCCACCCTCCACCTCCACGACTATGCAATGGCTTAACTACGTCCTCCTCACCGTCGCCTCCTGGGGCCTTTACGGCGTCTTCCTGCACAGCGGGCAGATGGCCATGAACGATCCCGTACTGGGGCGCTACAAGGCGTTCCTGTTTGTCGGCATCGCCTACTTCATCTTCGCCGTGCTCGCGCCGCTCGTGCTGCTGAAGACCAACGGCTCCGATTTCAGCTTTCCGGCCAAAGGCGTCTGGATCTCCCTGATCGCCGGCACGCTCGGCGCCGTTGGCGCCTTCGGCATTCTCCTCGCGTTCGGCGCCAAGGGAAACCCGCAGGTCGTGATGTCCATCGTCTTCGCCGGTGCGCCCATCGTGAACGCCGTCGTGGCCACGTGGATGCATCCGCCGAAGGACGGGATAGCCGGAGTGCCTTGGCAGTTTTTCCTCGGGATCGTGATGGCCGCCACGGGCGGATGCCTCGTGAGTCTCTATCGTCCGCCGCCCGCGCCGAAGGCCGCCGCGAAGGCGCCCGCCGCCCCGGCTCCGGCCAGCCGCGGGGTGAACTGAACCGCTCCGGCCACGCTCATCGCGGCGGGTCGTCTCAACCCGCCCTCTCCCCCACCACCGTGAATTCCTCGCGGTCGTGGTAGAGATGCCGGATACGGACGTGCGCCGCGTGTCGGACAAACGGTGATCCCGCGGAGCGCAGTTCGCGCAGGAGCGCGACCGGATCGACGCGCCCGAACTTCAGGTTGACGACGAATCGCCGGCACCAGCCCTGCGCCAGCCACGGGGTGACGATGCGCGAGAGCACCTCGTGCGGTTCCTCCACCATATCGCAGAAGAGCCAGTCGAGGCGCTCCCCCTCCGGCGGACGGAAACGAAAGGCATCCTCGCGCCGGTGTTCGATGCCAGGATGACCCAAGGCCCCTCCCTTCAGGGGGCCATTATCGATGGCGATGACGCGCGCGCCGCGCCGCGCCGCGCTGTAGCTCCAGCCGCCAGGCGCCGCGCCAAGGTCGCATACGGTTTCGCCCGCCGCCGGTTCACGTCCGAGTAAACAGTAGGCTTCCTCAACCTTCAGGTAGGACCGCGACGGCGCCTGCTCGTCATCGGCCATCCTCCGCTGGCCGTAGGCGACCGCGTCGCGCGACACCCACGCGCGCCCGAAGTCCGTGAAATGCACGAACAGCCCGCGCGCCGGTGCGCCGTCGCCGCCCCGCGGCCGTTCCGCCGTCGCCAAGCGGGCGACCCGCGCGAGCTTCCGTTTCAGGATTTCCCCGAACGCCGCTTCCACCGCGGAGATGCGTCGCCCCAAACCGACCAGCTCGGCCGGGCCCGTCCACACGCTGGGCCAGGTCGTTTCCACGCGTTCGCCGCGCAGGCTGCCGAGAAAAAAGTCCGCGACACGCGTCGCGAGCTGGTTAACCGACTCGCCCCGCACCTCGACCGGCGAAGGCAACGCAACCTGCGGGAAGGCGGCATCCGCCGGGGCCGCCCGGCCCTCGACCGCGGTGACCCGCACCCAACCCGGCCCTTGCTCAACGGCGGCCAAGCTGAAGGCCTCCGCCAACTCGCGGGCGAGCAACGCCTCGAAACCCGCCTGGCAGGTGAAGAGCATAAAGAGGGAGGGCGCGGCTGGGGTTTCAGCCGAGGAACGATTTCAAGACGCCCGCGCACCCGCGGCCGCGCCGGAACCGTCCACGGTTCAGCCCCTCAGAACGCCTCACAGGCGGTGCAGGTGGAAACCGCCGTCGACGTCGAACACGGCGCCCGTCGAGAACGGGAAGCGATCCTCCGCGATCGCCCGCACCGCGCGGCCGATATCCTCCGGGCGGCCCCAACGGCGGATCGGCGTGATGCCGCGCTCGTCCTCGATGATGAGCTTGTCGTACTTCGCCTTCACGCCGCCCGTCATGTCGGTGGCGATCACCCCGGGACGGATCTCGTACACGTTGATGCCGTCGTTCGCGAGGCGGTCGGCGAAGAGCTTCGTCATCATCGCGAGCCCCGCCTTTACCATGCAGTAGTCGCCGCGGTTGATGGACGCGGTGTACACGGAAATGGACGTGATGTTTACCATCCGCCCGCGGAAGCCCTCGGTGTCGCGCTCCTGCCGCAGCATCTGCCGGGCGACCAGCTGCGAGAGGAAGAAGGGGCCCTTGAGATTGATCGCGTAGAGGCGGTCGAAACTCTCCTCGCCCGCCTCGAGCAGGTCGGCGCGCACCTTGGGCGCCACACCGGCGTTGTTCACCAGCAGGTCGATGCGACCGAAGCGCTCCACCGTCTCCGCGACCATGCGCTCGCGGTCGACCGCGACCGCCACATCACCCTGCACCGTGAAGCCGTCGCCCCCGGCCGCCCGCACCGCGGCGAGCGACTCGGCCGCCGCCTCGGCGTTGCCCGCGTAGTTGATCGCCACGCGCCCGCCCGCGCGGGCCAGTTCGAGGGCGATCCCGCGGCCGATGCCGCGGGAGGCGCCTGTGACCAATGCCGTCCTTGAAACCATGCCGCAGCCAACCCCCCGCCCCCGCGCCCCGCAAAGCAAAACCCCGCGGACGCGCTTCCCGGAACGCCGGGGCTCGACCCTAAGGCAGCAAAGTTCGGGAAGGCATCAGCGGATTTTCCCTGGTCCGCAAAATCCGTGCTCAAACTTCATCGTCGGCCGAACAGCCTTCGGCCGCACGTTTGCCCGCGTAGTCCGGGGTCGCCGGACCCGGCCCCGAACGAATTCCCTGTCTCCGTTTCAATTCGTGTCCCTGCGAGGTGCTCCCTCGCGGAGCCATTCGGAAGCCCTACAGATCGGACGCTTCGGTTGCCGCGGAGCCGCGCTGGGCCATCCGCGGTTAAAAACGCGGAGCGACTCAGCACCACCTTCGGCCTTCAAGGGCCCCGCAAGATCCGAGGCAGCAGCCCCGGCTAAACAGAGGCCACGTCGGTTTTGTCACGTATTGCGTGACAAAACCGACCGTACGCGGTTCAGGCGCGGCGGGTGCCGATTGTCAGCGGAGTCACGCCGTGGCCGGAGGAAATGTGGGCCACGGAGATGCGACCGCCGTCGAGGCGGTAGCCGCCCGCGAAGGGATTGCTCGCAAGGAAAAGCGGGGTGTCGAGGTCAGCGTAGCGGAAGCCGCCCTGACCGATCGCGAAGCAGGCCGAGGTGGTCATCGCGAGGATCGACTCGACGTTGCCGCCGATCATCAGCCCGAGCCCCGCTTCGCGCGCGACGGCCACGATATCGAGCGCTTCGGCGAGGCCCGCCTTCATCAGCTTGATGTTGATGACCTGGGCCGCGCGCTCCGCGACGACGGCGCGGGCCTCGGCGGCCGTGGTGACGGATTCGTCGGCCGCGACCGGCCAGCCGGAGAACTCCGCGAGCTCCCGCGCACCAGGGTGGTCTCCCTTGGCGAGCCATTGTTCGAGGACGGCGGGAGTGATTCCGAGTTTCCGCAGGCCCTGCACCAGTTCCCGGGCTTCGTCCCGGGAGACGCCGGCATTGCCGTCGATGATGAGAGGCGCGTCCGGCGCGGCCTCGTGAATTGCCTTCAGCCGCGCAAGGTCATGCGCAGCGCCTCCCTTACCGCCGATCTTGACCTTGATGAGCCGGATGCCGCGGTCACGGATCGCCCTTGTCGAGGCCGCGGCCTGGGCGACTGAGCCCGTTGTCACGGTCATGTCGGTCTCCAACGCATCGGGCCGCGCCGCACGCTCCGTGGCATCACCATGGGCGAGAAAGCGCCACAGGGGCTCCCCGGCCCGGCGCGCGAGCGCATCGACGAGCGCGGTCTCGAAGGCGCACTGCGCGGAACCGCAGGCCCCGCCGCCGCGGGAGCGGAACTCACGCGCGAGCCCACGCCAGTCGGAGCCGGACCAACCCTCGAGCCAAGATCGCGCCCCCTTCAGGGCGGCCAAGGCCTGTCCTTGGGTTTCACCGTTGTACGGCGGCAGAGGGGCCGCCTCGCCCCAGCCGCGCGAGCCGTCGTCAAGCTCGAGCCCAACGAGGACATTGTTGGCCGCGGCCTGCGCGCCACCGGAGATGCCGAACGGCTCGAGCAGAGGAATGTCGAGCGGCTCGGCGGAGAGGGAGACGATCCGGAACGGACGAAGCACCCCGGCACCTGACAGCAATCGGCACCGGAGCGCAAACCCGACAGGAACCGGTCAAAGGTCGACCGGCCAGGCGCGACCGCGGCGCAGCGCGGGGGCGCGCAAAGCGACGGCATGCCGCTCGAAGACGAACTGCACGATCATGGCGTCATCGAGCAGGCCGACCTCAGGAATGGTGTCGGGGATGCGGTCGAAGCCCTTCAGGAAATAGAGCAGGGAGAAGGCGACCTCGCGGTAGGCCAGATTCCCCGCCCCCGAACGCGGCCGCGCCTCCCGGAAATGGGCCGAGAGAATCTCGAGACGGCGGCGCAACCGGGAACCCAGCTCCAACGCCCGCACCTTCCGGTCGAGCTGCCCGCCGAGGGCGGCGAGGCCGGCGACGGCCTCGGCCGTGACCAGCTCCCCCCCCGCGGTCGATGTAGACGGAGGTGCTGGTGATCTCGCCGGCGCCATGCGCGGCGAGGTGGCGGTCAAGTTCGGCGGGGATCCCGCGGGTGCAGGCGGAGGAGGAGTGGGAGTTCATCGGCGCCAACGTGCCACGGGGATTATGGTTCCGGTATTACAAACTACTTTTCAAATTCTACTGTTTTTTCTAAGTGTTTCCCCATGCCGCCGCTGAACTTCCACCACCTCCGTTATTTCCAGGCGGTCGCCCGGCTCGGCGGGCTCCGGCCCGCCGCGGAAAGACTGCGGATCTCGCCGGCCTCGATCTCGACCCAAGTGCGCGCGCTGGAGTCGGCCCTCGGCGAGCCGCTCTTCCGCCGCCACGGGCGCACCAAGGTGCTGACGGAGGCCGGAAAGACGGCGCTGCGCTACGCGGAGGACATCTTTTCCCTCGGCGAGGAGCTGGCCTCCGCGCTCCGGCGGCCGGCGAGCCCGGCCGCCACACGCGTCCATGTGGGGGTGACCGACACGTTGCCGAAGCTCGTGACCCTGCGGTTTCTCCGTCCGTTGCTCGCGCCCGAGACGGGAGTCCGGCTGGTCTGCCGCGAGGGCAAGGTCGGGGACCTCCTCGCGCTGCTCATCGCGGGCCGGGTGGACGTGGTGCTCACCGACGAGGCCGCGGCGCCCGACCTGCGGCGGCGCGTGAGCAGTCACGCTCTCGGCCGAGCCGAGATCTCGTTCTGCGCCGCCCCGCCGCTGGCGGCGTGGATGCGCCGAGACTTTCCGCGCTCGCTGGCGCTAGCCCCGGCGCTGCTCCCGGCGGCGGGCACGGGCCTCCGCGCCGAGCTAGACCGGTGGCTGGATCGGCGCGGCCTATCGGTCCCGGGACGGGCGGAGTTCGACGACGCGGCGCTCGCGAAGGTCGCGGCGGCGGAGGGCCACGGCTTCATCGCGGTGCCGGCGGTGGTCGCGGCCGACGCCTGCGCGCGCTACGGGCTGGAGGAAGTCGGCCGCGCGCGGGGAAGCCGCGTGCGCTTCTTCGCGCTCACGATTGATCGCCGACCCGCCGGTCCGGTCGGGCAACTGCTGTCCTCCGCCGTCCTCCCCGGCAAAAACCAACCGACCGCCTCCCGCGACTGATGGCCGAGAATCTGCGCGACCCGCTCTTCCTCTTCTTCCTCGTGGGCCTCACGGGCGGATTACTGAAGTCCGACCTGAAACTGCCCGACGCGGTCTATCAATTGCTGAGCACCTACCTCCTGCTCGCGATCGGCCTGAAGGGCGGCGTGGAGCTCTCCCTCGCCGATCCCGCGCGGATCGCGTGGCCCGCGGTGGCCACGCTCGGGCTGGGGGCGGGGATGGCGGTGGGGGTGTTCGCGGTCATGTCCCGGCTAGCCCGCCTCGGCCGGGCCGACGCGGCGGCCTTCGCGGCCCACTACGGCTCGGCGAGTGCGGTGACCTTCGCGGCCGCGGTGGCCGCGGTGCAGCGCACGGGCGCGGAACCGGAGGGGATCCTGGCGGTGCTGCTGGTGATCCTCGAGGTGCCGGCGATCCTGGTGGCGATCTTCCTGCACCGCCTTGGCGCCGCCGGGGGCCGGGCCGCGGGCTACGGGGAAATCCTGCACGAGGTCGCGCTCAACCGCTCGGTCTTCCTGCTGCTCGCGGGGATCGCGGTGGGGGCGGCGGTGGGTCCCGACCGCTTCGCGCCCTTCGAGCCGCTGTTCGTGGGGGCGTTCAAGCCGATCCTCGCATTCTTCGTGCTGGAAATGGGTCTGCTCGCCGCGCACCGGCTGCCGGAACTGCGGCGGAACGGAGTCCGGGTCGGGGCGGCCGCCCTGCTGATTCCGCTCGCGGGCGGCGCGCTGGGCGGCTGGGCGGGACTCACGGCCGGCCTTTCCCCGGGAGGCGCCACGGTGCTCGCCACCCTCGCGGCCAGCGCCTCCTACATCGCGGCGCCTGCCGCGGTCCGCCTCGCCATTCCCGAGGCCAACACCGGGATGTGCGTGGCGGCGGCCCTTGGCGTGACGTTTCCGTTCAATCTCTCCTTCGGCATCCCGCTGTACACCTGGTGGGTAGGCTGGCTCGGGCGCTGAGCGGCGGAACCGGCGGGGCTCGACGCGGCAGGGAAAACGGTTTCGTTCTCCTGACCCTCCCCCGCCTCCATGAAGATTCTGCTCGTCGCCAGCGGCGACCTCCGCCCCTCCGCCAACGAAGTCTGCTGGCCGGCCCAGCACGCGATGGAAAAAGCCCTCGGCCGTGCCGTCGCCGGCCTTGGCCATAAGCTCGTGCGCGCCCACCCGTACAAGCGGGCGCAACGCCACGGCTTCATCGGCTCGCAGAAGGAAGGCATGGAAGTCTTCGCCGGGATCGATCCCAAGGCGCCGCTCATCGTGGCCGAGGCCGTCTGGCAGTACTCCCATCATGTGCTCGCCGGCCTGATCTCGCACCGGGGGCCGATCCTCACCGTCGCCAACTGGAGCGGGACGTGGCCCGGCCTGGTCGGCATGCTCAACCTCAACGGGTCGCTCACCAAGGCCGGCGTGCGCTACTCCACGCTGTGGAGCGAGGATTTCACCGACGCGTTTTTCCTGCGCGGCCTGGCGAGCTGGTTGAAGCTCGGGAAGGTCGGCCAGGATACCCGCCATGTGCGCCCGCTCAAGAAAGCGACCGTGCCCGCGCGAGCCCGCACGGTGGCGCGCCGGATCGCCGCCGAACTCCGCTCGCGCAAATCGATCATGGGGGTCTTCGACGAGGGCTGCATGGGCATGTACAATGCCATCATTCCCGACGAGCTGCTGTTCCCGACCGGTGTCTACAAGGAGCGCCTGTCGCAGTCGGCGCTCTACGCCGCGGCCCGCGATGTCAGCGACCGCGAAGCCCGCGCGGTTTACCAATGGCTGCGCCACCAAGGCATGAAGTTCCACCTCGGCGTGAACGAGGCGACGGACCTCACCGAGCGGCAAGTACTCTGGCAGTGCAAAACGTACATCGCCGCGCTGCGTATCGCCGACGAATTCGGCTGTGAGACCATCGGCATCCAATACCAGCAGGGCCTGAAGGACCTGCTTCCGGCCAGTGATCTCGTCGAGGGCATCCTCAACAACAGCGACCGGCCGCCCGTGCGCAACGCCGCCGGCCGCGTCATCCGCCCGGGCCGGCCGCTCACCCACTTCAACGAGGTCGACGAGTGCGCCGGCCTCGACGGACTCTTCACGAACCGCGTGCACGAGGCGCTTGGCCAGCCGGTCGAGAACACCCTGCACGACCTGCGCTGGGGCGACCGCGACCGCAGCGGGACGACGGACGACTACGTCTGGGTCTTCCTCATTTCCGGCAGCGCCCCGCCCGCCCATCACATCGGCGGCTACCGCGGCACCGACTCGCTGCGCCAACCTCCCATGTATTTCCGGCTGGGCGGCGGTACCGTGCGCGGGATCGCGAAGCCCGGCGAGATCGTGTGGAGCCGCGTCTTCGTGGCCGACGGCCGGCTCCAGATGGACCTCGGCCGCGCCAAGGTCGTTTCCCTGCCGCGCGGGGAAACCGAACGCCGCTGGCGCGAGACCACGGTCCAATGGCCCATCATGCACGCGGTGACCTACGGTGTTTCCCGCGACCAGATGATGGCCCGCCACAAGGCCAACCATATCCAGGTCGCCTACGCGAAATCCGCCCGCGAGGGGGACCTCGCGCTTTACACCAAGGCCGCGCTGGCCGCGGAACTGGGCCTGGAGGTCTCGCTCTGCGGCACCCGCGCCGACGGCCGTCCGTTCTGACCCGGCGCGCGCTCCGCCGCGGCACTCCGCGCTCGCCTCGCGGAAACGTGTTTTTCAGCTTCCGCGCATGAAGCCCCGACCCCTCGCGCGCCGCGCCGCGGCCGTCGTCCTGATCGCGTTCGCCGTCCTCGCCGCCGGCCTGCGGGCCGCGACCCCCGGGCGGCCGAACATCATCCTCATCTTCGCCGACGACCTCGGTTACGCGGACCTAGGCTGCTACGGCGCGAAGGACATCGCGACGCCGCACCTCGATCAACTCGCACGCGAAGGCACGCGCTTCACGAGTTTCTACGTGGCGCAGGCGGTGTGCACGGCGTCGCGCGCGGCGTTGATGACCGGGAGCTATCCTAATCGTCTCGGCATGAGCGGCGCGCTCAATCACACAAGCACGACCGGGCTCTCGACGAAGGAACGGACCCTGGCCGAACAGCTGAAGGAAAAGGGCTACGCCACAGCGGTGTTCGGCAAATGGCACCTCGGCCACCAGCCGCCGTTCCTGCCGACCCGACGCGGCTTCGACGAGTGGCTCGGCATCCCCTACTCGAACGACAACGGTCCGCTCCACCCCGTCACCAAGGGCATTCCCGCGCTGCCGCTCTACGACGGTGAGGAGGTCGTCGAGGCCGACCCCGACCAGTCGCGCTTCACCGAACGCTTCACGCGGCGCGCCGTGGAGTTCATCGAGCGCAACCGCGAGCAGCCGTTCTTCCTCTACCTCCCGCACGTCATGCCGCACGTGCCGATCTTCGCGTCGGAAAAATTCCGCGGCACCAGCCGGCGGGGGCTCTACGGCGACGTGGTGCAGGAGCTCGACGCGGGCGTCGGCGAGCTGCTGGCGGCCCTGCGCCGGCTCGGCCTCGAGAAGAACACCCTTGTGATCTTCACCTCCGACAACGGCCCGTTCCTCTCCTACGGGGAGCACGCGGGTCTCGCGACTCCACTGCGGGAGGGCAAACTCACCACCTTCGAGGGCGGTATGCGCACTCCGTTCCTGGCGCGTTGGCCGGGACGCGTGCCCGCCGGCCGGGTGAGCGACGAACCGCTCAGCACGCTCGACCTCAACGTCACGCTCGGCGTGCTCGCGGGCGTGACCCCGCCCCCGCTTAAACCCGACGGCACCGACGTCTCCGCGCTCCTGCTGGGCCGGCCCGGGGCGCGCGGCCGCGAGGAGTTCTGGTTCTACTCGGGCGACGAACTGCACGCGGTGCGGCTGGGCGACTGGAAGCTGCATGTGCCGCACGAATATCTGACCGTGGCCGCGGAACCCGGCCGAGGCGGCAAACCGTCCAACTGGGCGAACATGAAGCCCGACTCCATCGAGAACTCCGGCATCCGCGGCATCGCGAGCCGCCACGGCTACCGCGTCGAGCGCATCGGGCTTTCCCTTTACAATGTGCGCTCGGATCCCGGCGAGACGCGCGACGTGGCGGCGACGCATCCGGACATCGTGGCCCGCCTGCAGGCGCGCGTCGCCGCCGCGCGGGCCGACCTGGGCGACAGCCTGACCGGGGTGAAGGGAACGAACCTCCGAGCCGCGGGCGATTTCCGGCAACCGCTGCCCGCCGGGGTGCGGCGGATCGCCAACCAGACCTACCACACACCCGGGACCGGCAACGTGCTGCTCGATCTTTACCTGCCGGAAAAAACCCCCGCCGCCCCGTTGCCCGTTGGTGTCTGGGTCCACGGCGGAGGCTGGAGCAAGGGCAGCAAGGAAAACCCGCCGCTCGCCTGGCTCGCGGCCGAGGGCTACGCGGTCGCCAGCATCAACTACCGCCTGAGCTGGCTGGCCCGCTGGCCCGCACAGATCGACGACGTGCGCGCGGCGCTGCGCTGGCTGCGCGTGAACGCCGCGAAACACAGCCTCGATCCGGACCGCATCGCCGTGGCCGGAGGGTCCGCCGGCGCCCACCTCGCCGCCGTCGCCGGCACGCAAACACCGCCCGCCGGCGAAACGGTTTCCAGCCGCGTCCGCGCGGTGATCGACCTCTACGGCCCCGCCGATCTGCCCTCGATGCCCGTGAACCGTCCGGATCGTCCCGGCGAGGACATCGCGCGCACCAACGGAGCCCGTCTCCTCGGGGGCCCCGTGCGCGACCGGCTCGAACTCGCCCGCGAGGCGAGCCCGCTCCACCATGTTTCGGCCGGGGACCCGCCGTTTCTGATCCTGCACGGGGACCGCGATCCGCTGGTCCCTTTGGAGCAGAGCGAAAGACTCCACGCGGCCCTGCGCGCCGCGGGCGTGTCTTCCGAGCTGCTCGTGCTCCCGGGTGCCGGCCACGGCGGCAAGGAGTTCTCCACGCCGGAAATCCGCGCAAGGATCCGCGCGTTCCTCGCCGCCACGCTGCGCTGAACCGGCGGCGTTACGGCACCGGCTCCGGTTTCGCCGTCGCGCCCGTCATAATGATCGGGAGGCGGAAAACTCGGCCTTCCTTCGTGGCGAAATACAGCGAAGAGGGTGTCGGCTCGAGCGGCGAGCCGTCCGCCCACAGCGCGTAGAAGTCAGGGTGCGCGCCGACGGGTTTGCGCGCGTAGGTGTGGTTGAAGCGCGAGCCCCGGGTCAGCTGCCGTGCGCGCTCCCACGTCAGGCCCGCATCGCAGCTCGTCCACATCACCATTTCCCCGCCGGTGCCCCACGGCTGCGGGCCGGCGTCCGTGGGCGCGATGATGCGCCAAGTACCGTCGGCCTCGATGTAAAGGGATCCATGGTCGTAGTTGTGGTCGGAGGCCACGCTGGCGCGGAACACCCACGCGCGGCCGTCCCACCGCGCCGTATGCCACTGGAACGGACCGGACGCGGCGCCCGGATTGAAGCCCTTGGACGTGAGGTAAAGGATCACCGGTTCGCCCGCGGCGGTAAAGGCGATGTCCTTGAGGTAAACGCTCAGATCATCGCGGCGGTAGTCGCGGACCAGCGCGGGATTGGCAGCCTCCCGCAGCGGGAGGGCGAGGGTTTCGCCCGCGGCGTTGGTCCAGGTGGCGCCGGCGTCCCGCGTTTCCGCGAAATAGAGGTTGGTGCGGTAATTGAGCCCCTTGCCGGCGCGGCCCTCGGCGGGGTGGAGGTCGAAGGCGGTGGCGACCCGGTCGGTGTCCCCGTCGCGAAACGAGACCTGATAGTCACCCATCTCCAGGTGGGCGAGGAGCCGAGGGGCGCTCCAGACCCGGCCATCCGCGGAAGTCTTCCCATGGAGCGTGCGCTCGCCCTTGACGTAGATCGTGTGCAGGAAAAGGAAGCGTTTCGAGCGCGGCAGATACCACGGCTGCGGGTAGGAGAAATTGGTTTTCTCGAGCAGCTCCCACTCCGTGATGTCGTGCGGCCGCTTGGAGCGGTGGACGTAGGACGGACGCGACGTGCCGTGGGCCGAGGAGAAGACAAAGAGGCGCCCGTCGGCGTCGATCGAAAGCACCGGGTTGTCGTGGGCGTCCTCGGTGCGCTTCCGCAGGATCCGCACGGGCCGCGGCACGGTGCCGGTGGCGTGATCATAATAGGAGACGAGATGCTCCAGTTCGTCGCCGCGCTCGGACACCTTTCCCGCCGATCCGCCGAACACGAAGTAGGTGCGGCCACGCTCCGGCGAGTGGATCGCGATCGGCACATGCTGCTGCGGGTAGGTCGCGAACCCGCCACTGTACTTGTAGCGATGCTCGTCCTTGAGCGGCTGGTTCATGTACCAAATCCCGCGATAGCCGTCGCCCACCAGGGGTGTGAGGTCGTCCGGCGACCTCGGGGTGGCGGAAAAACCGGGTGGGTCGAAAACCCCGGCGGGCAGGAGCGAGAGGAAGAGTAGGAGGCGCCACTGGGCCATCATGCCCCGAGCCTGCGGCGGACCACGGTTCGGCCGCAACGCGGGGTTTGCGCGGCCGTTTTGACGCCGGGGAAGCCCGACGGGAACGCCGCGGGAAATTTGGGTTTGCCAGCTCCGGGCGTGAAGGGCTTTCCTTCCCCTTCACGTCCGCAAAAACCCTTTACCACACACAGTCATGGCTGAACTCGCAGGAAACGTCTTGGTTGGCCAGTCCGGCGGCCCGACCTCCGTCATCAACGCCAGCGTCGCGGGCATCATCAACGAGGCCCTGAACCACGAGTGCATCGAGGAGATCTACGGCTCCCTGAACGGTGTGCTTGGCATCCTGCAGGAGGACCTGATCGATCTCGCGTCGGAGTCCCAGCAGCAGATACGCGCCCTGAAGCACACCCCCGGCGCCGCCCTGGGCACCTGCCGTTACAAGCTCAAGAAGCAGCAGGATTTCGAGCGCGTGCTGGAGGTGTTCAAGGCCCATAACATCCGCTACTTCTTCTACATCGGCGGCAACGATTCCCAGGACACGGCCGACAAGATCTCCAAGCTCGCGCAGGCCCAGGGCTACGAGCTGCGGGTGATCGGCGTGCCGAAGACGATCGACAACGATCTGCCCATCACGGACCACACCCCGGGCTACGCGAGCACCGTCAAGTACATCGCCACCACCGTGCGCGAGCTCGCCTGCGACAACGAGGCCATGGGCCAGGGCGACCTCGTCTCCATCATCGAGGTCATGGGCCGCAGCGCCGGCTGGATCGCCGCCGGCGCCGCCCTCGCGAAGCGCCGCGACCATCCGCACGACCCGCCCCACCTCATTCTTCTGCCCGAGGTCGCCTTCAACCAGGAGAAGGTCCTCGAGGAAGTCCGCCGCGTGCTGAAGCGCGAGAAGTACTGCCTGATCGTCGTGGCCGAGGGGCTCGTCGACACCGACGGCAATTACCTCGCCGCCAACGCGCAGACCGACGCCTTCGGCCACGCGCAGCTCGGTGGCGCCGGTGATGCCCTCGCCGAAATCCTCGGAGGCAATCTCCCGGGCGTGAAGGTCCGCGTCGCCAAGCCCGGCATCATGCAGCGTTGCGCGTCCCACGCCGGTTCGAAGACCGACGTCGACGAGGCTTTCCGCGCCGGTCAGGCCGCCGTGCAGGCCGCCATCAACGGCGAGACCGACAAGATGGTCACGTTGCTGCGCGGCGACGGCGAGCAGTACACCACCGAGACCGGTCTCGCCCCGCTGGCCGAGGTCGCGAACTCGGTGAAAAAGCTGCCCCGCGAGTGGATCAACGAGGACGGTGTGAGCATGAACTTCCAGTTCCTGCGCTACGCCCAGCCGCTCATCCAGGGCGAGGTCGCGGTGCCGCACGACGCCGGCGTGCCGGTGTTCGCCCGCCTCGAGAAGGTGCGGATCGACAAATCGCTCCCCGCTTACGACGTCTGAACCGGAATCCAGCTCACGTTTTCCCAAGGGCGCCCGCGAGGCGCCCTTTTTGTTTTCCGAGTCCGGCGATCGTAGAAGCGGTTTACGCGACATAAACGCGCTCGGATCAGAGCAAGCAGCTTCGGCGGCACCGGCCTCATGCTCGGTAAAAAACCCGTTCGGTGTGGCCGCGGCTGAAGCCGCGTAAGTTCCCGGCCCGCGTTCTTCGCAGAGCGGTTCCGAAAAGAGCGCGGAGCCGGCCTGGCGAAACAATTGCCTCGCATCGGGGCGGCGCGACTCGGCAGTTTTTGGCCGCCCGCCTTCGAATCCCCGGCAAAACTCCCCCACGATGATCCCGCTCACCGTCCGCACCCTTAGCCGCCGTCTCGTGCTTTCGTTCACCGCGCTCGCCCTCGTCGCCGCCGCGCGTCTCGCGGCCGCTTCGGGCTTCACCGTCGAGAAGTCGGCCGGCGGCGTGAAGATCTCCCACGACGGCAAGCCGTTCGCCGAATACGTGATCGGCGAGGCGAACAAACCGTACCTCTTTCCGGTGTTCGGCCCCACGGGCAAGGCGATGACCCGCGCCTACCCCATGAAGAAGGTCGAGGGTGAGCAGTTCGACCACTATCATCACCGCGGGATCTGGTTCGGCCACGAGAACATCAACGGCGTCAACTCGTGGACCGAGCGCGGCACCTCCACCAACGGGCTGCCTGACGACCAACTCAACGCGAAGCAGAAGACCGCCCTCGCCAAGGCCCTGCCCCACCTGGGCTCCGTCCGTCACCGCGCGTTCCGCGAGGTCACGTCCGGGCCGGATCGCGCCGTGCTCGTCTCGGAAAACGACTACCTCGACGCGCAGGGGAAAAAGTACCTCACCGAAATCCGCCGGCTCACCTTCCGCGCCGAGTCCGGCGCACGCCTCATCGACTGGGACCAGGAGTTCATCGCCTCCGAGGGCGACGCGGTTTTCGGCGACATGAAGGATGCCGGCGTGAACATCCGCGTCCCTTCATCCATGGCGGTCGACACCAAACAGGGCGGCCGGCTGGTGCTCGCCAACGGCAAGGAGGGCGCCGCCGCCTGGGGCACACGCGCGACCTGGGCCTCCTATTCCGGCAAGGTTGACGGCGAACTCGTCGGCGTCGCCCTGTTCAACCACCCCTCGAGCTTCCGCCATCCGACCAGCTGGCACGCCCGCACCTACGGTCTGCTCACCGCCAAGTGCTTCGGCTCGCTCGACAAGGCCGACCCCAACGGACCGCATACGCTAAAGAAGGGCGAGAAGCTCGTGCTGCGCCACCGTTTCTACCTCCACGCCGGCGACGAGAGATCCGGCGGCGTCGCGGCCGCCTACGATCGCTACGCGAAGGAGAAGAAGTAATCCGCCGCACCGCCTTTTCCGCGGCAACCTGCCTCAGGCCGGTAAACAGCCGAGGCGGTGGCAGTCGCGTAACGAGGAGAATACCGCATGCCCCGTCCTCCGGGTCTCCCTCCTCTCGCCCGTCTCCCAAGCATCACCCTCCTTCCTCTTGAGCCCATGCCTTGGGCCGCCTGAGCCTCTTCGCGGCCAACCCAGGGCATGGTCGCCAGGAGGCTCAAGGGCTGGACCCAATCCACCGGCCGCGATCGCTTGAATTTTCAGCGTCTTCCGCGCCTTCCGCGGGCCCACCTCGTCTTCGTGTCTTTCGTGCGTTCAGCGGTGGCCCCGTCTCCAACGTCTTCAATGTCTTCCACGTCTCCCCTGTCTTCCCCTCTTCCCCGCCCCCGTCCTTGACCGACCCGCGGGGCGGCGGCTAATACTCACTCCTTATGTCCGCCGATTCCGCCCCTTCCGCCGTGTCCATGGACGCCATCGTCGCGCTCGCGAAGCGCCGCGGCTTCATCTTCCAGTCGTCAGAGATCTACGGCGGGCTCAACGGCTTCTTCGACTACGGTCCGCTCGGCGTGGAGCTGAAGCGGAACATCCGCGACTGCTGGTGGAACGACATGGTGCGGCGCCGCGATGACATCGTGGGCCTTGAGTCGTCCATCATCATGCACCCGAAGGTGTGGGAGGCCTCGGGCCACGTCGCCGGCTTCACCGACCCGCTGGTCGACTGCAAGGTGAGCAAGCAGCGCTTCCGCGCCGACCAGCTTTTCTTCGCGCCGGTCGTCGTCGACGGCAAGACGGCGGGCTACGTCAGCGCGCTGGAGAGCGAGCGCACCACGGAGGCCCTCCAGGAAGCCGCCGAGACGATGAAGCGAAAGAGGGCCATCCAGGGAGCGCTCGCGCCCGTGGAGCCGCGTGACTTCACCGAGGCAAAACCCGAGGAGATCGCGCTCATCCCGTCGCCCGCGACCGGCGAGGCGGGCAGCCTCACCGAGCCCCGCGCGTTCAACATGATGTTCGAGACGCACGTCGGCCCGATGCGCGACTCGGCCTCCGTCGCCTACCTGCGCCCCGAGACGGCCCAGGGCATGTTC
>SXGQ01320729.1_pt1 | contig 18436 bp, 28 predicted proteins | sample 3178371 | NCBI WGS metagenome assembly SXGQ01 (sample SAMN11356859, study PRJNA531348) | freshwater metagenome | isolation source: freshwater sample F1-20 | place: China: Fuxian Lake, Yuxi | collected 2017-12-25 | reverse complement strand
TTCCTGTGTAGTTTCTAATACTTCGCCTTCGGTTATTACTGCATCATCCGAAGCGGGCTGCGCTTCCTCTGGCTGTGCATTGTCTAACCCCTTTGTAGTAATCGCCTCGTTCCGCGCTTCCGCAGGCGTTGGCGTTAAACTTGCTTCCGCAATCCACCAAGTTTTTACCCAAGCAACCTTGTCGGATTTATATTCGCGCTCTACCATGTGGCTTACCGCGCCACTGCTCCACCCAAGTTTGCCTTTCTCTGCCAGTGCGTAAATTTGCTTTTCGTATTCATCGCGCATCGCAAGCTGTGCTTCTACCCACAATCCAATTTCATCCTTGCGGATTGTTCCGTTGCCGATTATACGCTTGCCGATTGTGTTATCTGTACCGTGATGGTAAAGCACTGGCAATGTTTCAAACGAGCCAAGCTCGCTTTCGTTTGTAAAGTAATCGCCCTGCAAGTCTGGCTCGCTTTCGTTAGTGTACCGCACAAGGTAACCGCCAAGCTTGCCATTACCAAGCGCCTTTACTTCGCCTCCTGACAATTGTACATTTGTATTTTCGGTTGTTATTTCCATGGTTTTACTCGTTGCAAGGTCATGCGACTCTGGTAACAAATCTGTGTCAAACTTTCCACCTTTGTATCTGCCAGTGCGCACCGCAAACAAAAATGCATTTACTCTTGCATATGCCCACTGCTCGGGGCTGGTAACTGTTGGGCGCACGCTGCTCGGATTTGTTTGGTACGCACCGATACCGCGTTGAAATACCTTTGAAAGCATGCCCAGTGTAACGCGCTTGGCTTTGTTATCGCCATACTTTTCGTTATGTTCATCCACCTTCTTTTGCAGTCCAGCACTTACCGCTGCTGATACTGCCTTATTTGGTTTGTCTGCTTGCCCACGCGCCCAAGCTGCGGCTCGTTCGCTTTGTGTGCGACTGCCGCCCCCCCACAACGCATGTGCCACTATGCCAGCACTCGGATAACCATCTGCGCCTACCGTTGCTGCAGGTGCGTCTAAATCCCCCATGTGCCGCGCAAACCAAGCCGCCATACGCATCGCTTTATCATCCGATACATTCCCGCCAGCCATTGCGCGTGCTTCGTTTATGGTTTGTTCAGTGACACCATCTCCTGACTTGCCTTGTTTGTGCCATTCCAAACCGCGCTTTGCATTGTTTTGCATCCATGCGGGCGCTGCAATTTTGACATACATAGTATCACGGTTTTTCATAAATTCAATATGTAGCTCTTCGTCATGCCATGCTTCTTGTTCGTCAATATCGGTATCATCTATTTCGCTTGGGTCAAAGGATTTTGCAAGGTCATCGGTTATTGGACCGCCTGTAATCCAAGCATCACACCGCCGTGACGCAGAACATTTAAAATCAAAAGTTTCGCAAAAGCCAAGGTCGGTTACATCCATTTCGCCTGTGCCAATGCCTTTAGCTATACATTCCTGCATTTGCGTTGTAACATTAAATGCGGCGCAATGCATGCATCGCGCCGTCTGTACTTGTTCTAAAGACACGCGCCACCGTTCTGCCGCTGCTTGCCAGTATTCTGTGTTTGGCTCACTTGGGTTAAGCGGTCCATAGTTTGCTTCAGTAATTGCTTTCTGCCTGTTGGCGAGATTGGCTTGCACATCAGAAGTTTCAATAGGGCAACTGTTGTTGGTTTCGCCCTGTTCTGCTTCTTCACTATACTCTTCCGTTGCTTTTGGAATTGGATATGTGGGTTGTCGCCTTGGTTTTTTGCCTTGTGTTAAGTCGCCATATTGCATAATTGCACCATTTACCTATAAACCTTGCGCCCACCAACAGAAAGCAGGCGCACTAAACAGCAGTGTAAGGCGGTTTTAGCCACCATGGGTGGTAATACACCTGCAAGTAGCCACCCTCTACCTGCCCTATGAAAGTGTGTTGGTAATACCATTTGCAGTTAGCCATTGTGAGTATTTTGCAGCGATTGTTTTCTGCATAAGTTTGCCAGCCATTATTTCCATTTGTGCTGCTATCGTATCTGTGGTTTCCCAACCGCGCTTTGCCATATTGGTTGTTTGCTTTATTGCATCCTTTGCCCCACCCCGTACAAATCCCGCATAACTTACCTGTGTAACAACATCAACATTTAAACCTTTGGTATCAAATGCCCATGATCTACCATCCGTAAGCCCTTCAGAGCGTTTTTTGCTTGCACGCTGGCTTCCATTCTTGCGCACATAAAATCCACCAACACCGCGCACATAATACCCACGCTGCGGTGTGCGTACATTACCTGTGCTGTGTTTGCCACTTGTCCCAGGTGTAGCACCCATTGGTGCAGGTTGTACGGAAAGCCTTTCTAAAACTTTCAGGCTGGTTTGTTTTACCAACTCTTGTAAAATAGCTTGTGTTGGCATTGAACTCATAGCATTGGCAAAAGCCACCGCATTTTCAAATGTAACGCCTGTTTTATTTTCTGCCATTAGTACACAGTATTGGGTTTGCCACCAATTTGCAAAAGATAATCGCCAGTAATTGCTTCAGCTCCCATTTGTTTTGCAGCACTGACAATAAGATACTCTGGAGTAAGGTTACTGCCTTCCTCGTTGCAGATTGCAAAAATTTCAAGTAAACGCCCGATGTTTTTATTTGCCGATTGTACTTTACCGCCGTCCACAGTGTATTTTATATTTTGCAATGTAAATTCAGTCATTGGGTATTCCTCGCAAAGTGTTTACCACAAACATAAAATGGCTTGGGTCATCTTGTGCAAATTTTAAGGCATCTTTGTAAAGCAAGGTTATGCCTGTGCTCATTATTTCACTATCGCCCATGCGTTGGTATACCTTAGCAGTATACGCATGGTCGAAAACACCATCATATGCTATTTCATGAGCCTCATAACCTGCATTTGGAAATAATGTTTGCAATTTTACCGGTGTTTTGCCTTTTGCGCGTTCCAACAAATAGTTTTTCGCAACCACACCTGCGTTGGTAAAGCCGCCCTGCTGCTGTGGGTTTGCTACAAATGCTTGATAGTCAAAGTTATGCCCTAGCTCATGCACCATTGTCGCAATGGTATCGCGTGTCATTATTTCAATTTTAGTGCCATTGCTATTGGCGCGCACTGATTGCTTATAAACAAGCGTTGCCGTCAAGTTGTTTTCGGAGGTGTTGCGTTTGCCATAAACCTCTTTGGAAACCAATCTGTCCACAAAATCAAATGCCTTTTGATGTGACGGCCATATTGTGCCTACTATTTTTGTTTTAACTGGGTCGGTTACTTCTAGTAAAGCTCGTGCTTTAACTCCAAGTTCTGCCTTTTGATTTCGTATTGTTATTTTCAAATCACGCAATTCATCCATCAGTGCATCTTGGCGTGCTCTGCCTGTTTGATAATCGCCTTCGGTTGTTATCGCAAACAAGGTTGCGTCTGTTACCTTGCGCAGTTCTGCATTGAGTTTTGTTGCACGCTTTTCAAGCTCCGTAACAGCTTTACCCTCATCGGAATTCAATAAGGCTGTAAAATCTTGCAAGACTTGCTTGCCTGTTTTATTGGTCGGTGCGGCAACTGGCGCGGGCGCGACTGGCTTAGGTGCTGCTACTGGCTTAGGAACTTTTGGTAGTTTAGGAGTTATTGCTGGCTGTGGTATTGGTGTTGGTACGGTGTCGCGTCGCTCTTCTGTATTTTCAGCTTTGACTTCAACACCTATTCTGCAACGACAATTTGGATGCGCAGGTGGTCCATCGTTAAATTGCTTTTTGTAAGTTTCCTCTTTCTTGTTATCAAGTGGTCCACAAATTTGACAAACGGTTTCATCCAGTCTTGTGCCCCACCTGCGCACAACATCAAATCCATCTTCGGTAAGCCCGCTATAATAGCCATTTATCGCTGCACTTTTAGCGCGTGTTACTTCGGTTATAGCAATCATCGCCACGCGATAATCACTAAAGGTAGGAAATAATCCAGCAGCCACCGTCATAGCATTTAATGATGGGTCTGCCAATAATTTACTTACCATGCGTTGCACATTGTTTATTGTGGTTGTTTCTAGCTCACCTTTCAGTTCGTTAAAAGAATAATTTTCTGCCCATATTTGTGCTGTGTTTTTATAACGCTCCGTATCCAATGGCACGCCAGTTTCGGTTATGGCAGCGGAAATTGTGGTCGTATAGACATTCTGCAAAATAGGCGCAACTGTTTTGCCTAGCGTCTTGCACATTTCGTCAATACTTGTAGAGTCGGTTTTGCCTTGTGCGGCTTGGCGCATGATGGTTTTTTTGTAACCATCAAACGCTTTTCTAATTTGCGTTGCCATTGCCTTTTCGGCTTTAGTTTGCAACCGCAGGCTTTTTGCTGTAACCGCTTCAAACATATGCTGCAACAAAGGCTCGTTGCTTTGCACATGTCGCCTTATTGCTTTTTCGTGTTCAGGGGGGATTGCACTGCATTCAAATACAGCACCGCGTTCGCGTGATTTTGTGGCAACCCTTTGCCACGCTTTTAGTTCGGCACGCACTTGTTCTAAATGCGCAATGTTGGCAAAGTCCTCTAGCTCTTCATCTGTTTCATCGGCGGTTTCAAAACCCGCGAAAGTTTTTTTTTTAGTATCGCTGGTTGTGGTAACGATTGTTGGCTCTGCTCGATTCAGTCCTGTAACTTCTTCAATGCTGTAACCTAAAATTAGCATCGCGTCTTGCAATGGCATGCCTGCAGTTACAAGATTTACCAATGCACCGCTGCGCTCGGCTTCATCCTCTTGGTAGATGCTTAAGCTTTCAGGTGTAAACTTTATTGTGGTTTGTGTTTCATTGAGCAGTTGTTCGTTCAGTGCGGTTTCATATAGTGCCAATCGTGCTTTTATTGTATTGTCATAAAACAAACGCTGGTCGGATTGCGCAGTTGCATAGTTGGCACTGTCCGATGTAAGCAACGATAATGGAATGCCAAAGGCTGCGCCAATCTCGCGGGTCGTTACCATCTGCAATTCTTCCATCGCCATCGTGCCAAGTTCAGGCGTTATTGGTGTTACGGTAACTTCGCTGCGCACTGCCAGCACCCGCCAAGCATTGCGCACGCCTGCCATTGTTCGCTTAAAAAACTTTTCGGTGCGTTCTATTTCGGTGGGCGGTGGGTTGCCTTGCATGCTGAGCAGGGTAAGCGGTTGCCCGCCACTGCTAAAGAAACCACGCGCAAAGTCACTCATGCTCATTCGCAACGATGCTGCAGGCAGTGCTACTTTCGCGGGTGCAAGCCCTGCGCCAACTTCATCCATAAAACTAAACTCGCGCATATAAACCAAGCGGTCGGCTTTCCACGGTCCAAAGCGTTCGTTGCGCACCTGTTGTGTAAATATGATTTCTTTGGTGCGCTGGTCATATGTTACCGTCATACTGGTTGGCGCAAGTACCTGTAACCCTACTGTGCGATTGCCGCCGCTTGCAGGCTTTAATTTCAAAAGATATGCTGCCCCACTTACCAACATTGCAGCTTCCATTTCAAATAACAATCGCGAAAGTGCCTGCGGGTACATCCATGAAACAGGCTTATTTGCTTTTGTAAGCACAAACGGAATAGCCGAAAGCGCATTGGCGCGCATTTGCACTGCGCGGTAAAGCTGCGGAGTTTTGTTGTAAGCATCAATGGCAGTATTTAGTTCGCCGCCATTGTCTATCATCTGTTGCGCCCAAGCAGGAATTGCAATTGCGCTTTTCGTGCTGGTGTTGTTTTCGTAAACTTTGGTTTTGGTGTAGCTCACTTTAAACCTCAAACAAAATCATTCTGCCGCCATGCCGCGCCGCTTTCCACGCAAGAGCCAAAGATACGACTGTGTCGTCATGCATATTGGCAGGCGCACTATAACGGATTGTGCCACTTGGTAACTTTTCGCTTTGGTATGCCTGCAGTTCGCCAATCAAAATTGGGTTGTTGGTCAGTCCAATATCTTGTCGTTCAATCGCCAGTGCCAGCGCATCTATCAATGGTGGCTTGCTCGTTGCAGTTGTCATAAATGCCCGCACGGGCAGTTCAAATTGTTGCAGCGCCTCTACCAAAGGCGCACCCATGCTGTTTTGCTCCGCCAGTATATCATACGGATGCCAGATTTCGCACAAACGCCGTAAACGGTCAAGCTGAATTGCGTAAGCGGTTTGCGTCATGCGTTCAATACAAACCACTTGTGCGTCCTCTACACAAATAATGGTAAATACAGTCGCATCGTTGGTGCGCCCCCAGTCAACGCCCATCACATAACTTTTATAAGGCTGTGGTACAAGCAAATGGTCTTTGACGCATGCAGTAATTCCACTAAATACGCCTGCGTTATCATCCAAAAACTCTGCCAGCCACTCTTGTTTGTATGTGCGTTCGCTTACGGTCTGTCGCGCTAATTCTTGCGCCTTGCGTATTGCGGGCATTGGGTTGGCTTGACTTGGTGCTGTAAAGCTAACGCAATAATCGTTTATTGCAAGCCCCTGCACATATTGTCTCCAAAACCAATTCCTGCCTTTAGGCGTACTTACAATAAGCATGCGCCCATCCCTGTCTGCCAGAGTTGGCAACAACACATCCGTAAAAGTTTCCTCGCGTATGCGCGCCGCTTCATCCACAATTACCAGATCAAATGCTTCACCGCGCAACCCTATGTCGTTGTCGGCACTGTATACGGTAACTCTGCCACCGTTAAAGAAGTCCACTGTTCGCTCGCTGCGTTTAGCTTGCGCTGCAGGCTCATTTACAATTGTGCGTTCTATAAACCGCCACAATGGGCGACTGTTGGAGTAGGTTGGAGCCACCCATGCCACAACACCACCTTTGGCAGCGCTGCTGATAGCCAACGCACCTGCCATGGTGGTTTTGCCCCACCTGCGACCCATCGCAACCGCAGTTACTTTATGCTTCGTCTGCGCTATCTTCGTCTGGTCTAGCCGCAATCGCGGCAACTGCAGCGTCATAGGAATACGCCTCTAACAATTCTATTTTAATTGGACCGAGTTCTGGACTGCCGCCAATTGGCTGTGGTGGTTTGCCATAGGCATATGCCAAGAACAATCCGCGGTCAGCAGGGTTTTTGCTGCTGGACATAACCCGCAACAATGCTTCAATTCTTGTAACCGTTTCACCATTTGTTGATTGTAATAGCTCGCCCGATATTTCCTGCGCCAGTGTTCGCAACGCATCAAAACTTTTAGGTCGCCCTTTGCGGTTTATGCGCGGGTCGCCTTTTGTAAATGGCGGAGCCAAATTCTTATTGTTAGCCACTGTTTGGTTTTCTCGGTGTTTGTTCGGTGTATGTTATTGTTTTTGCCACAATGCTGGTCTGTTATTCCAAAGGCGGGTTTTTATTTTCATAAACCCTGCTTTGCGCAAATGCAAATTGAACTGTTTAGATGCCATCCTTGCATTTACCAACTGACCGTTAACGCTATATTGGTTAAAGTGCCCTATGGATTTGGCACCAAACGAATTAGCAATCAGTAGGTATTGCGGCGCTAGTTGTTGAATAATATCGTCAAGATGTTGCACAGGCTGTTGAAAATGCTCAAAGTATTCTGATGCAAACACAAGGTCGCATTTGCCATTTATTTCGCGCACATCGCCTATGACTGTGAAATTATATGCTTGGCTTATTTTGGCGCAAAAGTTTGCCTGCTGCGTTTGCAACAAATTAGTGCCGTAAATATTTTTGGCATTTGGAAATATTTGCGTCATTGCGGCTGTTGTTATGCCTATGCCACATCCAAGGTCTACAATACTTTCTACCATTTGTAGAAGTTCCGCTATTGTTTTACCATTTTCTGCTCTGGTGTTGCATAATGCCTGCAAATATTTACGCGAATAAACGACCCAGCACGCCCATAAATCTGCGATATAAAATTTGGCTCCATACACTTGGAAAAACGGATGCGTGGTTTCAAGACTGCCATACCATTGGTTTTCCAAGTCTTGCCATTCCCGCATTTGTTGCCGCACATGTTTTGATCCGCGATAATATTTTATAGAGGTTTGTGCGATTGCTTCTACCATTTGCAATTCGTGTCCGGTAATTCCAATGCTTTGGCAATAATGCAGAAAGAAATTGATTTGTTTTCCTGACAGTTCGGTTATAAGCATTGCGTTATGTTATATGCGACTTTAACACCATGCCGTATTCGTTTTTGCCAGTTGCAATTACAACACCTTGTTTTTTTACAAGCCTGTTGTTCTTAAACGGCTTGTAATTTACTTTGTGTTGCCAACGATTCCATCTGCGCGATATTGTTACCACATCAGGGTGTTGTTGTTGTAACGATTGCGCCATCAGCAGTCGCCCATCATTCCCATTTTCCAGCAAATACAAACTTTCTGTGTTACCGCCTGTCATAGACATAGAAGCGCGTTTTTCACACAAAAACTGGTTACACAATACGGTACACCAACCTTCTTTTAGTGCCCTTATTGAAAGGTCGGTATCTTCGTTGTACCTTCCACGCCAGCGCATCTTGAGTTTGTGATTCAGCAAAATACAAGAGTAAATTCTTGTGTTTAACCTAAATGGATAAAATTTACTTAATGCAGGTGCAAACATAATATATTGCATGCCTGCAATAGCCACATTTTCATAACGGTCTACAAAATCTTCAATGACTGCAAACCCCACGCCATTATCTACTTTGATTTTCTTGTTTTCGTGAAACCTTACAAAATAACCAATGTTGTCGTCTAAAATCCAATGTCGTTCAGCGCCAGTTTGTTGTGCATGTTCCCATACCCAATTGCGCGCAGGTATACTTCCACTGCCTAAGTTACTAAATGGCAATGTAAGAATTTTGTGTTCCGCAATCACACTTGCATATGCATCTAGCTCTTGCGGCTCCACCACAATATGATATGGCACATTGATTTTGTCTAACGCTTTTGCAGTCAACCTGCTTTCAGCCCTGCCTTTGCTTATAATATAAACAGGATACCTAGGATTCACTATAAACCAATCCCCGTTTTGTGCCATGTGTATCTGTGGCAAATTCTGGCTTTACAGGATACCAAATAGCTCTGGTTTTTTCAGTGCCGTTATATTGCAAAAACGCAAAGAAATTTGCTTTATCTTCCAGTGTAAGAAAATGCACTGTTATGATAAACCCATCTTTTGCATTTTGTGTAAATTCCGGCATGCCTTGCCATTCGTCGTCAAAATTAACTTTGTAAGGCAACATGCCGTCAAGCATAATGTGCAACTGGCTGTCAGTGGCACGCAAGGTTGCCAATACAGCGTTATCGCCCGCCGCTAAAGTTGCAAGCATATCAATATCTGGCGCATAACTTTGTTTGCCGATTTCGTTATCTTCCAGCCCAAGTGCAATTGCCTCGGCGCTGGTCGGGTCTAAATCATCGCGCACAACATTTACAATTTGATTGCCTGTAACATGCACATTTACAATTTCGGTAAACCCTGCATCAATTGCCTTCTCTAAAGTGTAATTGCCTGCCATAACAACTGGTGTTTTTACACCTTTGCCAGCAGACGCAATACTGCGAAACGCACCGCGCTTGCGCAGGCTGTTTTCAAGCAACGCACCTCCGCGCTGCGTATGTTTGTTTATATTGTTGGGGTCAAGTGTTGCGCCTTCTGTAATTGGCAGTACGGTAACTTTGGGATTTGCCATTATTAGCCGCCTTTGCCATTGTCCTCAATGCCAGTCGCAATTGAATATACTGCCAGTGCCATAACAATGCTGTTTGCGGCATCTTGACCGCTGATTTGGCTTGTATAAAATGCGCCTGCTACCGCCACCAATGATGTTATCAGTGCCCAAAACTTTCTGCTGCCTAACAGTGCGTGAAATTTGCTGTTCATAATTTATTACTCCTGTTTGCTAATTGGCGTTCCATGCCATTGTAACAAAGTGGCATTATGCATTGCCACTAAACCGCATAATCTTGTGTCTGTTGTTTGTAAATATTTCTCCTTTGTTGAAAATGTTTTTAACTCTCGGTTGATAATAATACCCTGTCTGTTCACAAGTTGTATCGTCATAAGTTTTTTGCAGTTTATAAAATACAAAAAGCCATAGGTTGGCAACTCCCAACTGCGCGAACATTTGGCGAGCGCCGCAAGCTTTGTTTCACTCAGCAACCATTGTGTTTTTAGTTTAGTTGTAAAGTCTTGGTAGGTATGTTCGCGGCACTTGGTTTCTACCAAAGCGACCTTGCGCTTACCCTGCATAATCCAGCCGTCAAACGCAAGCGGCTTGCTTGGGTCAGTGCGCACAATTTTGTAATCGGGGCGTTGCCTTTCAAAAATTGCATAAGCAAAAGGCTCATGGTCGGTGGCTTGTTGCCACAAATCTGTTTCAATAGCAAGTTGCATTATCAGTATGGGTAACCAAACCAACTTGTAACCGCAAGTACTTCAATCGCAAGCAAGGCACTAAACAAAGCTGCAAAAACAAGCCCTGCCATAAACTGCCTGCCTTCATAATCAATCACGGCATTATGTATCCATTCGCAACCAAACAACCCGATGGGCAGTATTTGTCCTCTATCACTTCTGCATTAGGATACCACGGCGCATGCACCTGCAACAAATCTATAAATTGTGTTCCATCTGCAAGCCGTTGTATTGCGCCGCCCCTGTCTACACAGATAAAAGCTTTTTTAAGTTCTTCAATGTAAATGCGACTGCGCAATGGTATGTCGGGTGCACAAGCTGCACCGATGTTTACCCATGTACTCCACGGCTCGCCAATTAAAGCTGTGCGGCATACGCCGCCGTATGGGTTTGTGGCTGGCTTCCAGTTGGCAGGATGGCAATTAGTACCGCCAAGCGCAGGGTTATAGTAACTTAACCGAAAGCGCATATTTTGGTATTGCCCTTTTGCTGGCACTGGCACAAATGGCTTGGTCTCCAAAACGGTAAACTCCGCAACTGCATCGGGCAATTGCGGAGCGGTTATTTTGGGGTTGGTGTTTCCTCGGGTTTTGGAAACAAAAAGAATGTGCTGCCCTGCAATACCACAAATGTATTGCCTTGCGCATCGGTAAGCATAATCGGCTGCCCAACTACCATTGGTGCAACGGTTGGTGTTACAACTGGCAGGTTTGCTTTAGCCGCTTGGGTGCTGTTGTTTACGCTTGCGATAAAAAACAAACCGCCCGCCATAATTGCTACCAGCAGTGCAAGTTTTGCCACTCGTGCTTTGTCTTGCCATATATTTACGCTTTCAAGTTTCATTTTGTTTTACTTCCTTTGCGGCGCAATACAAGCGCCTGTATCATTTTTGTTGTTAGGTTCAAATTCTTTTGGTCGGGTGCTGGCTTTAGGTAATTGGTTTTGTCCCATATATCAAACACAATATCTGCCGCTTGCTCTACACTGTTGCAAACGCAAACCTGCCCGCGCCAACTATCGTGCCAAGTTTTTTGCAGCTCGTTTAGTGTACCCGATTTTATTTTGCATTCCACGAGCAAATTTATTCCACGGCAACCCACAAGCAAATCGGGTATGCCCTTGCCCACTGCATGCAATAACGCCACTGTACAATTCATCTGGCGGAACATTGCCACAATTTGACTTTGGTTTGCATCAACTCTTGCAGGTTGCATCACTTGTTGGCTTGCTTTTGTTCTCCGCTACCCTTGTAAACTTTGCTGGCATGCCGTCAATAAAACGCTCGGCTTGTTGTCCCGCACTGGTTACACCCACAATTGCATATTGTAAAACACCATCTTCGTTTATGTGCGTCAGCTTATACAATGCCCACTGCTTTACAACCATACGAGCGTAATCGGTGCTTGTGTAGTTTATTTCGTTGCCGTTTTCTGCATCGGTAAACACATGCGTCATATTATCTGTTCCTGTGTTGCAGTATCATAAAGTGCGGGCAGGCTGTCAATAGTGCTTGTACGCTTTGCCACTGGCAGCGCATGGGCTTGCGCCAGCCGTTCACGCTCCAGCTTGCTTATAACCATTAGTGCCCTTTCAAACAATTGTGCCGCTGTTGGTATTTGTTGTTTTTTGCCGCGCCAGTCGTTTGCATACCAATCGTCCAGCACTGTGCCACTAAGAAAATATCCACCGATTTCGTGTTGGTAACAATGTTTGCAGGTATCAAAGAATTCGACTGCGGCAGGGTTTAGCCTGTCTGCCCGCAACCAATGCTGCACAAGCTTAGTGCCAAGCCCGCAAGCGTTGGCTAGTTGTTCCATTATTTCTGTTTTGGTGCTGTGCGCATATTTGGCTTTCCATTCCGCATGCAGTGTAATATTATCGCTGCGCTCTTGTTCCTTCCAGCCGTTATATTCTGCTTGCATTTATGTTGGTCTCCTAAAGTTTATTGTAATAACTATATCATATATGTATATGTAAAGATTTGTTTAATGGTTTTATATGCCCCCCACCCCCATAAGCCCGATACCCGATACCCACTGTTCAAAAAAAAAAAATTTAAGTTTGTTTGGCAATAAAACATAATGGGCGTTAGGGTCTGCAAGTTCTCGAGCAGGTGCGTAACGCCCATTTGCTATTGTGTTACCAGCTTGCAATCGTTTGTGTCCAACTGCAAACAATGCAAGCGTCAGTGTTGCGCCACTGGCTGTTGCGGTTGCCAACCGTACCGCATATAAAGCATTATGTGCGCAAGCATAATGCGTTGTAGCCCATAGGTGGTAATCCACCCATTGCAATTATAACCAGCTTAGAATGCAGTGTAGTGCGTTAGATATCCCTTGGCTAACCACAAACTAATGGTCTAATCCGTTTTGCTGATTGTAGGCGCAAAATAAATTGCCAGCATAAACACGATAGATACCAGCGCGATCATAGGCAACCATTCGCTCATGCGCTTTGCATCGCTTGGTCGCGCCCCCACTGATTAGCAGCTTTGTTGATAACCGCTTGTGCGCGTTCAATCACGCTGCGGCTCCATGTGGAAATGCCAGCCGAGCGCAAAGTTTCTTTTATGTCTGCTTCATCGGGAAACACATCGGGGTAAGTTTTTAATGCCCAATTGCAAAAGTCGGCAATTGTTGCAATGGGTGCTAATTCCTCAGTCGCGTTTATGGCTGGTTGTACTGCAACTGTATTGCCGTTTACATTGGCAATTATCTTAGCACCTGCAATTGTGTCCAGCTCGCTTTCGTCAAGCATGCCAAGCGAACACAACGACAAAGTAACCCGCCGCTTGCTTTTGGTTTCTGCTTTCATGTACGCATTGCATAATGCATCGGCTTTTAGGTTTCCCAAGCTTACCGCGCCTGTTGCGCAATCCGTTCTGCCATGTTTATCCACTGCGGTGGCGGTCACGATATAAACATCATCAATACGCTGTCCGGTAAGTGCCGTAATACTAACACCATGCAATTGCCGCAATTGTTCTGTGCAGTTTTTTGTGGCGTAAAGCACCAATCTGCCCTGCAACGAAAGGTATTCAAATGGCTTGGTAAGTTTGTTCAAGCCAAGGCTTTCGCATAACCGTTCGTAATAAAGTATCTTTTGTTCTGCAGAAAAGCGGCTAAGGTCTCCCGCTACCAATACTTGTTCTAAAGTTTGCATTTGGTCGCTCATTGTAAAGTCTCCTTTTAGCTCCAGTCCAGTTCCACCAACGGAATTGGTGTGCTGCCCGCTTGCGCTGCGGGCTTCGTTGTATTATCCACAAGTGCCTCCGTCACTTGATTAGCAAAAAACAACTCTACTGCGCTGCGTAATACCGATGAACGATTAACCCCATGTAAAGCGCAATAAGCGTTTAGTCGTTTTTGCATTGGCTCGTCTACCCAGAATGTAAATTGCCCATGTATTGTCATTTTAACACCTTGGTAAGTTCGTCAATGCATTCCTGCACAATGCCCCAATTGAACGGTTCGTCATGGTCTGTGCCACAAATCAAATCTAGCAAATCTTGTGCCACCTGCCCAATGGCGCGTATGTCCCTTGCGGCATCATACAAGCCCGCAGCTTGGTATTGGTCTACCTTAGCTTCAACGCGCCTTTCGTTATCGGTAAGCCCAGCACTGCGAAACTTTTGGTTTAGTAACTGAGCAATAGCCCATTGCGTTTCTGATGTATGCGGTTTCATAATTTGGTCTCCTTGGTTATATTACTATATTGCACATCGGTTGTCAACCATTGGTTTTGCCTAAGTGTGAAAGCGTGTATCAAAGGTTTTGACACTGCGTAACGGCTTGCCTGTCTTTATATCCTGCCGTTCTTCGGTTGCAAATAACTCAGCGGTTTTGCTATCACCTAGAAGTTTTTTTACTGCACCATATTTCCACGGTTGCGATGCCAATAAGCCGCCTTCGCCACTTGTAAACAATTCCAAGTTGCCATTGCCAGCTTCTAAAACAGCCATGGTAACACCTTGCCCATCCCCAATGGTTTTGTGGCTTTTGGTTGTGCCAACATACAGCCGTTCGGTATCACTTATTGCAATATCGCCATGCATATCAATATGGGCAATTGTTGCCTGCTCTAGCGTTTCGGCAAAGGCGCGCAACTGGCGTTGCATAACCGCCACGCTGTCGCGCATGCGCAGCAGATTGCGCTCGTTGTTTGCGGGTGCTTCCATTTCCATCGCATTCAGTTCCTGCAGATATTCTGTAAGGTCTAGCATTGTCGTAGTCTCCTGTTTGTTTGGTGGCGGTGTATTTACACGCGCTTGTCGGTAACTGTTTTGGCAAACCGTTTTACAATTGCTTCGGTTTTTGTAGCGATTTGGTTTGCCACTTCACTTGGCAGTACAGCACTCCAGTTTGCATAGGTCTGCAACCAAACATTGTTTATTTCGGTGTAAACAATATCATCATTAAGAAATGTGCCGAGAGTGTTCACATGTTGAAACAAATGACTATTCTCCAGCGTTGTTTTGGAATAACCTACTTCGGCTGTTGCTTCTTTTTGTGTGCCACAAATTGCGCAATAACCCCTGCGTTGCAAATACCAATCGTCGGCTGTATCTGCGTCACATGCTCCGCAATAAGTAAGCGGTAACCAAGCACCGTAATTATTGGTAGCAACCCAATATTCATCTGCCAAAGGCATATCATACGAATCCGATACCTTCAGTGCTTCAACATAGGTTTGCTTGTAGGCGCAAAGGGGTTGTCCTTTGTATTGCACTGCCCAACCATTGTCACTGCTGACGGTAAGATATTGTTTGTCTTGTTTGGTGTTCATAATCGTGGTCTCCTTTGTTTGTGTTGTTTATGGCATCAGAGCGATGCCAGCCGCGCCAATTTTATTGCCGTGGCGTACTGCCCATTTGTAAGCCGCACTGTAAGCACATGTGCTTGGTACATGAAACACTATATCGCAATAGTTGTAGTGCCGTGCCATGTAAAACTTAAATGCCCACTGTCCAGTGCCGTGCGGTTTGCGTCCGTGTATTTTTGTGTAATTGGTAATGTTCATGGTCATTGGTCTCTTTGTGTTATTGGGCGCAGGTGTGATAGCCTGCGCCCTGCTTGTTTTTTACTCTAGCGAGGAGGGCAGTACAAATCCATTCTCGCATCCCAGCTTGCACTTTCGGCTCGCTCTACTGCAGTGCGCTCTTCGTCTGTGATTATTACATTCAGCTCGTCTGCCATTTTAATGAGGGCGTTGCGAACTGCGTAACCGCGCTCCTCAGCCATCCAAGAAAATGTATCCTTCGTAGACCGTTTTGCGCGTATGCCATCAACAATTTGATATGCACTTACATACGCTTCGTATCTCGTATCATGCGCTGTTTTATTTGTCGAGTAATTGATATAAACGCCAGCCGCCTTTTCAATTTTCCTAATCAGGTTTCGGTTGTTCATGGTCGTGGTCTCCTGTTTATTGTCTGTTGGTTGCTTTGTTGCTTCCATATTGGTATTATACCCGACAACTACTGTTTGTCAACCATCAGTTTCTTATGTAGAATACGGCGGTTTTGGCTGTTTTTAGTCCATGCGACTGCAAACATGCGTTATCACTTGCAATTCGTCGCGCAGATATTGCGATACGGTATGCGCCCATTTTGTTTTACGCTGCATGCTTTGCCCGAAGTGATGGCACCAAATTGCAAGTCCGTTCGGATAACCTTTGCGTGCCACATGCGCTGCCAGTGCCCATTTGCCAAAGCTTGTGTTGCCTTTTAGCTCCAGCCAAGCAAAACCGCAAACGCCATCAGCAACATAGTAACTTTTCACAATATCGCTTTGGTCGTTTAGAGGGTTACTGTGTTCATTTACCACCATTGCGATTGGTTGTATTTTGTTGCCTGCTTCTATGCCAGCAATATCCGCTTGCCTGTATGTTTCTTCGAAATGATTCCATTGCGTTGTAATTGTAAGTTGTTTCATGATGTTGGTCTCCTTGGTATGGTAATGGGTGCAAGCTTGGTAACTTGCACCCTGCTTGGTTACTGCTGTATGTTTATCATTTGTAACTGCCATCTACAAATCGTTCGGGGAAACCATAGGTTTCGCAAAATCGCACCTGCAGTTCGCTTACATCGTAGTGAGCAAACAGTTGCAGACCCAACATATAATGTTTGCCTACTAAATCTCGCGCAACTGTTTGTAACCTTTCTGCCTTCTTTGGCAGGCTTGGTTGTTTACCTTGCCTATCAACCCAAGATAAAGCTTCACATGCTTTGGTAATATGCAATTCAAACTTTACTAATCTGTTTAAAGTTGCAACCCAACTGTTTTGTTCGTTGGTCATTGTTGTATTTGCGGTCAGTGTGTTCACAATTCTTGGTCTCCTTGGTATTTCTAAAATTCTAAAACTACAACGCCTTCGTCAAATTTGATTATGGTGGTATGTTTCGCAAGATACTTGATTGCAAGTTCTTCCTGCCTATCTTCATCATCATCCGCATCAGCGACAAATTCATAAAGCTGTGCCGCTTCCACCGCTGAGTGGTACTCTGTCCACTCACTGCGCAAAGCTTCAACATCCAGTTCAATTTGTGCGTTATCGGTTTCCATCATTTCAAGGAATTCCACCAAAGCTTTTGCACCGTTGTAAGTCCAGCATGCATTTTCATCTGCAACTAATTGGTCGGCTGCCTGTCCTGTTGAAAGTGTAATGTACATTGTTGTTGGTCTCCTGTTTGTTTTTACTAACGCGGTTTATCCATTTCTTGGTTATATGCTTCATTGTCTGCATAGCAGTTTACGCAAAGTTCAACCATTTGGTTGCATGTCATTGTGTCAGTTTTGCGAGTGCGCTTGCCACAATCCACACAAACAAAAGTTGAACTGCCTTTCATAAACTTGCTTACCTTTGCATTGGGTTTGTTTGGTATTGGTCTGTTTATCCAAGGACATTTCATATTGTGGTCTCCTGTTTGTTTGTTGGTCGCTTCATTGCTTCCATGTTGGCATTTTACTAGACTTCTACTGTTTGTCAACCATCAGTTTATTATGTTGCACATTGCGATTTTACAATAGTTTGCGCAATAGCCTTGCATCGTTTTACCTGTGCAGGTGTAAGGCTGCTGCAAAGCAGTTCAGCCTGCCAAGCAAATTGACGCGCTTGTATATTCGTTGGCGCTATTACTGCGCGCACAAGCGTTCGTATCGCTGCGTCCATAATTACATCGCCTGTGGAAAGCTTTTTGGTAAGTGCAAAGAATTGTTTCATTTTAGCCCCGATTGTGTTTCGACCCATCCAAGTACAATTGCGCATTCAGTGTGCCAGTTAGCATCCTCTAACGCTGCTGCAAATATTTCCATAATTCTAATCCCATCCCAATGCGCATGCGCTGCAATTGCGCACCCAAGCCCACGGTAGCACCGTTCATCAAAGTTGTCGGGGTGCTGGTACATTTTAGTAAAACTTTCCTTTGCTGCCCTTGCTGCGATGTGCGTAAGCATTTTGTGCGCTTCCCATTGTCGGGTGCAGGGTTGGTTGGTTACTGGCTCAGAGGTTTCGTTTAGCATTAGTTGTTACTCCTTGTTGGTTGCAGGTGCAGGCTTGGTTGCTTGCTTGGGTTGTGGCATAACTTCACAATCATGCCCGCAGTAATATTCGTTTGCTTGGGCAGGGTCTCTAGCATCAAATGTGCGCCCACACTCACTGCAGCGATATAGCATTGTCATAAAATCTAACCCTGCTGGTTTGTGCGCTTTGGTTTGTTTTGCCATTGTCATTGGTCTCCTTTTGTTATTGGGCGCAGGTGTGATAGCCTGCGCCCTGATTGGTTGCCTAATTGTCTACCGCAATCATTCTGGTATAGCTAAAGGTTTCACCCTTGAACACCACTTGGCAAGCCCAAAGCGTTACGCCTTCCTCAGGGTAAGCTTCAAGGTGACGCGCATGCTTGTGTAAAATCTTCTTTACTTTAGCTTCACCCTCGAAATTTTTGCGCGTAATAGGGTCGTCATAAACTGCAACCCTTGCACCAATTGTTATTTGTTGTTGTGCCATTGTCATTGGTCTCCTTTTGTTATTGGGCGCAGGTTTAGTTACCTGCGCCCTGCTTTTGTTGTTACTTCTTACTTGCGTTTCTTTGGCT
>SXGQ01890747.1_pt1 | contig 18437 bp, 12 predicted proteins | sample 3178371 | NCBI WGS metagenome assembly SXGQ01 (sample SAMN11356859, study PRJNA531348) | freshwater metagenome | isolation source: freshwater sample F1-20 | place: China: Fuxian Lake, Yuxi | collected 2017-12-25 | reverse complement strand
GCATGGGCAAGAAGCGTTTCAATCCAGGTACGGCCGCCTCGATGTTGTTCCTCAATGCGACCAACCCCGAGACCATCAAGCTCGTCCGCAAAGGCATGATCGAGTGGGGCTTCAAAGCTCAGCGTCTTGGACACCAAGTGCTCAAGGCCTTTGCCAAGCCGCAAGTGCAGGCACCACCCGCCACGACGGGCAAACCGCCCGTTCGCGAGCAGGTCGTGCACTTCGTCAATCGACGCATGCCCGCTGGCGTTCCGAAGAAAACGGCCCGCGCCTTACTCGATATCGAAGATCGCAACTACGTTCCGGTCATTCGTAATCCGAAGACGACCTCGAGCGACGCTGAGGCCGTCTTTTACTTCCCGGGCTGCGGCTCCGAGCGTTTGTTCTCGCAAGTCGGTCTCGCCACGCAAGCGATGCTCTGGCACGTCGGCGTACAGACTGTATTGCCGCCCGGATATCTGTGCTGCGGCTATCCGCAACGCGGCTCGGGCGACTTCCACAAAGCCGAGAAGATGATCACGGATAATCGCGTGCTCTTTCATCGTGTCGCGAACACGCTCAACTACCTCGATATCAAAACGGTAGTCGTGAGCTGTGGTACCTGCTTCGATCAGTTACAAGGCTACGAATTCGACAAGATCTTCCCCGGCTGTCGTATCGTCGATATCCATGAGTACCTCATGGAGAAAAGCGTGCGTATCGAGGGCGTGACGGGCGTGCGTTACCTTTACCACGATCCCTGCCACTCGCCGATGAAGAGCTACGAACCGCTCAAGGTGGTCAATCAGCTCGTCAACTCCGATGCGAACGGCCGAGTCGCCAAGAACGATCGCTGCTGCGGCGAGTCGGGTACTTTCGCGATCTCGCGACCCGACGTCTCGACGCAAGTGCGCTTCCGTAAAGCCGAAGAAATGCAAAAGGGCGTACGTGCGGCGCGGGCCGACGGCTTTACGGGCGAGGTCAAAGTGCTCACCTCTTGTCCATCTTGCCTGCAGGGACTCAAGCGTTACGAAGACGAAACCGCACTCGATGCCGATTACATCGTCGTTGAGATCGCCAAGCACGTTCTCGGTGAAAACTGGATGCGCGAGTATGTCGAGCAGGCGAACGCCGGCGGTATCGAACGCGTGTTGGTCTAGCGCCTAGAGCGCCTTGCGGAACGTCAGATTGATGCGGATGCCGCCCTCGGGCTTTTGAACGGCGTGATAGCCCTTGCGCGCCGCCCCGCCCCACACCAACACATCACCCGGCAGCAGACGCACCTTCAACGGTGAGCCGCGACGCTCTGCACCGTACCAAAGAAATGTCGCCGGTGTTCCGAGCGTGACCGATACGATCGGCTGAGAGAAATCCCGCTCGTCGGCATCGCGGTGAGCGCCCATCTGGGCCGTCGATGCATAACGATTGATGAGGCAAGTGTCTGGCTCGAAGGGACCGAAGCCCGCTGCCACCGAGGCCTCGTGAGCAAGGCTCGCAAAAATAGTCGGCATGGCCGGCCACGCCCTGCCGCTCTCAGGATCGAGCAGCTCGTAGCGATAACCCCGGGAGTCGCTGTACCAACCGCAGCGTCCGCAACTCGTCATCGCCGCCGACATCGCGCGGCCACCCGGAGTTTTGAGGTGCCGAAACGGCGCGGCGGCCGAGATGATCTCGACCGCCGCGTCCAAGTCTCGGGTCGGCACCGCGAAGCCGTGCAACAGCACGACCTCGGGTGCGACCTTGATGAGCGTCAAATGATCAGAAGCCGAACGTCACGCGACCGTAGACGAAGCGGCCCGATCGACCGAAGGGCGAGAGGTTCGAGAACGAGGTCGCGCCCGTCGAGTTGAGACCCGGCGGATTCGGATCCGGATACTCGTCGAACACGTTGTCCGCACCGACAGCAAGCTTGATGCGCTCGCTCACCGTGTAGCGAGCCTCGAGATCGACCAGCGTCTTCGCCGTGAGCAAGAAGTCCGGAGCAGTCACCGTCGGAGCATTCTGCGCCGAAAGTACATCACCGTAGCGCGTGGCACGGGCCGTCAAACCGAAGTTGCCCTCAGTCCACGTTGCCGAGAAAGCAAACTTGTCCTTCGGCGTGCCTTCCTCAAAGGTCAAACGATTACCGCGCGCGAACAGCGTGGGAGCCGGGCTCAGGGCAGCCAGCTGAGCTGTCACCGGTACTTTTGTGACCTTGGTTTCATTGAAGTTGGCCGTCGCCGTCAGGTCGAGGCGACCACCCGACTCGAGCTTGATGGGGTAGTTGAAGACCACGTCGACACCCTCAGTGGTGGTGTCTACGCCGTTGATGAAGAATCGACCCGCGGCACCCGGGAAGCGCTGGTTACGCAGGAAGTCCTGAACAGCCACGTCCGCAGCTCCCGTGCCCGTTCCGAGGTTCTCGGAGAGCACGATACGATTCTCGAGATCGATCTTGTAGGCATCGATCGTCAAGCTCGCACCGTCCCCGAGCTGGAACACCACACCCACTGACACGTTGGTGGAGTCTTCCGAGTCGAGCGGTTTAGCACCCAGTGCTCGGGCAACCGGAGCAATTGCCGGGAACGTGGTGACCTCGAACGGCACACCGTTCACAAAGTTCGTCGAGGTCGTCGTGAAGAACTGCTGCTGCAACGAGGGCGCACGAAAACCCGTCGAGTACGATGTTCGTACCGCCACCGCATCGCTGAAGTCGTAACGTGCCGCAACCTTACCCGAAACGTTGCTGCCGAAGTCCGAGTAATTCTCGGCACGGAACGCAATCGAGCCAAGCAGTTTGTCGGTGATGTTCGCTTCGAGGTCTATGTAGGCACCGACCGCTTCACGGCTTTCATCGAGCACGTTCGACGGACGGAAACCCGGAAACACCTGCGCACCGGCTGGAGCGGGGCAACCGCCCGCCGCCACATTCGCTGGAAGCGCAGCGGTCGCACCGGTGCAACCCGGCGTACCGAGCGGCAGACGAACGCCGCCATCGCGCCAAGAGTCCGGCTCACCCGCGGTGATGCTGTACGCCTCTTGTCGAGCTTCGATGCCCAGCGCGAGGTTGAGCGGCGAAGACAGCCCCGACACCTCGAACGTGCGAACGCCCGAGACGTTGAAGACGACTTGCTCGTGATCGTAGCCGCCTGCATCGAACGACGTTTTGCTCGCTGCACCGAGCGAACGGTTCAGCGTATCGACGATAGTGAACAACATTTCGTTGTAGCCATAGACCACTGAGGCGTCCATGTCCCACTCACCCATCTCCCAACGCGAACCGAAACCGAGTGAGTAGTCGGTGACGTCCGGTTGAATCTTTGGCAGGAAGCCATCGGGGTGAATCGACAGTACGTTACGTCCCGACGGATCATCCGCGAGACGCTGGAAGCCTGCCGACAGAGCCGAGCGATCTTGGTAGCTCGCCCAGCCGTAGAGGCTGCTTGATTCGCTCAGATCGACGCCCGCGTTCGCGAAGATCGTCGTCTGCTGCAAATCTGGTTCGCCGAACCACTGACTGAAACGGTTGAAGGTACGTTCACGTGGATCGAACGCGCCGTTCACGAGCGGATACTGACGACGCATGTCGTAGCCACCACGCTCGGTGCGCTCCTGATCTTTGTACTCGGCCGAGATCGTGAGGAAGCCCGAATCGCCGAGCGCGAAGCCCTTCCAACCGCTGAGGGTGAGCGTTTCGCCGTCGTTGACACTGCGCTTCAGCACGTTCGGCGCAGACCACGTCGCGCCGGCAGGCGCTGCGCCGGTCAGGTTTTCGTACTGCGACTGACGCTGGCCGTAGCTCAGCGTGAACTCACCACCGTCGCGATCTTCGCGCATGCGCAAGTTGATGACGCCGGCGATCGCATCGGAACCGTATTGCGCCGACGCACCGTCGCGCAGCACTTCGATCGCGCGAACCGCGGCGTTCGGAATGGTGTTGAGGTCGACCGCCGCCGAACCACGACCCACTGTGCCGTTGACGTTGACGAGCGCAGCCGCATGACGACGCTTGCCGTTGACGAGCACGAGCGTCTGATCGGGCGCGAGGCCGCGGAGCGTCGCAGGACGAACGGTGTCCGTACCATCAGTCAAACCCGGACGCGGGAAGTTGAACGAGGGCAGCGCCACCGACAATGCTTGGTTGAGTTCAGCCACACCAATATTCGTGAGCGCGTCGGTCGGAACAATGTCGACCGGCACCGCCGTATCGAGCGCCGAACGGTTCGCCACACGCGTACCGGTTACGACCACTTGTTCGAGTTCGTCGGCGCCGCCTTGCGAGGCGTTCTGGGCAAATGCGGCCTGCGAGATCGCAGCCGCTACAAATACTGCAACGATTTTGTTGCGCATGGACAACTCCTGAAGGGAGGAAGGGTGGGAACCTAACCGATAAAGTAAACCGCAAAATCACGGACGACTCAACGTTTTAAATGTCGCATTCTCGCAACAATAAAGAAAACCCCCTCCGGAATCACCCCGCATCGGACTCATCTGGACTTTTTTTGATCGATCAGGTCATCATGTGATTCGAGTGTCACATAAATATCCGGTCACATATATTTGAGGGAGGTCGGGGATATCGGCGCTAGACCTCGTCGAAGAATCGCTACGCGCAGAGAGCCCCGGGAAAATAGGGCCGGTCGGCGAAACGCTCGTCCTGCTCGTCGACTCTGATCCATCGTCAGCGGAGTTCATGGCTCGAGCCCTGACCCAATCCGAAATGCGGGTCCTACTCTCGGATCGAATCTCTGGGGCCGGTGGCGCATCGACGCAGTTGCGATCGCATCCCGAGATCGGCGTGGTGGTCATCGACCCGCAAACCGTTCCGGGTCGGGACGGCCTCGCCGAACTTCGTGAAGCAGGCCTCGGAGAAGACGTACAGGTCATCTTGGTCGCCGAGCCAGTAATCCTCGGTCGCTATGCGCAGTCGGCGAGAGGGGAAGTTGCCGACTTCCTTCCCAAGCCCGTCGCTCGTCGAACCCTTCTGCGTGCCGTGATCGAGGCTCAAAAAAGCATCTTTCCCAGCGCGATTCACGAAAAGACTCCGATCAGGTCCATGAGTCCCAGATCGAACGCCTCATCGAACGGGCCACCCTCACCTCCGCCCGGCGCCCTCCAATTCGAGAACCCTCGAGCGAACTGAAACTTCTTCAATTAGTAGAAGATATCGATGAGTGCAGGATGGGCGCCTTGACCGGCATCCTCGAGCCCGACGCCTCCTGGAGCATGCTCTCCGAACTGCTGCGCGCCAGGCTCTCGCGGCGTCGCGTCTCCGTCACCAGCCTCTGCCTCGCATCCAAAAGCCCGGTCACTACGGCTCTCCGCCGAATAGAGCGATTACTGGAGACGGGGCTCGTTTCGTGCACCCAAGACCCCAAGGATCGACGCCGGAAGTACATCGAACTGACCCCCGAGGGGGTCTCTCGACTGGTGGCCACGCTCAAGACCGTTTCAGACCGCCTGCGTGGCGAATAATCCACAACCGACTTGCCGATAGCGGCTTGATTAGGCTTTTTTTTTCGGGTTGGGGTTAGAATGCGGGCCGAACTAATCAACGGCCCGTCGGACCATGAGGTTCGTTGCGGGTATTTATAGAGGGGCCTGTCAATGAAGAGATTCCCAATCGTTGGTCTCGCAGTCTCGCTGACGCTGCTCACCGGCACTGCCGTTGCGCAAGACAGCGAAGGTCTTGAAGAGATCGTCGTCACCGCCACCAAGCGCGAACAGACTTTGCAGGATGTTCCGGTCGCTGTGTCGGTCACTTCGGTCGAGACCATCAACAAAGCGTCGATCCAGGACGTGACCGACCTCGCGTCGATCATCCCGTCGCTGCGCGTCACGACGCTTCAAACCTCGACCAACACAAACTTCATCATCCGCGGCTTCGGCAACGGCGCGAACAACCCGGGCATCGAGCCTTCGGTGGGCGTGTTCATCGACGGCGTTTATCGTTCGCGTTCAGCGGGCGCCATCGGTGACCTCGTCGACGTCTCGCGCGTCGAAGTGTTGCGCGGCCCGCAGAGCACGTTGTTCGGTCAGAATGCGTCGGCAGGCCTCATCAGCGTCGTCACGCAGAAGCCGCAGTTTGAGACCGCCGACAATCCTCGTGGAGGGAGCGGTCTAATTGAAGCAACCATCGGTAATTACAACCAACGCATCCTCAAGGGTAAGTTAACCGGCCCTTTGAGTGAGACGGTTGCCTACAGCCTCACAGGCGTGCTCAACCAACGTGACGGCTACTTCCTCAACCAGCGCGACAACACCAACTTCAACGATCGCGATCGTTGGGATCTGCGTGGTCAGCTTCTTTGGAAAGCGAGTGACTCGGTCGAGGTTCGCTTCATCGCAGACGCTAGCGAGATCGACGAAGTTTGCTGTGGCGTATCGAATTTGGTTAACGGCCCCACCGGTGCCTTGGCTGCGATCGCCGCCGGCCTACCGCAAAACCGCGTGATCTACCCGGGCAGTGCCGGGGCAGGAAAGCCCTTCGATCGCGCAGCCTACATCGATAAGAAACCGGTCAACGTCGTTGAGAACAGCGGCGTATCGATGACAATCGATTGGAATGTGAACGAGGCAATCGACTTCACTTCGATCACGGCGATGCGAGGTCAAAAAACAGACTTTGATTATGACTTCGACTTCACTGGTGCTTTGTTGGGTACGGTCAACCGAAACATCGGCGACATCGATACCTTCACTCAGGAATTCCGCATCGCCTTCGACAACGGCGGCAAAGTGCGCGGTCTCCTCGGCGCGTACCTGATGCAGGAAGATCTGGAATATTCCAACGAAATTCGTATCGGCGCTCACTTCCGTTCCTACGCATCTCTTCTCGCCTCGGCGACCACAGGCCCGACTCCGCTCTTTCTCGCGGGCGTCGAGCAGCAGCTCGCTCCGTTCGGTCCGACCTTGGCCGGATCGATCTCGTCTGGATGCACGGGATGCACTTTCGGCCCTGGCTCGTTCTTCCGTAGCGGCACGGGCAACCTCATCAGCACGACGCAGGACACGGAAGCGAACACCTTGTTCGGTCAGCTTGATTTCGATCTGACCGATCGCCTAACGGCAACGGTTGGCCTCGCGCACACGAGCACCGACAAAGTCATCAACTTCAGTCAAACGACGAACGAGCTCTTCTCATCGATCGATTTGGTCCGCCTCGGCTTTGCCACGATTCAGGCGAACCTGTTGACGAATCCGGCGCTCGCCCCGCTCCGTACCGCGGGCCTGCTGACTCCTGCAGTCGCCAACTCCATCGCTGACCGCGCGAGCGTCGCCGACGGCACCCGTATCCCGTGCGTGGCCTCGGGCCTGCCGGGCGTTGGCTCGATCTGTAACTCGTTGCTGGGTTTCTACGCCCTGCAATTCCTGCACCCGATCGTGCCGTTCTCCGATCGCTCGGAAGACAGCCAAGAAACCTACACGGTCCGTCTCGCGTACGAAGCGAGCGATGCGGTGTCGGTCTACGGTGGCGTGTCGACGGGCTACAAGGCTACGTCTTGGAACCTCTCGCGTGACAGCAAAGATCCGTTCGCTGGTACTCCCGGCACCTCACCGCTCGGCGGCGCAGTCAACCCGTGGTACCCGCGCTTCGGCTCGCGTAAGGCACTGCCGGAGAAGTCGACCGTGTTCGAGCTCGGCCTCAAAGCCCGATGGGACAGCTTCGCGGTCAACCTCGCCGTGTTCGATCAGAGCATCAAGGATTTCCAGACTAACCTGTTCACCGGAACGGGTTTCAACCTCGCCAATGCGGGTAAGCAGTCCACCAAGGGCCTCGAAATCGAAACCCAGTGGAAGCTCAGCCGCGCGTGGCAGATCGATTTCGCAGGCACTTTCCTCGATCCGAAGTACGACTCGTTCGTAGGTGCCGAAGGTCCGAGTGGCCCGATTAATCTGTCGGGCTTTAAGCCGGCAGGCATTCACGAGCAGAGCATGTCCCTCGGCGTGAACTACCTGTGGTCGATGGGCGGAGTCGATGGCTTTTTCCGCACCGATTATCTTTACGAGAGCAACACGCAGATCGCGGAAAATGTCGCGGCTTCCGTCGCGTCTCGTGAGGTCAACACCCTTAACGCCAGCATCGGCTTCAAGGCAGCCGGATTCGATGTGCTCGTGTGGGGCCGCAACCTGAACGACGATGAGTATCTACTCAGCGCCTTCCCGGCGGTCGCTCAGGCGGGGAGCTTCTCGGGCTACCCGAACCAACCGCGTACGTACGGCGTGACGCTGCGCAAGCAGTTCTGATCTAGGCAGGTTCCGTCAGGAACAAAAGGGCGGTCGTGGAAACGCGACCGCCCTTTTTCTTTCGTCTCGACACTCGCGAGTCTGTTGTTCGCTCGCCACAGTCGAATTTTTTGCTCAAGCCTAAGGAGCATCGGCATACCCAATACTAATCGGATTATGCTAGATTTCATTGGACTTCGGCGGCACTGCATCGTAACGGTGTTGCGAAAAGACCATTCGGCAGTCGTAGCCAAGAGAAGGCTACATTTTTTTGGGGAGGAATTAATCGTGATGACTATTCGGACCGCTGTTAAGCGATCAATCTGGAATCCCGCCATCGCGGTGGGCATTGGGTTCGCGTTGTTCGCAGCTGGGGCGAGCGCTCAAGACGCCTCGCAAAACCGAGGTGCCGACATCCTTGAAGAAGTCGTCGTCACGGGTTCGCGTATCCGTCGTGATACGCCGGTGGGCAATATCGCCGTCACTGAAATTGACGCAAGGCAAATTGAGGTTCGTGGTTTCGTCAACCCGATCGAAAGCCTCGAGCAGCTCCCATTCGTCGAAGTCGGAGTCAACAACCGCGGAACCTCCACGCAGTTTGGTGACAACAATGCGTATATCAACCTGTACGGTCTCGGTCAGCAGCGCACGCTAACGCTCATCGACGGTCGCCGTATGGTGTCGTCCGTACAAGGTTCGGTGTTCAACACGGGAAACATCACGGGCTCTCAGGTCGACGTCACGATCATCAATCCCTCGATCATCAAGGCCACCCAGGTGCGCACTGTCGGCGCGGGCGCCGTTTATGGTGCCGACGCCGTCGCCGGCGTGGTGAACTTCATCCTTGATCGCGAATTCAAGGGACTCAAGGTTACGACGCAGTACGGAATCTCTGATCGCTCAGACGGTGCGTCCAAGCGTGCCTCGATTGCCTGGGGCGACGAGCTGTTCGACGGGCGAGCGAATATCGTTCTCGCCGGAGAATACTTTGAGCAGGATCCGGTATACCTCGGATCCAATCGTCCTTGGTCGTTGGTGGCTGCGGCGGCGAATCCGCTCAGCGCTTCGACGTCGGATGGTATTCCCAATAACGTCTTCGTACTCAACCCGATTTCACTGCAGACTCCGCTCGGTGGTCGATTCGACATGCGGCAGACGAATGTCGCAAGTACTGCGTTCCAATTTTTTCCGGCCTTTTGCACCGTGGCTGCAAGCAAAACCGGCGCAGGTACTCACGGCGGTACCGCGGCTTGCAGTGCATTCACGACTGCACGCGGCGTGGCGCCTTATCAGTTCGCCGTCGCGAACCCGACGCTCGCGGGTCTCAACCCGTTGGCTTTCGTCGGCACTTTCGGGTTGACCTCGGCCTTCCCAGTAGTACCCACCGCCGCGGGCTCGCCCGAAGCGCTCGCAGGGCTGAACCGAATTGCGCTACCGCGCGTGTTTGACGGAGCGGGTAATCCTGCCGCGCTAAACTTAGGCAACTATCTGCCGCCGAATTGGGCGTCAGTAGCCTCAACGCTTGACTCCGGCGGCTTCGATACCCTGCATCTGAACACTCTGATCGCCGCTCAGGAGCGATATAACTTCAACGCGTTTTTCAAGTTTGAGCTGACGCCCTCGATCACCTATAAGGGCGATGTCTTGTACTCGCGGATCGACAACGTTCAAGCCGCCGACAATTTTCAATTCAATTCGCCGTTGGCAAGTTTTACGGCGGGCAACGCTGGCATTCCGATCTACTACGAGCAAAATCCGTTTGTCACAGCGGGAACGCGTGCGTTCATCGGCTCGGTGGTCGCCGCCAATCCGACGAATCCTTTCCAGTTACTCAATGGCCAACGCGTGTTCTACTTGCAGCGTTCACTCGCTGACATTACCGGCTCTCTGAAAGGCCAGATCACCAACTTTGAAGGCAACTTGTCGGAAACCTTTGCGACGGGTCACACCCTCGGAGGGGACCTCGAGTTTGCCGATCGAAATTTTTATTGGGAGGCGACGCTCGGCTACAGCACCAACGAGAGTGAGAACGCTGTACCGACCGATATCCTCGACATCGAGTTTGCGTTGGCCACCGATGTCGTTACGAACCCCGCGACGGGACAACCGGTCTGCCGTCAGCAGTTGTTGGCCGCTCCAGAAGCGATCAACGTTCGCAATCCGTATCTGACCAACATCAACATCGCGACCGGTATCGTGCCGACCAAGGCTCAGATCGATGCCTGCAAGCCCCTCAACCTTCTGGGTTCGGGCTTCGCGTCGAAGGAAGCCATCGACTACGTGACCACCAAGAACGAGTCGAAGAACAAGGCTGCGCAACGCTACATGTCGCTGCAGTTCGGTGGAGACATCCTCGATCTCCCAGCAGGAAAAGTGCTCTTCAACACCGAAGTTCAGCGTCGTCGAGAAGAACTCACGTTCACCCCGAATAGAGCGTTCAATTTGGGACTCGGCCGTACGACCATCGGCCAGCCGAGCGACGGTTACTCCGAGACCACGGAAGGCGGTCTCGAAGTCAGTGTGCCGTTGTTCGGAGGCGAGGCTTCGTTGCCGCTACTTCGGCAGTTGCAGCTCGACGCGGCAGTTCGTCGCGTGGAACGCGATGGCGAGGGTACGCCAAACGGCATCAGTAACCCGCGCATCAAGTCGGTGAATGAGACGGCGACCATCGAGAATATCGGTGGCTTGTGGGCACCACTCGAGTGGCTCGCATTCCGAGGCAACAAGTCAACCTCTGTACGATCTCCCTCCCTGGTCGAATCGCTTGGTGCGCCGCAAACCGGCTTCTCCACCCTCGCAGGCCTGTTCCCGTGTAATGCGGCCAACCGCAACAACGGACCGGCTAGTGGCATTCGTATTACGAACTGCAATGCCTTCGAGGCTCGGCTCGGGTTACCGGCAGGTACATTCGCCACGCTTAACACTCCGGGCGGCGCTATCCCGGCGGGTGTGGCGGGCAGCCCGTCCGTATTGAATGAAACGTCGGACGCTTGGACCCTTGGCCTCGTGTTGAAGTTTCCAGCCATCGAGGGTCTGCAAATCGAGATGGATTACGTCGATATCCGTATCGACAAGCAGATTGCCCTCACTTGGCTTGGCGGCTCGTGCTTCGATCAGCCTGACTTCCCGCAGAGCTTGATCGGCGGTGAGTCGGCGTGTGAAGCGCTGACTTTGGCCGTCGGATCTGGTCCCGGAGGCCTAACTGATCCGTTTACCATTCCTGCGACAAACATCATCACGGGTAGGCCGATTGCGCCGCCTGCGATCCTCGGTGCTCCGTCCTCCGTTCAAGCGCCGTACTCGATCGCGACGGGCAAGTTCTCGAACGTCAACGCGGGATCCACCTGGTTGCAGGGCTTCAACGGAAAGGTCAGCTGGCAGTTCGGTGTCGGCGATGCGTTCGAAGCGTTGGGCTTCCAGGGTCGTCCGTGGGGTGAGATGCGCGTCGATGCGTTCATCTACTACCTCGACCGAGTGCGCACGTCCTCGTCAGGCACTTTCGGCGCCGATACGAACGATCTGCGTGGTCGTGCAGGCTGGGAAAAAATCCAGTCCCGGCTCGATGTCGCTCACCGAATGGGTCGCTTCTCTCACGTAATGCAGATGTTCTACACGGGCCGCTCGAATGCCAACCCGTTCCTTAACCCGGCGCTGCTGCCGGACCAGGACGGGTCGTTCTTCCGGCCTCGGTTCAAATACTTCAACTACAATGTGGGCTACGAAATCACGGATAAGATCACGGCTCGCGCGGTGATCAACAACGTGTTCGACGACCAGTTGCAACCGGAGTACGGTATTCCGGGTGACAGCTTCGGGCGTAACTACGCCGTTCGGGTGGACGCCCGCTTCTAAGCGTCTCCCCCGATCGTGAATGATCGGCAAACCCCGGCGGATCTCCTGATCCGTCGGGGTTTTTTTTGGCCTCTCAAGAAATAACGGATGATCGAAATGACCATCTCAAACTACGAGCGTGGCAAATTCCTCACGCAAGACGGAACGCAACTCGCCGTGTACGACTGGCCGGTCGAGGGCTCTGCCCTCACCGCGCTCATCGTTCATGGTCTGGGTGAACATGCGGGCCGCTACGAACTGCTTGCCCGATGGCTCAACTCGAAGGGCGTCGCGGTGCGCGCTTACGATCAATTCGGGCATGGGCATTCCGAGGGGCCGCGAGGCGGCCTTCTGCGAGAGGGTCAACTCCCCGAGCATCTCGGAGAGCTGGCGGTGGCGACGATCACCGAGCACTCCGTCGCAGGCCGACCGCTTGCCGTGATCGGGCACAGCTTAGGGGGTCTCGTAGTAGCCTCGGCGATCCGACGCCGTCTCGTGGCGCCGAAGCTTGCCGTGCTCTCGTCGCCGGCGCTCGCCGTGCGCATGGCGTCATGGCAGCGTGCCGCAGTCAAAGTATTGCCGCAGCTTGCTCCCGGGCTCACCTTGGGCAACGGGCTCGACCCGAGCAAACTCTCTCATGACCCGAAGGTCGTCGCGGATTACATTGCAGACCCACTCGTGCACGATCGCATCTGCGCGCGACTCGGTGCTTTCGTGGCACTAGAAGGCGAAAACGTACTTGCATCAGCGAGTCGTTGGGCGACCCCTACCTGGTTGCTCTACGCCGGAGATGATCGTGCGGTCGATCCTTCAGGCAGCCGCGCATTCGCCTCGGCTGCACCATCGAACGTCGTCAAAGCTCAGTGCTTTCCTGCGATGTATCACGAGATCTTCAACGAGCCCGATCGTGCAATCGCGCTCAGCGCCCTCGAAAGAGCGCTCGCTGACGTGGCATAAGCAACGCCCAGACGATTGCGGCAGACACCGCCACAGCACCCGAGATTGCGGCGAGGCGCACGCCCTCGGTGATACTCGCTTCACCGAGAAACACACCGACTGCCGCCCAGACGAATACCGCACCGTAAGCTGCGCTGCGGGTCACCGAGACCATCCATACGTAAACCGCTGTCGCGCCGCACACCGTGGCGAGCGCCCAGCCGTCCATCGATAACCCGAACGGATACCAGTTCAAATCAAAGAAAAGCGTGGCGAGGTTCACGAGGGTCGCCGTCGTGATCCAGCCGAAGTAGATGGCGAACACGCCATCGACGCAAAGAAACTCACCCGTCGTGGGCGGCGAGAGTCGACGCAAACGCGTGAAGATCACGATGAGTGTCGCGAGGATGAACAACATGATCACGACGCTCAACACCACCTGCCGGTAGTGCCATGCGAAGATCCAGGCGGCGTTGCCGAGGGCGTTGAGAAGATACGGGTTGGTGATCGTCGAGATGCGAGAGCGTATCCGAGGCGAGCCACGCCACGCCGAGATCCCGAAAGCGAGCAGCCCGAGATAGATGACGGACCAGATCGAGAACACATAGCCAGGCGGCGTGAAACCGGTCGGATAAAGCCGAGAGAGCTCACCCGTATTGAGGCCGTTGATCGGCACGATGTTGGCTGCAGCGTTCACGAGAAGTACCATGACCGTAGCTAGCAGCGGAAAGAAGGAGCGATCCATATGACAACCTCTTGGCGTGCCATCATACTCACATCGCTGCTCGGGCTAGGAGCTTGCTCGACGATGACTCTAGACGGCCGCCTTATCGATACCCGCTATCAAAGCACTAATCACGATAGCCGGGTGCGTTATTTGATCCTGCACTTCACGCAGCTCGACTTCGATCGCTCGGTCCAGGTCCTCACTCGTGCAGAGGGTCCTCGCCGGGTCAGCAGCCACTACCTCATTGGCCTCGAACCGCCGACCATCTACCGCATGGTCGACGAGGATCGCCGTGCTTGGCACGCCGGCCAAAGTTTTTGGCGTGGGGACACCCAACTCAACGCGAGCTCCATCGGCATCGAGATCGTGAACATGGGCGACGACGCTGCGCCGGGCGTCGAGTTCGCCGACTTCCCGCCCGCCCAGATCGACGCGGTCGTATCGCTCGTTCGCGACATCGTCACCCGGCACCGAATCGCACCGCATCGGGTGCTCGGTCACAGCGATATCGCCCCGCAACGTAAGACCGACCCCGGCCCCAAGTTCCCGTGGCGTCGCTTGGCCGAAGAGGGGCTCGTGCCGTGGCCTGACCCGGCGGCGGTCGCTGCAGCCCTGCCCGCCCACCAGGCCTCTCTGCCCGCCGTCAGCTGGTTTCAGCAGCAACTCGATGCCGTCGGCTTCGAGGTCCCGCGACATGGCGAGTTCGACGAGGCCACCCGCCGGGTGATCGCCAACTTCCAAATGAAATACCGGCCGGCCAAGTTTGACGGTCAACCCGACGCCGAGACGGCCGCGCTGCTCGAGGTGACGAGTCGCCCCTCGGGATGGGTCATCCGCGATAAAGCAGGCGTCTGGGCGCCCTATAAGCCCGATTAAGGGGCGCGGCTTTAGGGGATAGCGTCGAAGGACGGGACGACCGTCGGCGTCGGAGTGCCGCCCGGAGCGAGGCTGCTGTTGCCGAGCTGCTTGGCGGAGTTGTCACCCCAAGTCCAGGTCGTACCCTCAGCCCCGATAGCTGCAGCGAACGACAGGCCACCGATATCTACCGAGATGGCCCCACTCACGACGCTGACAGCCCCAAAGGTATTTCGGGCAGTCGTACCACCATCGCCCAGCGACCCGGCATCGTTGGCGCCCGCCGAAACCAGCAAGCCATCGGCACCAAGGACGATGGCACCTCGATCACCGGCTGCCGCGTCAATCACATTACGTCGAATCGCCGAAGGCACGCCGAGGTCGACCGGCGCCCCCGTTCCGAAGCCGAGCTGACCGTCCGCATTTTCGCCCCAGACGTAAAGACCCCTGCGCTGACTGATGGCGAAGGAGACATCGCCTCCGGCCCGAATTCGTTGGATCTGGGTGAGGCCCGTCGGTGTCGGTACCCTCGCCGGCTTGAACGTCCCGTCGCCGATCTGTCCCGAAGCATTGGAACCCCAAGCCCACACACTGCCATCGAGGCGTAGAGCGACCACGTGGTTGTTGCCCGCCGCAATTTGGACGACATCGACGATCAGACTCACAAGCGGAAGACTCGCGGGGTCGCGGCCGCCATCGCCCAACTGACCAAAGCTGTTGGCGCCCCAACTGAAAACGCGACCGTCCGTCAAAAGTGCAACGGAGTGAAAACGGCCCGCCGCCACCGCCGCCGCCGGCGCCGGCAAAGTGACCTTGACGGGCGCCGCCCTGAAGAACAAGTCGCCGAGGCCAAGTTGCCCCGACTCGTTTCCGCCCCACGCATAAACGTCGCCATTGTCGAGCAGGGCAAGTGCGTGTGAACCACCCACCGCGATCTGGCGCGCTGTGCGGCCGGCAGGCAGCGTGACCGTTCCGATCGTGTCACTCGTCGGACCGATCGTGCCGTCACCGCGCTGGCCATCGGTGTTGTAGCCCCAACTGGCGATCGAGCCATTGCTTCGACGAACGAGCGTGAACGAGGTACTGGCCGACCCCGATTTGCTGAGCGCAACTTGAGCCGCAGCCGTCGGGACGGCAGAGACGCTACCGGCCACGACGCGCAGCGTCGCGCTATTGCTCGTCGCGGTGCCCAAAGAATTACGGATGACGACGGAGTACTCGGCGTTATCGTCATTTGCGGAAACGGCGCTCACCCGCAGAACGCGGCTCGTCGCATCGGCGATCTCGACGCCGTTACGACGCCATTGATACTGAAGGTTGCCACCGATGGCACTGACGCCGAATGCGACGGGGTCGCCCTCGACGACCGTCTGCGAGACCGGCTGCACGGTGAGCGTAGGGCTCGAGAGCACCGTAAGCGTGACCGACTGGCTCCCCACCACACCGCCCGGATTGACGACAAGCGCCGTGATGAGCGCACCGTCATCGGCGGCGACCGTCGACGTGATGGTGTACGTCGCGGCATTGGCGCCGGCGATCGGTTGATCGTCACGCAGCCACTGGTACTGAAGCTGCTCGCCCGTCGCCGTGACCGTAAAGGTCGCCGAAGCACCGGCACTGACGGTGACAGCGGTGGGTTGCCCCGTAATCGTCGGTCCTGGTTTGACCGTGAGCGTGGCCTCGTTACTCGTTGCCGAACCTTGGTCATTGGACACTCTGACCGAATACTTGGCGCCATCGTCCGCCGCCGTTACGGCATCGGTGACGTAAGTCGAACTCGTAGCACCGGCAATCGCCGCGCCATTGCGCAGCCACTGAAACGTGAGCGGTGGTTTGCCCGAGACGCCGAAGTCGAACTTCACCTGTTGCCCGACGAAAGCCACTCGGTCTTTGGGCTGATCGGTGATCGTCGGAGCTTCGGGCCCCGCACTCGAGAGGCAGCTCGACAGGGCGAGCAGAATGGAGAGGGCGAGTGCCGGCCTCAAAAGGCGGCTGAAAAAAGCGCGGAGTGACATCCGCGAGATTCTATCCGAACTGCGGCTTCAGCGCCCCGAGCGCCCCGATCGTGAAGAGCAGCACCCAGAGCACCACGAGCGCCCAGGTTCCCTTGCGCATCAGCAGTTGAAACTCGGCATTGTCGGCTGCGGTAGCGCGATCGGCCGCGATGGCAGGAAGCGCCGAGCGATACGCCTCCCGAATGTAATAGCGCACGAAAATCCCGCAGACCATGCCCCCCGCGAACAACAGCACCTTGAGCGCGAGCCAATGCGTCGGATACGGCCAGCCCACGACCAAGGACCACAGTCCGGTCCCTGCGAAAAAGGCGATCAAAGGATAACGAAGGCGCCAATCCCAACGCGCGAGTGCCGGCCCCTCGGGCGATTTGCGGCGCCAATGAACCAGCCACATGAACCAGAACCAGATCGCCGAGACGATCCAGAGCAACACCATCCAGACACCCGAGATTGGGACGAGCCCGAGCATCGCCGCCAAGGTGAACCCGAGCGGAACCGACATGATCATGGCGTTGCGGACATGCTGATCGACGTCGAGTAGAAAGTCCCAAAGGCGCATGCGCTCCGCGCCGGAGAGCGTGGTCGTACGAGCTACGTAATGCGTGAGCGCGTTGATGACGAGCTCACTGCCGAGCCCAGTAGCCCATGACGAGGACGTGGGCCCATTTAACGAGCTCGTAGGTGGTCATAGAGGGATACGGTAGCAACAACACTCCGGTAACCCGACCGCAGGGCGGCACCCACTGTAAAGTTAAGCGCCTGATCCGGTAACGTATCGGCCATGCGCTCCAAAATTCACCTACTCACCGCCTTGATGCTTTCGCTGGTCGCTCCGTTCGCTGCCGCGCAAGGGTTTTCATTGGCACCTCTGCCCTATTCGAACGATGCGCTCGCACCGGTCATCGACGAGCAAACCATGCGCATTTACCACGGTCGTCACCATCAGGCCTACGTCGACAACCTCAACAAGGCCGTCGCCGCGACACCCGCGCTCGCCGGACTCTCACTCGAAGCGCTGATGGCGCAGATCTCCAAAACGGGGGATGCCGTGCGCAATAACGGTGGTGGTCATTGGAACCACACGTTCTTTTGGCAATCCATGACTCGGTCTGGTCAGGGTGGCTCTCCCTCGCCTGATCTTCTCGCTGCGATCAATCGCGACTTCGGCTCGCTCGACCAATTCAAGGCGACTTTCAAGGGAGCCGGTCTCGGCCGATTCGGCTCGGGCTGGGCGTGGCTCATCGTCACGTCCGAGGGCAAACTCAAAATCACGACGACACCCAATCAAGATAATCCCTTGATGGATATCGTCGCCGAGCGCGGTCATCCGCTGCTCGGCAACGATGTGTGGGAGCACGCGTACTACCTGCAGTACCAAAATCGCCGCGGCGATTATCTCGACGCCTGGTGGCAGGTAGTCGATTGGGCGGTTGTCTCGAATCGCTACGCCGACGCGCAAAAGAAGAAGTAAAACCCCTCTCCCAAAGGCCACGGACGGCATGCTCAAATTTCTTAAATCCGACGTCGGAGCGGGAACCCTGCTCGTGATCGCCGCGCTCATTGCGATGGTGCTCGCCAACTCACCGCTCGCCGAGCTTTACACCGGAACGCTCAGTACCAAAATCCGCTTCGGGTTCGAAAATTTCGGTTTGGAAAAATCAGTGTTGTTGTGGATCAACGACGCCCTCATGGCCGTGTTTTTCCTACTCGTCGGCCTCGAAATCAAACGCGAGCTCCTAGAAGGTGAATTATCGGATCGCCGTCGCGCTGCGCTGCCGGTAATGGGAGCAATCGGCGGCATGGTGGTGCCTGCCGGTATTTACGCCGCAATCAACTTCGAAAGCCCCAACACGCTTTCGGGTTGGCCGATCCCGGCTGCGACGGATATC
>SXGQ01483227.1_pt1 | contig 18437 bp, 19 predicted proteins | sample 3178371 | NCBI WGS metagenome assembly SXGQ01 (sample SAMN11356859, study PRJNA531348) | freshwater metagenome | isolation source: freshwater sample F1-20 | place: China: Fuxian Lake, Yuxi | collected 2017-12-25 | reverse complement strand
GCCAGATCCACATTCGCAGCATCCTTCGGAATGCAAAGATCATCGCACGAAAGCGCGCTCCCCTCCTTCGGAATCTTCACCACGATGTCCTCATTCTCATCGGCCCCCTGCAACAGATCCCCCGCATACCCCTGTACCACGTGAAACTCCCCGGAAGCGATCCCGCTCTTGTACTGCTCGTTGTCAAACTTCGCGATGTTCGCCTTCCATCCCACCACCACCTCACGAGCCTTCGCCAACTCATCCGCACTCTTCGTGTTCAGCGAAAATCCCAACGTCCGCAACGCCGCCCCCAAAACCTCACGCATGTCATCCAACAACGTCATCCGCCCCTTCAAATCCGCCCGCCCGAACATCCCCCACGTAGCATCCGCATCCTTCACCTTCGATCCCAACCACGCCACACACGTCGGAGCCATCATGTATGGCACCGAATACTCCATCTTCGGATCCAGCGCCCGGCTCAAATAATCCGCATCCACATGCTTCCTGTTAGGCAACTTCGCCGCATCCAGCGCCAGCAACTTCCCGTCCCGGATCAACGTCTTCACCATGTACGAACTCGGCACCAGAACATCATAACCACCCGCCCCTGCCGAAATCTTCGCATACATCGCCTCATTCGAATCAAACGTGTCCAACACCAGCTTGCACCCGCTCTCCTCCTCGAACCGGCTCGCCAGATCCGGCGCCAGATAATCCGCCCACGTGTAAACCTTCAGCGTGGTCCCCGGCTTCGAACAACGGGGAAGCGCGGCGGCGGCAAAGGCGGCGGAAGTGGCGGTAAGAAAGGTTCGGCGGTTCATCAGCGTGCGGAAAGCCACTCTTCAACCAGAAATCCACCCCCTTGCCCATCCCAATCCCCCGCCATCCCGCATTTTCCACAGACTTGCCCACACCCCCGGCGACGCTAAGCTCTCCGCAATGAGCCGCAGAAAACGCAAACGTCAGGGCACCGCCAGCGGTGGGTGGTTCAGCCGCGCCGCCGTCACACTCCTCATCCTCGCCGTCGTCGGCTCCGGCGTCCTCTACGCCATCCTCGGCCAATACCTCCACAGCGAAGGCTTCCGCAAACTCCTCTCCTCGGAAGTCAGCAAAGTCGCCAAAGTCGATGGCTCCTTCTCCCCCTTCCGCTGGGAAGGCCTCGCCGTCGATACAGACCACTTCGATGCCACAGGCCATGGCATGATCCGCTCCATCCGCGCCGAAGGCCTCCACACCGAAATCGGACTCTCCGGCATCACCCGCGGCGTCTGGGAAATCCGCGACTCCAACATCCGCCGCATCGAAATCGACATCGACGCACGCCACCCCGAATCCACTCCAACCACCGAAACACCCGCACCATCCTCAAAACCCTCCGCACCCACCCACAGCTGGCTGCCAAAGGAATTCGAAGTCCAGGGCCTCGACCTCCGCGACATCCTCATCCGCGCCAAACTCGCCGAAGGCGACCTCACCGCATCCGGCATCCAGGTCCGCGTCGATCCCACAGGCGGCAAAAACGCCTACAAAGCCACCGTCGACGGCGGCACCATCCGCCTCCCCTCGAAAATCCTCCCCGTCGTCCACCTCAACCGCGCACGCGCACGCTATCAAAACGACGAAATCTTCGTCACCGACGCCACAGCCTCCATGTTCGAAAACGGCCGCATCAACGCTTCCGGCGAATGGAACCTCGCAACCAAACGCTTCGCCTTTGAAGGCGACGCCACCGGCATCCGCTGCGAGGACCTCCTCAACGAATCATGGGCAAAACGCCTCACCGGCACCGTCTCCTCCAGCTTCACCCTCGACCGCCTCACCGACAAAACCGTCGCCCGCGGCTCACTCAATATCGAAAACGGCGTTCTCACCGCCTTACCCTTGTTAGACTCCCTCGCCGCCTACGCCGACACCCGCCGCTTCCGCATCCTCAACCTCAACCAGGCCCGCACCGATTGGCGTTACTCCCAAGGCGAAATCACCCTCACCGACCTCGTCCTCTCCAGCGAAGGCCTCGTCCACCTCGAAGGAACCCTTATCATCAAAAACAAACAACTCGACGGCCGCTTCCGCCTCGGCCTCGCCCCCGGCACCCTCGCCTCCATCCCCGGTGCTGAAACCGACGTCTTCATCCCCGGCGAACGCGGCCTCCTCTGGACCCCCCTCCACATCACCGGAACCCTCGACGATCCCAAGGAAGATCTAACCGATCGCCTCATCGCGGCCGCCGGAATGCGCATGTTCGACGTCCTCCCCGAAACCGGCGAGAAAGTCCTCAAATTCACCCAGGGCGTCATCCAGGACAACGCACCCAAAGCCATCGAAACCGGCGTCGAAGTCATCGAAAAAACCACCGACGTCGTCCGCGAAGCCAGCGGAATCCTTGGCAACCTCATCGGCGGACAATCCCCTCCTCCTCCCGCGCCCGCACCAGCACCCCAACCTCCGCAACAGGAAAAACCGGCACAACAGGACTAACAGAACATATTTTCGTTAGACAAACATCCACACCAGCTGCGCCACCCCGTATCCCACCACCGATACCAGCGTCGAAACGATCGTCCACGTCTGCAACGTCTGCTTCTCCGTCATCCGCAGATACCGCCCCACCATCCAGAAACCGCTGTCATTGACGTGCGAAACCGCCGACGCCCCGGCCGCGATCGCCACCACCACCAACGCCAGTTGCGGCTGGCTCAATCCTCCTGTTAGGGACGCCACTAGCCCCGCCGCCGTCACCATCGCCACCGTCGCCGATCCCTGCGCCACCCGCACCAGCACCGCGAACACATACGCCAACAAAAGCACCGGAATCCCGGTCCCCTCGAACGACTGCTTCAGCGCGTCGCTCACCCCGCTCTCCCCGAGGAACTTCTTGAACACCCCGCCCGCCCCCGTGATCAGAATGATGATCCCCGCCGGCCCCAACGAACGCGTCGTCACATCCATCAGCACCGCCCGATCCACCTTCCGGAAATACCCCAGAAACACCAACGCTCCCAACGTCGCGATCAGCAACGACACAATCGGATGCCCCAAAAACAACAGCGCATTCACCCAAAATCCCGCCTCCCCTCGCGCCGCCAGCAACGCCGCATCATACTCCGCCTTGCTCAACCCCGTCGCAATCCCGGACGCCAGAAACTCCTTCGCCACCGTCCCTAACACAATCAACAGGATCGGCACCCCGATCAACCCGATGATCAACCCGAAATGCGGCAGCTTCCCCTCCTCCATCACCGCATCCGGATCCTCCTCCGGCGGCGCGATATACATCCGCTTCGCCATCCACGCAGGCGCCGCGATCCCCGCCACCAACGCCGTCGGAATCCCCACCAAACACCCGAACAAGATAACCCACCCCAACCCCACTCCCAACTCATAAGCCACCCACACCGGCCCCGGCGTCGGCGGCACAAACGCATGCGTCACCGCCATCCCCGCCAACAACGGCAACCCGAACGCCAACAACGATTTCCCCGTCCGCCGCGCCAACGCATACAAAATCGGCGCGATGATCACCAACGCCACATCCAGAAACACCGGAATCGAAATGATGAAACCCGTCGTCACCATCGCCCACGGCGCACGCTTCTCGCCAAACACCCGCAACATCGTCCGCGCCAACGCCTGAGCCCCTCCCGAATGCTCTAACAAAGATCCGAAAATCGCCCCCAACCCGATGATCGTCGCAATGAATCCCAAACTCGACGCCATCCCGCTCTCCATCATCGGACCAATATCCGCCAACGACAACCGACCCTTCCCCCCCGTAAACTCCGCACTCGACCCGATCGCCACCACCAAACTTGAAATGATCAGCGCCAAAAACGCCTGCACCTTCCACTTCAAAATCAGCCACAACAACACAGCCACAGCAAAGACCAGCAACCCGATCAAATACGGCAACGAAAGCGTCCCCACCCCCGCGGCGGAAATCAAAGGCATCAAACGCATCGGCAATTCAACGATCACCCCGCCATTCCTTGCGCATTCCACCACCCGGCGCAACCTCGCGGTTGTGCTCGCCACATTTCGCGGCGATGGTCCCCACCGTGATCGTTCGTCTCTGCCTCATCCCCCTCGCCCTGGCCACCAGCTGCCTCCGCGCGGAGGAACTCGTCAAAGCCAAAAACGGCTCCGGCATCTTCGGCTACAAACACACCCCGAAGCTTCCCTGGTGCGGCTACCTCGTCCACGACCCGGACCGCCCCGCGCCCCCCATCGTCACCCCCGCCCCATCCCCCACCCCCACTCCCCCACCCGCCGACGCCATCATCCTCTTCAATGGCACCGACCTCTCCCAATGGGACCCCGGCTCATGGAAACTCACCGATGGCACCTTTGAGGCCCACGAAAATGAATCCCCACGCACCAAACAGGAATTCGGCAGCTTCCAGCTCCACCTCGAATGGATGGCCCCGGCCAACTTCCAGGGCCCATGGCACGATCAGGGAAACAACGGCGTCCTGATCCACGGCCTATACGAAATCCAGATCTTCGATTCCCATAACATCAAACTCTACCCCGATGGCCAGTGCGCCGCCATCTACGCCCAGACCCCGCCACTCGTCCACGCAACCCTCCCGCCCGGCCAGTGGCAAACCTATCAGATCATCTTCACCGCACCGGTCTTCAAGGACGATGAACTCGTCTCACCCGCACGCATCACCATGTTTCACAACGGCATCCTCGTGCACCACCACCAGGAAATCTTCGGCGCCACTGGCCACATGGTCCTCCCGCACTACAATCGCAAAATCAGCCAAGGCCCGCTCGTCCTCCACGGCCACAACTGCCCCGTCCGCTTTCGCAACATCTGGATCCGAAAACTGTAAATCATGAACGCTCAACCCACACTCCTGCCCGCCAGCCCACATCGCTGGATCATCCCCGCCATCTGCGCCATCCTCTGCCTCGCACTCGGCACCGCCTCCGGACTCCTCACCGCAAGCAGCATCGCCACCTGGTACGCCCCCCTGCAAAAACCACCCGGCACCCCGCCCTCATGGGTCTTCGGCCCCGTCTGGACCGCCCTCTACCTCATGATGGGCGTCGGCCTCGGCCGCCTCATCCTCCGCAAAAACACCCGCGCCGTCACCACCTTCCTCGCCCACTTCATTCTCAACCTCGCCTGGACACCCGTCTTCTTCGGCGCACACCTCCCGTGGGCCGCCCTCGCCATCATCGTCACCATGATCTTCCTCCTCGCTCTAACCATCCGACAATCCCTCAGCGGCCCCCACTGCGATCCCATTGCCGCCGCACTCATCACACCCACCCTCATTTGGGTCTGCTATGCCACCTGGCTCAACGCCGGAATCGCATGGCTCAACCGCTGAGCCACCCCATTCAACGCACCGGCACCAGCGTGAAATCCTTCACGCTCACCCCGCGGCTCCCTGCCACAAGCTCGAAGTCCAACACCTGTCTCCCCTTTTCTAACAAAATCTCAATCCCCTCGGTCTCCTTCCACAATCCCATCGTGTAGGGGACCGCAAATTCCATCGCATCCTGCGCTCCCGCCTTGATCCGCACCTTCTGCCCCGTCTGAACCGTCGCCACACGGACCGTCAGCACATACTTCCCACCTCGCGGAACATCGATCTCATACGGCGCCTTGAAACCCCCAAGGCAATGCAACTGCATCCCGCCGGAAACTCCCCGCATCGCACTCGCCTTCCCCACCGCCTTGCCATGCGCCACCGCCGGAATCACCAAACCCCCATCCTTCCGCACCTCCACCTTCCGATCCCCATCGGATACCGGCGCCGATGCCACCTTCTGCTCCTTCTCGTTCGCCTCCGCCAACTCCTGCCCCAGCGGACCCAACACCACCTCCTTCTCGGACAACACCACCGATTGGAAATGCGCCATCCGGCTCCACAACCCTCCTGCGATTTTCCTCCGCTCGTTATATCCCGCCTCACCCACAATCCGGCTCACCCATTGCGCGCGCAAAACCCTCATGAACTCCCGCTCATGCTTCCGCGCCTGCGTCTCTAACAAAAACTGCGTCCCGCTCATCGGCACCTCCTCCTTGTCCCACCAGCTCGCCTGGAATCCCGCTCCCAGATTCACCACCCACCCCTTCGGCGTCCAATGGCTCAACGCCGCATGCTTGTGCTGCGTCACACCCCACGTCGGAATCCCGAAACTCCGCAGAATGAACCGCCCGAAAAACGCCCTCCGCCCGCACACCCCGCCATTCATGATGATGTTCTGATACTGGTGCAACGATGGCAGATCATCCTTCACATTCTGCGATCCATACGGAACCTCCGTCCTCACCGCGGAAACATAACGCCACCCGTAATCCGGCATCGAAACATGATCCGGCCGATACGCCCGCAACATCTCCCGACCCCACGCCAGAATCTCATCCGGCGCATCACAATTGACCACCATCCGGTATTCCCACGTCGTGAATCCCTTGAACGCCGGATCCAGTTCGCCCGCCAGAAACGCCTTCTCGTAATGAAGATACCGCTTCACCGGATCCACCACCGCTGCCGCCGATCCCTTCTGCTCCGCCGCAGCGGTTTGCTCGATCGGCGTCGCATGCTCCAAACTCGTCGCCAGCGCCAATCGCTGCAAAGCCCCTTCCCTCGCCCGGTCCGTCGCCTTCTGGATGCCCGCATAAATCCTCATCGCCTCCCCATACTTCCCGAACCGCGCCCCACCCGCGATCAACATCTCCCTCATCATCCCAACATCCCCCAGCAACCGCTCCACCATCGCCTCCTCTTCCTTTCCCTGCTCTGCAAACTCCGCCAAACCACGCGGCGTCGCTGCTGTTAGAACGACGCACTTCACCAACTTCGCATCCAGCCGGTCCGTCCCTAACACCGTCGCCAGCTCCGCCAGAATCGCATTCGCCGCCGCACGCTCGCCCGCCCGCGCGCGCTCCAGCGCCCCTTGCGCCGCCTCATGCGCCTTCAACCACTTCGGCTCCTCAGCCTTCGCCTGCTCATACGCCGCCTGCCGCTCCTTCAACGCCTTCAATCCATCCTCCTTGTTCGCCTGCCACTTCGCCAACTCCTTCCTCGCCGCTTCCCGCTCCGCATCCGTCTTCGCCTTCTTCAACGCCTCCTCCGCCGCCGCAATCTCCCGCTCCGCCCCACCGATCCATTTGCCCTTCGCGTGCTCCACCAACCCCTTCGCCCCGTTCACCTTCCCTAACAAATCCTGCGCCGCAGCCGCCTCCGCCTCCGCCTTCCGGAAGTCCTCACCCGCCTTCTCAAGAGCCGCTTGCTTCTCACGGCTCACCACAGGCAACGCTCCCGCAACTTCGTTCTTCAATGCCTCAAGCATCGCCGAATACCTCGCCTCAAGCACCTTCCCCCCATCACTCAAAACCACCGCACCATCCTTCGCCGCCCACCCTGCGGACAACCCACCGCACATCCCCGCCACAACCAGCATCAACAATCTCATCCTTAGGTTTTTCATAAACAGTCCTTTCTCTCGAATCCAATAATCCAATCACCCTGCGGATTCGGTAACCCGCAACCTATCCCACCCGGCCTCCATGTAACGCGAAAATCACCGCAAATTGTCAGAATCATTCGCGCATTTGCGCCATCACCTCCAACCACCCACTTAACGCCATTCTTGCCCATCCGCCCTGCTTTGCCAAAGTCCCTCCATGCCCGGCCTGCAATCCATCGCCCTCCTCGCACTCTCTAACATCTTCATGACCTTCGCCTGGTACGCCCACCTCCGCGACCTCCGCGACAAACCCTGGTGGATCGCCGCCTTCATCTCATGGGGCATCGCCCTCTTCGAATACCTCATCCAGGTCCCCGCCAACCGCATCGGCTACCAGGTCTACTCCCTCGGCCAACTCAAAATCCTCCAGGAAGTCATCACCCTCTCCATCTTCGTCCCCTTCGCCGTCTTCTACATGGGCCAGAAACTCACCTGGAACTACGCCGGCGCCGCACTCTGCCTCGCAGGGGCCGTCTTCTTCATCTTCCGCGACGCCGCACCTCAGGCCACCGGATGACGCCCATCCTTGCCATTCCGCAAATCCAAATACATCCGCACCGCCGCCACACGGTTGTCCACCCCGAACCGGTTGAACACCGCCTCCAAATGCTTCTCCACCGTCCGTGAACTGATCTGCAAAATCGTCCCCACTTCCGCACTCGTCTTCCCCTCGGCGATCCAATCCATGATCCCGCACTGCCGCCTCGTCAACAACGGCACCTCGCTCACCCCATTCCCCACCGCCGCCCGCGTGAACATCAGCAGCGCCCCTCCACCATGCCGCGCCATCCCGTCCATCGAAATCTCTCCCCCACCGATATCCAACGTCACGGGACTCCAATCAGCCTCCACCGGATTCCGCCACGAAGTCGCCATCACTTCCCAAAACGCCGCACCCTGCTCCTCCGTCAACTCATGCGTCAGCTGATCCTGCCCCCACCAATGCTCCGCGCAATCCACCGATCCCGCGTTGAACGGCGTCACACTCAACCCCTGAATCACGAAAATCGCCAACTGCGAATCCCGCCTAACAGAAAACAAACGCTCCCGCATCCGGCTCAGGTAACCCTCGGAACACAACCGCCTCAACGTGCACCGAACGATCACCCCCATCGCATCAAACCGCTCGACCTCCGCCTCACTGAAATCTCCCGATCTCCGCGACATGATCAACTCCACCCCGGAAATCGCACACCGCCCCAACTCACGTCTCCTCTCCACACCCTCCACCACAGACCCATGCCGCCGCGCCACCGATCCATCCTCCAGAATCTCATCCACCGCCACCGCATCCGCACCCAATAACACCGCCAACTCGGGCCCCATCAGCGAGGAAATCACCTCATCATATCTCGATGAAGCGCTGTGTCGGTCCGTCCACGCAAAAAATTCACTCCCTAGCATACTCAGCCGAGTCAACCACCGATCCCCGCCCCGTCAATCCATCATCTCACCTTAAAAATCCACACCTCACCCCACACTTGCATCCACCGGCAACCTCACATCGAATCCCCTCGGCAATGATCATAGCCTTCCACAAACCCTTCGGCGTCCTCTGCCAGTTCACCCCGGACCAACCCGGCCAAAGAACCCTCGCCGAATTCTCATTCCCCCCGCACACCTACCCCCTCGGCAGACTCGACCTCGATTCCGAAGGCCTCCTCCTCCTCAGCAATGAACCAGGCCTCAACAACCGCCTCCTCGACCCCAAAACCGCCCACCCTCGCACCTACCTCGCCCAAGTCGAGAGAACCCCGGAACCAGGATCCATCTCCCGTCTAACAAAAGGCGGCCTCGTCATCCAGGGCCATCGCACCCTCCCCTGCAAAGCCTCCATCCCCAATCCACAACCCGAATTCCCACCACGCGATCCACCCATCCGCTACCGCCCATCCATCCCCACCACCTGGCTCGAAATCACTCTAACAGAAGGCAAGAACCGCCAGGTCCGCCGCATGACCGCCGCCGTCGGCCACCCCACCCTCCGCCTCATCCGCATTTCCATCGGTGCCTTCCATCCCACCGACCTCTCACCCGGCTCATGGCGCATCCTCACCCCCGCCGAATCACGCCTCATCTGGCAGCGCTGAGAAATCTCATCACCGCACCCCACCCGACAACCGCCGGATCTCCTCCGTCTGCGCCTGGACCAGCATCTCCAAGTCCGCCTGTCTGTTAGAAACCCGCGATGCCCTCATCCCGTGAATCCCGAACCCCGCGCCAAACAACAAACTCCCCAAACCATTCAACCCCGCCCCGGCCACCCAGAACATCGTCATTCCGGAAACCACATCGCTTCCCCACCCGGTCATCGCACCAACCATCATCAAAATTGAAAACAAGATCCCGATCACACTGCACCCGACCCCACACGCCATCACCCACCACGCCGACGTCCGCCCAGCCTTCGCCAAGCCAACCAACCCCACAATCTGGGCCGCCAGAACCACAAATCCCAACAACCCGAAAATTCCGAATCCCGCACTCGTCATCCACCCATCCTGCAAGCCTCCGGATCAACGTCAATGACCCTTTTCACCACCGCGTCCTCCACGACTCCCTCTCCCCTACCACCCCGCCCGCTTTGGAACGGACGGGGTGGATAACACACACTCGGGGGGACAGTGCGCCAACCAATCAGTCCTTGGCGACACACTGTTAGAAAATCTGCGCACACTCTATCCCCCATCAGCCCGCCTGCCAACCCACGCGATCACGTGGGATCTCCAAACCAAACACCCGCCAATCACCAATCCGCATAATCCTGCGGAACATGATTCCGCGTCCCGGAAAGCGAGCACGGCATATACAACACACCCATCTGCGGAACCACATCCTCGCCACTCACCCCGCCGATGTTGTAAGTCCCACCCCCAGGACACACCGGCGTCGTCTCCACAAAACGCCCCAAACCAATCACCCGATGCCTCAATCCCGAAACCGTCTCCCCGGGATTATGCCCATATGCGTTCGCGTAACTCCGCATCCCCTTCTGCACCCGCTGCTGGTTCATGATGCACAACGCACGGTCCGACCCTCGCTTCCACGCAATCGATCCAATGAACAGGATCGTAACCATCGACAACAAAACCAGAATCACCACCGTCATCTCTAACAATGTCATCCCCCTCATCGCTCCTTGGCGATGAATGCGGCGCGGATCGTCAGCGCAAGCCACGACCCGACATGGCTGTCGAGAAATTCTGGGGGGCATCAAGGGGGAAGGGCCGGGGTCAGCCCGCACCGAAATAATCAATCTATCACTGAAGATCAAGCCACATTTCCTTAAAATCAGGAAATGCGTAATAACCCGGATCCGCACCTTCCATCTAACGCTCCAACAACACCTTCTCACCCAAGACCACCACATCCACCCGCCCCTTCAGCGTCTGATCCAGAAACGGCGTGTTGCGCGACTTCGACTTCATGAAATCCGCCGTAAACGTCGTCTCCACATCCGGATCAAACAACACCAGATCCGCCGGCTGCCCCACCTCGATCGATACCTCAGGCAACCCCATCAACCTCCGCGGCTCCGCCGAGTAACGCTTCACCACCACATCCCAACCGAAAATCCGCTTGTCCACAAAATGATGATGCAGCGAAACCAACGCCGTATCCAACCCCGTGATCCCGTTCGGTGCACTGACAAAATCCTGCGCCTTCTCAAACGGCGTATGCGGCGCGTGGTCCGTCGCAATCAGATCGAACACCCCCTCCAACAATCCCTCTAACAGACCCTCGTTGTCCGCCCTCGTCCGCAACGGCGGGTTCATCTTGTAATGCGTGTCGAAGTTCCCGATGTCCTCATCCCGGAACAAAAGATGATGCGGGGAAACCTCCGCCGTCACCTTCACATCCCCGCGGCTCTTCCACCACCGGATCGTCTCCATCCCCAGCTTGCTCGAAACATGCTGGATATGGATGTGCGCCCCGGCTGCATGCGCCAACCGGATGTCTCGATCAATGATGATCTCCTCCGCACACGCCGGCGATCCCTTGATCCCTAACCGATAACTCATCACCCCCTCGTTCAACGCCCGCGGCCCCGCCAACTCCGGCACCTCGCAGTGACTCGCGAAAAACATCCCCAACTCCCCCGCATACTGCATCGCACGCAACAACACCGCCGGATCTCCCGTCGTATCCCCGTCATCCGTCAGCATCCTCACCCCCAGAGCTCGCATCCCGTCGATCCCCGCAAGCTCCTTCCCATGCCGCCCCTTCGTCACGCATCCCGATGTATAAACCGGAATCCGCGCCGTCCGCTTCGCGATATCCAACACATTCGCAACCACCGTCCCCGAATCAATCGCCGGACTCGTGTTCGGCATCATCACCACACCCGTGACCCCGCCGTTGATCGCCGCCTCCGCCCCCGTCGCGATCGTCTCTTTCGCCTCAAAACCCGGCTCACGGAAATGCACGTGCGCGTCAAACATCCCCGGCAACATCACCCTCCCGCGCGCATCAATCACCCGCGCACCCTCAGGCACCGCCATCCCCGCCTCGATCCTGGAAATCACCCCGTTCTCTATCAAAACATCCGCCGCCAACAAATTCGGGCTCTCTTCGGAAGCAATCAGGGCGTGCTGGATCAGGATCATCATCAAGAAAGATTCGGGGTTGCGCCACCCATTCCAACCGCCCTGCCCCACGCCTGCAAGCGGGCATTTCCTCCCGCATTCAAACCTTGCCCCACCGCCCGTTCTCCGAAACCCTCGGGAATGTCCAAACTCTCACAAGCCGTCAGCCTCCACCCCTACTTCGACGTCCGCGAAGGCAACCTCGACGCCTTCCTCGCCCTCATGCCACAGTTCGTCGAAAAAACCGCCACCGAACCCGCCTGCCTCTACTACGACTTCACCCGCAACGGCAATCGCTGCGCCTGCCGCGAAGCCTACATCGGCGCCGCCGGCATCCTCGCCCACCTCGAAAACGTCGGCGAACTCCTCGGAAAATTCCTCGAACTCGCCGACCTCGCACGCCTCGAAATCCACGGCCCCGCCGAAGAACTCGACCAACTCCGCGAACCCCTCGCCCACCTCAACGCCGACTTCTTCATCTGGGAATGCGGCCTCGAAACCAACTGAGCCACCCATCTCACCCCATCACCCCCTCACCAACGTCATCACACACTCCACATGACGCGTGTGGGGGAACAAATCGAACGGCTGAACATCCTCCAACCGGTATCCCCCCGCCGTCAACTGCTTCAAATCCCGCACCTGCGTCGCCGGATCGCACGAAACATACACCAACCGCGCCGGACCGAACGCGATCAACTGATCCAAAAACTCCGGCGTACACCCCTTCCTCGGCGGATCGATCACCATCGCCGTCCTCTCCGCCGGAAACGCGATCCGCTCGAAAATCGCCTCCGCCGATGCCGTTAGAAACGTCGCGTTCCGGACCCCGTTCGCAGCCGCATTCTTCCGCGCCCACTCACACGAAGTCTCCGAAACCTCCACCCCCGCCACCTCCGTGAAATGCCGCGCCAGCGTCAGCGAAAACAACCCGGACCCACAATACGCATCCACCAGGAACTCCACCCCGTCCCCCGCCGCCCGCTCCGCCACATAACCCGTGAACGCCGGCAAAATGAACGGATTGTTCTGGAAAAAATCCCCAGCCAAAAACCGGAACTCCACCTCACCCACCCGCTCCAACGCCGTCGAATTCGGATCCGTCTCCACCCGCCCGTCCGTCGCCCGCAACAACAACGTCCCACCCCGCTTCAACGTCCCCGCCCGTGCCCGCCCACCCTCACGGATCCCCGGCAACGCCCCGTTGATCTCCTCCATCGCGATCAAACAACGCTCCACATCCACCATCTTCGACCGGCTCCCCGGCGCAAGAAACCCGATCTCCCCCACCCGCCCATCCCGCGGCCTCTCGAAATGCGGCGTGATCTTCGACCGATAATGCCACACCTGCGGCGAGGAAACACACGCGTTCACCGGAAACTCCACCCCCGCCATGTGCTTCATCAACTCCGCCACCTGGCGCGACTTCCACACCAACTGCACCTCATGCCGCACATGCTGATACTGGCACCCCCCGCACTCCCCGAACAATGGACACGGCGGCTCCACCCGATCCGGCGACGCCTCAACCACCTCCACCAAATCCGCATGCGAACAATTCTTGTCATTCCGGAACACCCGCGCCCGCACCCGCTCCCCCGGCAGCGCGAACGGCACAAACACCACCCACCCATCCACCCGCGCCACCCCGGAACCCAAATTCGTCAACGACTCGATCCCCACCTCAATCACCTCATGGTAAGCGAACGGATGCGGATGAAACTTCTTCGGCGGGCGCTGCTGCATACCCGGAAACCAACAAAACAATCGAAAACAAATCAACCAAGGACCCAACAAATCGCCCCTACCCACGCGTCCCCGAGATCCTGATAGCAGGAGACACAAATTATTACTTGCCCCACCCAGCACCGTCCCACCCTTCACCCAAATATCCCATTTCGGATGCAAATGCTCGCTTTCAGCCTGCCACCAAAGGCTGCAAGAAATCAGTCAAAGCGACCTCGTTTCCTCCCATTCCAAAAAGCCAAAAGCCACCACCGGCTCCGCCCCGGGGAATTCTTGAAACCTCACGGCGGTGAGCTAGACTCCGCCGTCATGACGAAACGAGGATTTGGCTGGTTGATGATGGCGCTGCTTCTGGGAATGGGCGGCCTGCCGGCGTTCACGCTGCCAGGGGACTCCGCGCAATGTGTGGTGGGGATTTCCGACGGGTGGAACAGCTCGCGGGTCACGCTGCGGTTTTATGAAAAGCGCGGCGGGCATTGGCAGGCGGCGGGGGCGGCTTGGACCGGGCGGCTCGGCGCAAGCGGGTTGATCTGGGGCCGGGGATTGCATCCGGTCCCGGCGGGCGTGGCGATGAAACGCGAGGGTGACAACCGCTCGCCGGCCGGCGTATTCGACCTCGGCGGAGCATGGGGATATGCCGCGCAGATCCGGAAACATCCGAAGCTGTTCTATCACCAGGTCACTTCGCGGGACCTGTGGGTGGAGGACCCGGCATCGCCGCACTACAACCGCTTTCTAACATTGAAACATGAACCAAGGACCCCGTGGGAGAAGAAGCAACAGATGAATCAGAACGATCCGCCGCACGCGTTGAAATTGTTCATCGCCCACAATGCGCCGCCCAAAGTGGTCCCGGGTGCGGGGTCATCGATCTTCTTCCACATCTGGCGCGGCAACGGTAACCGGGCGACGGCGGGTTGCACGACGATGGCGCAAGCGAACTTGGAATCGCTGATCGCCCGGATCGATCCAACAAAACGACCGATCTACGTGCTCCTGCCGAAGGCGGAATACGAGGCGAAGCGCGCGGCCTGGAAGCTGCCGTGAGCAGGATGGCGCCTTGGGCGGGATGGAAGTCCCAACTTGGGGAGGTGCGGGGCGTTTTCTATCGTCCGGCCCGTGGAAGTTCCTGTGAAAAACCGGTCGCACCGGAGGATCCGAAAGTTCGGGTCCTTTGAGGAGCTGAGGACACAGCAGGTACGGGATTGGCAGGTTCTGGGTGGAGCAGAGCGCCGTAAGGCCCATGGGAGCTGGTGACGGACTATTGGGTAGGAAAGAATGGAATGCACCCGGATGAACTCAGACTTCAGAGATCTGTTACAAATCTTCGCCGAGGAGAATGTTGAGTATCTGGTGGTGGGGGCCTACGCTGTGATCCACTACACTCAACCCCGTTATCCGAAGGCTCTTGATCTCTAGATCAATCCTTCAACAGAGAATGCGGCACGAGTGGTCCCTGCTTTTCACCGATTCGGCATCCCTCTGATTGAAGTAAATCAGGATAACCTCGCCCACGGAGGATTGGAATACGTGATCGGGGTCTCCCCCTCTCAGATCGACTCTCTAACCACGCTGCCTGGAATTCCGGACTTTGATGAGGCGTGGGCTGAGCGGTCCACAGGTTCGGAAGGAGGAACACCAATCTACTTTCTAGGCCACAGCCAACCAATCATGACAAAATCGAATGCGGGGAGACCACAGGATTTGGCGGACTTGCCGCGCGGATCCTTGAAAGCGATCAGGGCTTTTTCTCTTCCGCTGGCTTTTCTTCGGCGGCCTTTTCCTCAGACTTGGCAGGAGCGGGGATGTATTTGAGAGCAACGCCGTTGATGCAGTAGCGTTTGTCGGTAGGGGTGTCGAATCCCTCGCCTTCGAAAACGTGGCCAAGGTGGCCGTCGCATTTGGCACAGAGGACTTCGGTGCGAACCATCCCGCCGGAGAGGTCCTTGCGGACGGTCACGTTCTGGGCTTTGGCAGGATCATAAAACGAAGGCCAGCCACAGCCGGAGTCAAATTTGTGATCGGAGTGGAAGAGGAGGGCGTTGCAACCCGCGCAATGATAGGCCCCGGCACCTTGCTTTTTGAATTCCTCGTAAATTTTTCCGTGAGCGCGCTCGGTTCCAGCCTCTCGAAGGATGCGGTATTGCTCCGGAGTGAGTTCCTTGCGCCATTCCTCTTCGGTTTTGACAACTTTGGCAGTGGGCTCGGCAGGGGCTTCGGAACTGGTTTCCATGGTGGGTTTTTCTGAGCAGGAGGCGAATCCGAGCGATAAAAGAAGGGAAAGGGAGAGGCGCGACAGGAACATGACCTTAAGCTAGCCGCAAAATGCCCGGTGACAAGCGGGGGATTTTTCCGAACTTGTCAGGACCTCTCCTGCGCCGGCGCGTCTCAAGCAAATTGCTCGTGGAGAACGGCTTTGGCGAAGTCCCGGTTCATGCGGGCAATATGGTCGACGCTGATCTCCTTGGGACAGGCTGCTTCGCACTCGTATTGGTTCGTGCAGTTGCCGAATCCTTCGGCGTCCATTTGGCGGACCATGGCAAGGACGCGTTTGTCGCGCTCGGGTTGACCCTGCGGCAGGTGCCCGAGGTGGGAAACCTTGGCGGAGACGAAAAGCATCGCGGAGGCATTCTTGCACGAAGCGACGCAAGCCCCACAGCCAATACACGCGGCCGCATCGAAGGCATGGTCGGCATCTTCCTTCGGAATAGGGACGGAATTCGCATCAACCGCCGAACCCGTGCGGACGTCGATGTATCCGCCAGCCGCGATGATGCGGTCGAAGGCCGAGCGGTCGACAATCAGGTCGCGGATGACCGGAAACGGATTGGCGCGAAATGGTTCGATCCAAATGGTGTCCCCTTCGCTGAATTTCCGCATGTGAACCTGGCAGGTGGTGATGCCGCGTTCCTTGCCGTGGGGAATGCCATTGATCGTCAGCGAACAGGTGCCGCAAATGCCCTCGCGGCAGTCGTGATCGAAGTGGATCGGCTCGTCACCCTTCTCAATGAGCCGCTCGTTGACGATGTCGAGCATTTCAAGAAACGACGCCTCGCCAGGAATGTCGCGGGCTTCGTAGGTTTCGATGCGGCCGGCCGCGTTGGGGCCTGATTGACGCCAGACTTTGAGGGTGAGGTTCATGGAAAATTCGTTGGATGTTAGCGGTCCGCACGCACCACCGGTTGGACTTGCGGGCATCGTAATCCAGACGGCGATCCGGGCTAGGAGAAAAATTCCAGCGATGGGAATTTTCCAGATCCAACCCTAAAAAGAAAACCCCCGGGAAGCGGACTTCCCGGGGGTCGAAGGTTTGATCAGGCTCACTCGCCGAGGCCGAAGCGGACAAAGCGGGTGACGGTCAGGGTGTCGCCCAATTCCTTGCCCTTGGCTTCTAACAAGGCGGAGACCTTGATGTCGGAATCCTTCACGAAGCCTTGCTCAAGGAAGCAGCTTTCGGCGAAGAATTTGCCAATCTGGCCCTTGAGGATGTTCTCGATGATGTTGGCTGGCTTGCCTTCTGCTTCAAGACGGGCGCGGAAGATCTCGAGCTCGTTGTCCACCACCGATTGCGGAATGTCCTCGCGGGAAAGTCCTTTCGGCGCACAGGCGGCGATGTGGAGGGTCAGATCCTTGACGAGCTCCTTGAAGTTTTCGCTGCCGGCGGTTTCAGGCTTGGTGGTTCCAACTTCGAGAAGAACGCCGACTTTTCCACCAAGGTGGATGTAGGAGGCGATCACGCCACCGGAAGCGGCATCGAAACGGACGTATTTGCGGAACTGGAGGTTTTCACCCACTTCGCCGACCTTGGCCTTGATGGTGTCCTCGATGTTGTGGTCACCATTCGGCAGCACAAGAGCGGCTTCGAGGTCAGCCGCGCTGGAGGCGGCAAGGGTATCGGCCAAGCTGCCAACGAATGCCTGGAAGCTCTCGTTTTTGGAAACGAAGTCGGTCTCGCAGTTGACTTCGAGGAGGATGCCCGAGGTGGCACCGGCATTGACGCGGGCGGTGATAACGCCTTCGTTCGCGGCGCGGTCGCTCATTTTCGCGGACTTCATGATGCCCCGCTCGCGGAGGAGCTTGATGGAGGCTTCGAGGTCGCCGTTGGTTTCGGTGAGGACCTTTTTGCAGTCCATCATGGGGGCGCTGGTTTTATCGCGGAGTTCTTTGACGATTGCTGCGGTGATCATGGAATTGGGAAGTGGAATGTTGGGAAAAAAAGGGGCGACCCGCCGGTTAGACAGGCCGCCCGGTAATGATTGAATCAAGCTTTGCGGGCGGCGACCATGGCATCCACCAAGTTCTGGAGGATGATGCGGATCGAGCGGATGGCGTCGTCGTTGCCGGGAATCGGGAAATCAACGACGGCGGGATCCGCGTTGGTGTCAACAAGGGCGACAATCGGGATTTCCAAACGGCGCGCTTCGGCGACCGCGATGGTCTCGCGGGCGGAGTCGACGATAACCACGGCATCCGGCTTGCGATCCATGTCACGGACGCCACGAAGGTTGCGGAGAAGCTTCTCACGCTCGCGACCGAGGGCAGCGAGTTCCTTTTTGGACATCGCTTTGAACTCGGGCTGCTTCTCGATGTTTTCGAGGTATCTGAGGCGCTCGACCGACTTGCGGACAG
>SXGQ01404597.1_pt1 | contig 18443 bp, 28 predicted proteins | sample 3178371 | NCBI WGS metagenome assembly SXGQ01 (sample SAMN11356859, study PRJNA531348) | freshwater metagenome | isolation source: freshwater sample F1-20 | place: China: Fuxian Lake, Yuxi | collected 2017-12-25 | reverse complement strand
GAAATACAATCGGGGGCTGGTGAAGTTCCTCGTGGACACCGGAGTCCTGACCGAGGAGATGGGCCGCAAGTGGACGATGTATGCGGACTACATCCCGTTCTATCGGCAGGCTGATGGCGAAGAGACCCTCGGGCCAAAGCTGTTCCACAACCTGTCCGGAGTCCAGCCTTCCAAGAAGCTCAAGGGTGGCTCGTTTAAACTTGACGACTTCCTTGAGACGGTTGTTCGCAATACCAAGTCTGCCATCGAGCAGGGCATGAAGAACGTTGCTGCCCAGCGGGCCGTCAACGAAGCCATGATGCTCAACACCCCGGGGCAGTTTGACTACGCCAAGAAGCTCCCTGCCGGCGCAGCCGGTGGCCCGGACATTGTCAACGTTCGCGAGAAGGGCGTTGATGTGAAGTATGAGGTGGCAGACCCTCTGTGGCTGGAGGCTATGAAGGGTCTCTACGCACAGAATCCATACGAGAACTTGCTGAAGATCGTCGGCTTCCCCACCCGCATGCTACGGAACATCGTCACCAAGATGCCGGACTTCATGGTGGCCAACTTGCTGCGGGACTCCATGAGCGCATGGGTTACGTCGGGCAGCAACTTCAAGCCTGTCATTGATACGTTTAAACAGGCTGGTAAGGAGCTGATCGGCAGCTCTCCTGAGGCAAACCTGCTCCGTGCGGCTGGCGTGGCCACTGGCTACGAGTTTGCCGGTGATGTAAAGGCTTCGGCCAAAGAGTTCTCCAAGCAACTCCGGGCAAGCGCAGGTAAACGCACCACCGCAGAGAAAGTCATGCTGCCGCTGGATGCGGCATGGAATCTGCTGGAGAAGGGTTCCAACCTGTCAGATATCGCAACCCGGGCCGAGGTTGCCAGAAGGACGATGGCAGAGACTGGGAACGAAGCAGAGGCAGTGTTCCGGGCCATTGAGGTGATGAACTTCGACCGCATGGGTGCCAGCCCTCTGGTTCAGGTGATGGCTGCGGTTACCCCCTTCTTCAATGCTCGCGTCCAAGGTCTTGATCTGCTGTATCGGGCAGGGACTGGCAGGTTGGCTCAGGCCAACCGTAAAGCTGCCCACAAGGCATTCATGATCAGGGCAACGACATTGATCGCCCTGTCTGCGGCCTACTGGATGCTGGCCTCGGATACCGATGATTACAAGAAGGCGAACGAGGAGACTCGTGACAACAACTGGATCATCGGCCCAGTCAAACTGCCGATCCCGTATGAGATTGGCGTTCTGTTCAAGGTCATACCTGAGCGGATTCTGGGATACTTCTTCGGCACCGATACCGGCAAGGATGTTAAGGATTCAGCCGTTAGGCAGATCGTATCCACCCTTGGGATCAACCCGGTTCCGCAGGCGATCCTTCCTGTCCTTGAGAATGTGGTGAACTACTCATTCTTCACCACGAGACCGGTGATCCCGAAGGGCATGGAGGATGTGGCTCCGCAGTTCCAAGTGACGGCCAGCACCAGCCTTGCCGCGCAGAAAATTGGCGAAGCCACTGGTAAATCTCCGATCCAGATCGACAACCTGATCAACGGATACTTCGGGGCGTTGGGTTCCTACACTGCCCTTGCGATTGACTCCATGATCAGGACTACCTCAGACCCTGTGAAGCCTTCGATGAGGCTAGACCAGATGCCTGTGATCCGTAGGTTCCTGACTGCCACGGAAGCGCAGGGGACTGTCGGCGCGTTCTACGACCTGAAGGAGGTGGTTGACGAGGTGACCCGCACCAGCAATCTCCTGCAGAAATCTGGTCGTTACGACCAGTATGCTGCCTACATGAAAGAGAACGGCAAGCTGATTGAAGTGAAGCCGATGGTGCAGCACATCGACAAGTACATGATCGCCCTGCGGGAAAGGGAACGGCAGATCATGAGTCTCACCGAGAAAGACATCTCCGCCGATGCCAAGCAGAAGGCGCTGGAATCTATTCGGGAGTCTCGGAACAATCTGACGGCGAAGATTCGCGAGCTGAGGAAGCAGATTTCGCAGGATTGATGAAGGAGAACGATTGCCGCTTGGAGCACTGGCGGCATTCAATCCCCACCTTCCTGCCCTTGTTGTTGTACTTGGCCACCATGCTCTCTGGCGGGTGATACTTGTTGCATTTGAAGCAGAACTTCAGCATCGCGTTTTACCTGTTCGTAAAGCTCCCATTCGGAGCCGTATCGTTTCTCGAAAGCCTTCTTCCATGGGTGCCGGGATACGCAGTCCTTCCCGTTGACGCCAGACCGATGGTGCCAGTAGCAGAGCGGGATGGTATGGAAATCATCCACCCGCCTGCCGTTCTTGTGGATGTGGTGGATGTCCGGAGGAGACCGGACACCCTTGTCGTTTAAACAAACGATGCACCCCATGCCTTCCAGCAGCCTGAACCACTGATCAACCTTCACGTTGCTCCAGCTCTGCAGCGGACGGGAAGGCAGTGTGCCAGTAATACTGCAGGGCGAAGGCGCCCAGCTTGGGGTTAGGCTGGATGAATACCGGCGGCTTCTTGATGTAGGTGTATTCCCTCGGGCCCTTCTCATCGTAGAACTGATAGATGTTGATGCGTTTCCTGAGGGTGTCGTAAACCTTGGGCTGCTTCGTCTTCAGCTCAAAGGAAGAATCGTAGCGCCCTGCGATCTGATACATCTCGTCCAGTGTTCGTGATTTGCTTTTCATGTCAGCCTCTCAAAGTCTGTGATGTTCAATACCCATGAATGGGTCTTGTTCCCATCCTCGCCGTCCCGGGTCATGTAGCCATGAATCTTCCTGCGGGTGAGCGTGATGCTCTCCATGATCTGCCGGCAGGTGGCTACATAGACTCCGTTGTTCTCATTCTCCGGATGGTTGAGCCAGAAGTAGATCGGGAAGCCAGCCCCGTAGGTGATGCCATACCGCGTCAGGTCGTAGACGTTCAGGGTGACACAGTATTCCGTGGGAACACCGTAGCGGTCTGAAGTCCGGTAGGGCTCCTTCTGCACCTTCAGGTCTGCCAGCCCACCAAAGGACAGGCTGAACAGGTCGGGCGCGTAGGGGTCACCTTCCTTGGCTGGGTTCATGATGAGCCGTAGCCGCTTGCCAAATCTGAGAACAAACTCCAGCTCGTCCGTGTGGCTCACCCAATGAGCCTTGTCGTTGGGGTCGTGCATGTTTAAACGATCTTCACATGGCAGGAGTGATGCAGCCTCGACTCCCGTGTGGCGTTTACCTCTTGGCAGACGTAGATCGTTCCGCTGGGGGTAGTCCGATCCCAACGGAGGAACTTGAAACGCTGCCCCGTCCGAAGCAGGATAAATTCCTGCCCCGGTTGTAGGTTCCTGACGAACTTAATCACGCAAATATCCCAATGGGCAGTGTTTAAACGGCCAGATGCTCTACCGCGTCCTTGCAGAAGGACGGGGAGAACTTGGCATAGACCCGCTCGGTGATCTGGGTGTTTGAATGCCCAAGGATGCGGGCGATCTGGGTCATGGGAACATTCTTCTGAGCCAACTGTGTTGCGACAGTGTGACGCAGAACATGGGGGGTGATCTTCATCCGGGTAGCCTTCATGACCTTCTTCCAACTAGTGTCAATCCTTGCCGGCTCCCCATCCTTCTGGATGACCCAAGGACAGCCATTGGAAACCTTCGCCAAACCGCTCAGGAAGGCCCGTAGCGAGCTGGACATGGGCACGACACCCCTACCCTTCATCCGGTGGTAGAGCGGGGCTGTACGGTCGTTAAAATCGATCAGGTTGGCCTTGAAGTCCACCTGATCCCAGCGGAGGGTCAGGATGGCTTCCCGGCGCTGCCCGGTCATCAGGGCGATGCGAACAAAGGCATCCAACTCGGGGTATCGCTTGGTTTCCGACAGCAGGATGGCGACCTGCTCCTCGTTCAGGAACTGAGCCCGAGGCGGCGGGGAAGGCAGCTTCTGGATGGAGGGCAGGAACCCGATGATGCCCTGTTTAAACGCATAGCGAAGGGCTGCCTGCAGAACGCCCAGTTCCCGGTTGAGGGTGCCCGGTGCGACACCCCGGGCCGCAATGTATCCCGGGACTGCCGCTGCCACTTCATTGATCCGCAGGGCTCCCAGAGCCCGGAGCTTGTCGATGGCGATCAGCCCCCGCTTCACTGCCCTCGTTCCGCTCAGATGCGTAGCGTAGCAATCGAGCACGACGTTCAAGGTATCTTTTGCCGTATTCATGGTTGTATAGTCCTTTAAGAGCCTCTTGATACAGACCGTACCAATAATCAGTTATTGGCACGGCCTCCCACATCTCAATGCACCTGCCGGCGTATTCTTCGCCGGTCTTGATGGCGAACTTCGCATACCCCTCGCCATGGTCTTTGAGATTCACGACCGCTTCTTCACCAGCTTGACTGCGGGTTGTTTCTCCACCTCCAGCCGATACTGCTGAACAGTCTCAGAGATGTTGGTGTTTGCAGAGTCAGTCGGAACAAACTTGCAGCCCACATCGATGATGTACTTCTTCCGGCCACGAAGATAAGCGATTGCTGAGTCGAGTTTAGCGTTCACCATGTTGCCTCCGGTATGTCATTTGGAAAGGTATGCTTGACGGGCTTTTTCAATCTTTTCGTGCATTTCCTTGCTCCTCCAATACCTGCTGCGCTTAGTGTACTTGCGTTTTGCGCGGAATTGATTCCAGTAGGTGCTTCGCTTGGTGTATCTCCGTTTCTTGTTTTTGCTTCCCACCGGTCGTCCGCGCTTTTTAGGCTGCTCGGAAACGGCCAACTGCTTGGCAGGTTCAAGTTTGTATGGGGCATCACTTTCCTCCGCTATTCGTTTGATATCCATGCTCATGTAGAGCAACAAGATCATACCAGCTATCAGCAAACCACCGATAATCCACATCACTGCTTCTCCGAGTTCCATTACGTTCTCCAAATAAAATTACGGGGTTGTGTAACGCTTGTCTCCAGCCCACAGCAATCGCAATTTGCGATATTCCACGCTGATACCTTGTCCGCTGGCTTTCCTCCCATCATTCCAGCGCAGCGTAGGCAGATGACCTTGTAGTCCATCGGGTTACCGATCTCTGTGCGCTTGTCGGTCTTGTCGTACAAACTTCGCATAAACAGCTTCATTTTTAAATCTCCAACGAATCATGGAGAACTGAAACTTGAACAATTTGCCGCTCAATCATCGTATTTAGTCTGATTAAACTCTGCGTCATTGGCGAGCAATTAACTATGTCTGAAGGCTGTTTACATGGCTCATCGACCAAAGGTCGAGTGACCAGTGAGAGCCTACCTTCAAGAGCCTGAAGAACCTCCTGCATCCGACAAAGGTTTTTTTCTAGCGTATCAACTTGGTTCACGATTGGCTGGATTTGTTTTGCATCCATACCAGCAGACACAAGACCTTGCGCCCCTGCATTTTTCACGTTTTCATACATGGTTTTTCTCCAGTGTTGTCAGACTTACGGCTTCCAAGTTAATACGCCCGATGACGGGGCGTTCTCGCAATGCGCCTTTAAGGTAGCTTGTGGTGGACACAGGTAAACCGTCCGCACTAAACCCGATGCAGTGTGCGCCACTGTCACTTGTGGCGACCACCAACCAGAACTCAGTGCCCGGGGTTTTTCTTCCACCTTTTGCGGGGTATACATTGCCGGGTAGAACATCGCTGCTATCCTTAATCCGTTTCAAGGTATTCGGGTTGATGTTCATGGTTATCTCAAAGCAAACCCAAGTCGGCGCATTCCAAGCTCAATCAGCATGGCCGCATCCTCAAGTCGGTTATCGCTGGTACTCATTCCCGTCTGCCACTCGCCACCTTTGCGTCTAGCTGCTAGCGCGACGGTCACAATCTCTCCGTTTTTGGCTTGCTCCAACCAATCCTCCAGCATCTTGATAGCTTCCGCGCTATGCGCTGCCGTTACGTTCAGCGTTTTTATCTTGTCAGTCATGTGTTGCCCCTTGTTCTGATGGCAGCGGCGCACTCCTTTACACCATACAGGTTCGCTCGCTCCCGCTCATCACACACCTTCGCACACGCCTCACGCTCGGCAGCGGCGATAAGGTCGGCAAAACGGTGTAATTCGTGCGTGTATACATTATTTTGACTCAATGTATCCATTGGGCCTGAAACACGGATTCCAGCCTCCCGCGCCATGCGGATGATTTCGTCTCGGTTCATTGCCACACCCAGCACGTAAATTTATCGTCTATCATCGTGATGACGGTCATTGCCCCGTTGACTCGGGGGAACTTGCAAGCATTGACCATCGCCCGCTCCTGCCGCTCGTCCACCACCGGCTCACGCATCAGCCACACGGTTAACGCCATGCCGGTGACCAGCCCGATCACGAACACATATATCTTGCTGCGCAGGGCTTCGCCTTCTTCAACGATCTTGTGGTTCATAGAGCCTCCGTTTTTGATTGTTTAAACAGCCTTGTCTCTGCGTTCTGCAGCGAGCAGGTCGGTATATTTCTCTGGATACCTTGCCTGCAGTTTACTGATGTTCTGACTGGCGATTTCGTTTAGGTCGCAACCCAAAACCTCTGCTGCTAAGGCTGCGTACCACATGATGTCGCCAATCTCTTCCAGCAGGTTCTCCCTGTTGATTTCCTGCCCGTAGATTTGATTCTTCTTGACGGAGTCGATGAACTCACCGGCTTCGCCTGCAAGCCCATAGGCAGCATGGGTCAGGTCAAGGTTGTGATTGATCCTCTTCGCTGTCCTCAGGGCTTTCTGTTGATACTCGTTGAAGTCCATCTTCTTCCTTTCTGATCAGGTTGTTTAAATCTTCACATACGATGTCCGCGAAAGACTTGCCAGATGGGAACCGCATCTGCCCACCCTTTGAGCTTTGCACGACATCCTTGGCTTGCCGGATTGCCTCGTTAAAACCTGCATTGAACCGGTCTCCCGGTGCCATTCGCATGTCAATGCCTTCACGCACAAGTTGCGATGCGGGTATGCGTTCTTTCCTAGCGAAAATCTTTAACGCAGCCCGTTGCTTCAGTGTCGTGTAGATCATTAGCGGATGACTGTTTTTAAAACGGCTCATCATGACCTCGCCATTGTTCGTAAGCTCGCTCCAGATCATCGAACAGCCCTTGCGCCTTCTTGTTGCCGTTCAGTTCTGAGCGAGACGAGATGCCGCAGTAGCGGTGCATCCATGTCACCGCGTCCTGCTCATCGACCTTTACCGCGCCCTCAAGATGCTGGATGTATTGATGGAACCTTGCATCCCTGCACAAAATGCCAGCGGCTTTGACCCTGTTGGTGTAACTACGGGGGGTTTCGTCCTCATTGACCCTGACCATAGCCACACCGTAACGAGCCCCGACAAAATCCCGCATAAGCTCTTCAGGGATTTCATCGGGGTGAATCTTCAGGGTCAGAACAAAGCCGGTGGCGTCCTGTTTGAGGGCGACCTTGATGGCTTCGAACTGGAGTGCGTTCACTGTGATTCCTTCATCCCAAGGTGGAACTCAAGGTAGCTGACCACCGCTTTGTAACCGGTGATGGCGTTGGCCTGCTCCTCGATGGTTGATTGCAGTTGGGCAATCTCAGCCTCCTGCTTGTTGATGATCTCCCGGAGATACTTGAGGGCAGATTCCTGAGCGGTTGGCCTGCCTCGCTTTTTACTTGAACGGGTCATCATCTTCCTCCTGCTGCGGTTTGCTCTGAGCCGGCCTTTCATCAACAGCCAGAGACAGGAAGGTCTTGCCAGTCTTGGATTGCCTCTTCCAGCCTGACAGCTTGATCACCGCTACGCCGTTGACGACATGGATCGATGAGGCAGAGACCGCAATGTCACCGAAGTAATCGGGGGACTTCGAGGTCTTCTTCGCTGCCACGCTGAACAGAACCCCGTAGTTGGGGCGGATTTCACGTTCGATCATTTGCTCCCTTTCAGTTGATTGCGGATGTTACGGAAATGATTCTTCAGGTCTTCATGAGCCGCAGGATCGATACGCTCGATCTCCTCCAGCTTGGGAAGGTTTTCGCCCCACAGTTCTTTCAGTTCTTCCGGGCTACCCATGTTGCCGGCAAACTCCTTGAGGGCGTTGATCAGCAGCACCTGATCCTCGTTTAAACTGGCTTTGGGCTTGGGTTCAGCCTTGGGCGCAGCCTTGGGCGCAGCCTTGGGTGCAGCCTCGTGCCGATCATGATCCGATGCCACCTCTGGATCATCACCGGTCTCCAACAGGAAGGTCTTCATGAGGGCATACTTGGTTGCACCCGTGATTGCCTTGTAGATGCCCTTGTCACCGACATTGCCGTTGCGAGCCTTGTCGTTGCCTGATCCGGCACCAGTGAACGAGAACGTGTTGCCTTCCTCGTCCATGATGGTGAAGGTCATCTGCACATGGGTGTTGCCATGCTCGTCCTGCCCGACATGGGTGACGGAAGGGATCAGCACCAGACCGGCGTTGATCAGTTCCGGGCGCAGAGCGGCGATCAGGTTGGCTTCGCTGGCGTACTTGTAGCCATGGAAGTCATTCTTGCCGTCCTTCTGGACGTACCCCACTTTCTTCATCACATGCAGCATTCGCTTGGCGATACTGGCTGCACCACTGAGAGACGCCGCAGTAGTCGCCGGCACACCGGATTGATTCTCCGTTTCTTGTTTCAACATAACCTTTCTCCTGTTCTGCGAATTGCTTCGCATCGTCTTCGTTGTCAAACAACTTCACTGCCCGCTTGCGGCCTTCTTTCATGACCGCGAACTTCGTCTCGCGCACCCAGCGGTCTTCATCGGTGCAGAGCGGTAGCTCTTCATCGAATGCGACTGCCAGCTTGCCCGTGTTGTGTGCTGCGATCCTGCTCAGCACGAACTCTTCCACCTCGGCATGCGACCAGAGGCGCAGGTTGATCACCTGAATCGGAGCCTTGGGGTAGTCTTCCTTCCGCTCGGCTTCCCGGCGGTTCCAGTCCCGGATCAGGGCGATGATCTGGACTGCCTTAACGTTCGTCTTTTTTTCGCGACGAACAAGCCATGCGTAGATGTTCTGCTGTTGTTCCCATTCCGGCTTTTCGTTCATCACGGCCCAAGCGGAGGTGAACTTGTAGTCCGATATTGTGATGCCATCAGCCTCTTCCCGCTGGATATCGATGGCACCCGAGACCGTCACGCCGTTGATGGTTGTGAACAAACGTTCCTCTGTGATGTGGCCATCGGCCTGCCCCCGTTCTGCAACCACATGCAGGGCAGAGCCCATCAACTGCCAGAGCATCTGACTGACATCCTGCTTCATCTGCCCGTGATACAGCTTGCGCAGGCGTTGCACCCGGGGCGGACTGAGTAGCTCCGTTACCGAGTAGTCAGCCTTGCCCTTGCTGTAGTAGTCTCTCCGGGCCAGAGAGACCAGTGTTTCGGGAACACTGTGATTGTTGGTGATTTCCATTTGAGAGTCTCCTGTGAGGTTTTACGACAATAGCGCAAGGATGAGAACAATGCAAGTGATATCACCGATCAGCTTTACCATCGAGGGTGAGCCGGCATCAAAGGCGAACAGCAGGAGGCTCGTCACCATCCGAGGCAGGCCAGCGTTCATCAAGTCGCAGAAGGCGAGGGACTACGGTGAGGCGTTTAAACTGCAATGCCCGAAGATCAACCCGCTGATGACCGGCGACCTTGCGGTGATCATGACCATCTACTACGCCTCCCGCCGACCAGACCTTGATGAGTCCCTGATCCTCGACCTCATGCAGGGACTGATTTATGAGAACGACAGGCAGGTGAAGGAGCGACACACCCACTGGGGGCTGGACAAGACCAATCCCCGGGCCGTGATAACCGTCGTAGGGCTCAACCAGAGGGCCACCATTGCGTCGCTGGCCCTTGGGTGAGGGTCAGGGTCATTCTTGGAAAACCGAGGGCTTGTAGGCCCTCTTTTTACGTAGAGCTAAGTCGTTGATAAGAGGCCCACAAATCCCTGCCCTTGGTGTTTAAACGTTCTGTTTCTCCCTGCCAGTAGTGGAGTGTCCCCCTATCCCCCTCCCCCTCTCCCCCCTTTAGGGGGGGGGGGAGGGGGAGGGGCAGTGCCGTGTAAAAAAAAGCCGCCCGAAGGCGGCTTAAAGGTGACGGCTGGGTAACGGAGGAGAAAACCAGCCTGTCGTGGGGAGGCTCTCACACTTCCTTCCGACATCCGTAGTATCCAATCCTTGTTCTCAATCTGCAAGTGCATGGATGCGAACGTTAGTTTATGATGCAATCACCTGCGCGGATGCTGCATGAACGGAAACCGAGTGCAGACGCAGTGCAGTTGCCAAGCCGGTAGTGGCAGCGGTTGCCGACAGGACATATGGGCGGCAAGTAACACCGGCAGGCGGGGCAGTTACCTTCGGCTGTGACCCGCCATTTACTCGGAGGCACCATGCGAGCATTGATAGCAGTACTGGCATTTGTATCAACCATGGCTCATGCGCAGGAATGGGTGGCTCGCCTGCCCAACAGGGCTGGCGGAATGATTGTGTTCCTCTCATACAAGGGCAACTGCCAGCAGGGCAATGCGGTCTACGGATCGATCCCGAATGGGAACACCACATGGGGATGCTGGATCGCATCGGACAACCATGTCATGGTGTTCTGGAACGATGGCTCGACCCCGAGTGCGTTCTCATACGAGAACATCGAACTGAACCCGAAGCTCAACAGCACCCCTCGGAAACCTGCCCCGGGCAGCTTCTGATTTCCAAACCGTTGACGCACCCGTTGTTCGTATCCTAGGATTCGCTTGCCTGTGAAAAAGACAGGTCGCTCTGTGGCGGAGCGTAAGCCTAGTCGAACCCTTACGCATGGGTTTTGGTCAGGAAAGCGACTTTGCTAGGCTTGCGCTTCTCCCAGCCACGACCTAAACCCAGCCGTAAGGGTTTTTCTTTTGAACATGCCGCCGCGTAGTCTATCGGGCTTCGATGCGTAAATCCCAAGGTTAAGGAAGCCGGCTTTAGTGGTTGGTGTAGTGGCTGAGGGGCGCATCATTACGTTCTGGACGCGGTGGTTGTGGCACACAGAAGGCTGCGTATGTGCCAGCAGTGGGGTTTGCAATGGATAGCACTGGCTAACAGCTTGTGGAAGTTATGTCATTGCGGCGAGAACTGTGCGCGAACCGAGTTACATCGGGAAAGTCTCGCTACGCATGGGCTGTAACAGCACCTGCGCCGGAGTTCGCCAAAGCTGGCTCCATTAGACCAAACGCCAGAGCTATTCATTCAGGATAGCTTTGGCGGAGTTTTGCCCAGAGAAACACCTGCAGCTTCACCTTTAGACCAATGGGGATGCTATGAAGGAATTTATTATTACGAAGGAGTGGATAGAATCAAACGCATCCCCTGCAGGAGGATGGAGCAAGGAACAGTTAGCCGCGATTGGAGTTAACTGGCCTCCAGTTTCTGGATGGAAACATCAAGTAACTGGGAAAAAAATAACATCAGAAAACAAGAGATTATTTGAGGTTGATCTAGATATTTAAAAAAGGAAGTGTTCGCACATCTCCGTAGACTGATGGCCAATGGATTGGTAGAGTGTTGATGCTCCAATGAAGACTGAAGCCCAAAGGCTTACTGCATCGCAACGATCAAGGTTGTTCAATCGAAAAGTTATGGAATAAAACGGAGGCGCAATGCCACGCGACTGGAAACACGAGTATCAACTGCAACTCAAACGCGGTGATGACAAAGGGCAGATCGAACGACAGAAAGCCCGCCGGCAGTATGACAAGGCAGGCATCGCCCGAACAGGCAAAGACATCGACCACAAGAAACCGATCAGCAAGGGTGGTCTCTCGAAAGGCGGCAACCTCCGCCTGAGGGATCGCAGCAAGAACCGCTCAGACAACAAGAAGCGGTAACAGAAGAGGCTCTCATGGATTTATCCGAACTGGTAGGGACTGTTCCCTACGATGGCGGCACTCACCGCTACATCTGTCCATCCTGCGCACCGACAAGACGCAAGCAGAACCTGCGTGACCTTGCCGTTACTCGCAGCGATGACGCTCTCAAATACACCTGCCATCACTGCGGTGAGACCGGTGTCTACGTGATCAAAAAAATGGAGACGAAATTGAATATCGTTCAGACCGCCCCGAAGCTCGATCTGTCAGCCGAGCACCTCGCATTCCTTGCCTCCCGGGGGATCAGTGCAGAGACCGCAGCCAAGGCGAAGCTGTTCGCATCACGCAAATGGTTCAATCGTTTAAACGCAGATGAAGACTGCGTCGCCTTTCCCTACTACAGCGGCGGCAAGCTGACTGCCTGCAAGTATCGGTCGATCAACGGGAAGGACTTCACGCAAGACAGCGGCGGTGCCCACACCTTTTTTGGTATCGATGATTTCAATGAGAACAAGCCTGCCATCATCGTTGAGGGAGAGATAGACGCCCTCACCCTCATGGAAATAGGGGTGCCAAACGCCTTATCCGTGCCCTCAGGCGCTCCGATGAAGGTGGTTGACGGGAAGGTATCAGCGAAGGAAGACAAACGCTTCTCGTTCGTTTGGGACGCTTTCGACAGGCTATCCAAGGCGCCCTACGTGGTCATCGCCACCGACAACGATCCTCCCGGGCATGCACTGGCAGAGGAACTCGCTCGCCGGATCGGCAAGGACAAGTGCCGGCTGGCCAAGCTCCCCGAGAAGGATGCGAACGAAGTGTTCCTGAAACAGGGGGCAGATGTCCTGCGGGAAGCAATCGACAAGGCAGAACCCTACCCGGTGCAAGGGGTCAGCAGCGCCAAGGATTTCGAAGAGCGTTTAAACGACCTCTTCAAGAAGGGCACGGGCAAGGGGTTCAGCACCGGTTACGACTCTGTCGATCAACTCTACACCGTGGTGCCCGGGCAGATGACGGTGGTCACCGGCTACCCATCCATGGGGAAGTCGAACTTCGTGGATCAGATCATGGTGAACCTTGCGCGGAACCATGACTGGAAGTTCGCGCTCTGCTCATTTGAGAACGCACCGGAAGTCCACATCAGCCGGCTCATCGAGATATACGCCAACCGCAGATTCTTCGACGGTGAGAACAGGATCAGTGAAGAGGGGTTTAAACTGGCGTATCAGTGGGTCAACGACCACTTCGTCTTCCTGACCAATGAATCCAGCGATCCTGCGAACATCGGATCGATCCTTGAGAGGGCGAAGGCATCGGTGGCAAGGATGGGTGTGCGTGGCCTGCTCATCGATCCATACAACTACATCGAGCTAGACCGTGGCGAGAGCGAGACCGCAGCGATCAGCAGCATGCTGACCCGGGTGCAGCAGTTTGCGAAGAACTCAGGCGTTCATGTGTGGTTTGTGGCACACCCTGCGAAGGTCAACAGGCAGGGCATGGATTTGCCAAGGCCGGACGGCATGGCAATCAGCGGGTCGATGGCATGGTGGGCCAAGACCGACTGCGGTGTCACTGTGCATCGAGTGAAGCATGACACGCAGATCGCTGTGTGGAAATGCAGATACCGGTGGGTCGGCCAGACAGGTGAGACCCTGCTGAAATACGACCGATCCACCGGCACCTACAGCGAGAAGCAGGACTTTTTCTAAAAAAAGGGGGCCTAAGCCCCCTGTATAGTTAAGCCGACAGTTCTTTTAGTTCTTTTTCGTACTCTGCCATGTATTCGCCTATTGGTCGGGCGAATTTGTGTGGGTTGCGACCGTATTCGACTCCGAGCTTGAAGGCGGCAACCTCTTTGGTCATTCCGAATTGGCATTCGCCCAACCGACCGACTGAGTCGGTATAGAAGGCCACCCAAACTTTTGCTGCTTTATCGTATTCGGTGTTGATCATTTTGCTCTCCTAGTTTAGTGATTGATACCATCGCGTTGCTGCTCTATGTCATTGGCATAGGCGCAGCCGACACCCCGTAGAACCTCGTCTATGGGTATGTCCATCCTTGCAGCCCAGACGCCAGTCAACAGAGACATGGCAAACATGAACACGCCCACACTGATCTGCTCGCCTTGATCCTCACGCACGGCATCCATGATGACATCGCACAAGTGATCAACCTCGCCCCTGAAATCTTCAAGCTCGCTTAACTCAGTCATACTCACCTCCGTTGTGAAAGCAACTAGTGTCAAAGCAACTCTCTTGCGATGGACTTGCCAGCCTCAGTGGACAGGTATCGCACGTTGGGCCTGATGCCCACTCTGCCCAAGTCCAGCCGGTCGGCGTCCCAGCAGGCACCGATCAGCGGGTCGCTGGTGACCTTGCCATCGGTGTGCCCTGCGCATGCGGCATACAAGGCATCGAAGTCTCGGTCGTCCAGCGTGAAGCATTGACCTCGCAGTTTAAACGCTAAGTCTGCCCCTCGCTGGCCATGCCCCTCGTCATCGAACTCGTTCTCCCGGCATGCGTCATGGAACACTGCGAACAACTGAATCACCTTTGGATTCAGGTCGTGATACAGGGCGATGTGCTGGCCGTGCTTGTTGACGTTTACCCAGTGCGGCCAGCCATGTGTCCCGTGCCAGTCCAGTCGATACTGCGCTCGTATTACCTCGATGAGATTGTTCATTGTTTCACCTTGATTGAATGGAGCAGTTTACCGAACGCGCCGCCGAATACCTCGGCAGCGGACTTGGCGTTGACGTAGTGCGTGTAGCACTTGCTGATGTCACCCCCGATACAGATTGCAATGATGGTTACACCCAGCCCATCCGCAAGACGCTGCAGATGATTGGCATTGCCTTTATCGAAGTCATCGGCATCTGTCACGAGGAACAGAACCTTGCGCTTTTCCTTGCGCTTTGAGATGTCGATGATTTCCTCATACACCGCACCGTAGTCTGGCGTTGATCCCCTTACGAGTGCGGGTATTGCGCCAATCTCTGCGGCCCTGCTGCGCAGTGAGTCACCATATCCTTTCAAATCGAGGAGGTTGACCTCATCTGTGTGGCCATAAGACCTGCCATAAAAGGCGCTGACCTTGGTGTTGACCCCGCATTCATCGAGCAGCTTGGACAGACAAGCAGTCACGCTGGCAAACACATCGATGCGAAACTCTGGGCCGCAGTCTGTGAAGGTGCTGCCACTGATATCGACAAGGATGCTGACTGCGCTGCGCTCCGCTTCCTTGTGCTCACGGCGAGAGAACACTGACGCATCGCCGATGGCATACCGAGAGAATGCGCGGCGATCCAGCCTGCCGGATTCCTCTCGATGAGACCAGCCCACCGTATCGATGGATCGCAGCAGCTTGCGAAGCGCAGCCTTCGTCGCTCCGAAATTGCTGCTGTTCTTCTCGATGCGACTGTAGAAATTGTCGCGGTATTGTATTTGATTCTGTGCGTTGAGTATCTTGTTCATGAGTCCCTCCATTCTATTTTGAATCGCTTAGACTTGACTGCTGGCCTATGTCTGCTATCCACTACCGAGGAAAAAACCTCACCGATGCGTTCGGATGGCTCGATACTAAGCTCACCCTTTTTACTACCGGCAGACAGATTGTCACCCAGCTTGTCGCCCTGCTCATCGCCGCCGCCAGACTGATCACCGTCCTGATCACCGTCCTGATCGCCCTGCTGATCGCCTTGCTGATCGTTAGATTGATCATCCTGTTGATCGTCTGATTGATCACCACCTTGCTCCTGATCCTGCTGCTGATCCTGCTGCTGATCTTGTTGCTGCTGTTCCTGCTGTTGTTGCTGTCGCTCAAGCAGTCTGCGCTGCACTTCCTTCGCGACATTGACGATCCCCGTAGTGCTGACGCACTTGCGAGCCTCGGTCAGTCCATACTCGATGATGTCACGATACTTGCTGCGCTCATACACCGAAGCAACGGGAACCGAGTAGCCATTTAAACGGCGACCCTCAACGGCAAACTGAAACGCGATGTTGTTGATGTCATCCGGATCAACGTAATCGCCGCCATCGTGATCCTTGAGCAGGACATTGGACAGCACTGCTTCGAACAGGCTGCGAGCATTGGCGCAGATGCTACGCTCGATCACCTCATTCTCGATGCGCGGGTCTTCTAGTCCGTTGATCAGACGATGCAAGAACTGATCATTGCCGGCAATGTCTACTGCCTTGCGCCATGCAGTGCTGTCGGTGAACTTGACATGACCGAACTCATGCACCGCATACCCCACCAGCACCACGAAATCTGAGCGGGATACCAATGCCGAGTCCGACACTCTGGGTAACTTCAGACCTACAACATCACCCGCGATGTTGACGCCTGCCCCGGTGCCAGACCACACGATGGTGATCTTCGCCGGGTTATTTCCTGAGGCACGGACAACCTTTTCAAAGGTTGCCTCGATGCCTCGCTTCGCATGCAGTCCTATGGTGTTCATTACTCACCTCCGTTGAATTCTGATTCTTTGATGGTCGCTGCGTAGATGCCAGCGAGTTCTGCCGCGCAATCAGCGGGGAACTTGTTGATGATCGCGTTGGTGAACGCAACCCCAACAGGCAGACCCCGATGCACGGCACGTGCCCAAGCAAACAACTGGCGCAGCGAGGGCGGCTGAGACAGGACGCCTGCTGCTGCTTTCTCACGGGCAACCTTCGCATACCCGGTGAGTGCCGTTGCGATCACATCGCTGACACCGGTGCGCTGCGCAATCAGGCGAGCCTCAGCATCCTGCGGCAGATACTGAAACTGCAGCGTGAAGCTGAACCGGTCGATGAACGCGCTGTTCTGCTCACGCACACCAGCGAAGTTACCGCTGCTGTCACCATGCCCGTTGCTGTTGTCAGCACAGAAGAACACGACATCGCTGGCCACAGGGATACGGGCACCGGTCTCGCTGACCGTCAACGCACGGTGAGGGCTGCGCTCACACAGCGAGTGCAGCACGGCGAGGGACTGAGCACGGGCGAACCCGATCTCGTCCAGCAGGATGATTGCACCGGGCACTTGAATCGCCTGAGCAATGATGCCTGCCTTCCAGAGAACGTTGCCGTTCTCGATGGTGTTCGCACCGATGAAGTCCGCCCTCTCAAGGGCTTCATCGAAGTTCACACGCAACAGCGGACGCTGCAACCGAGCCGCGATCTGCGTGGCGAACTCGGTCTTGCCGGTGCCGCGCTCGCCGGCCAGCCACACGTTGTCAGGCAGGGGATCATCGAGAGCGATGAGTGCCTGATGCAGATGACAGGGGTCGAACACGTAGTCATCGACAACCTGCGGCGCAGCGGGGTTACCCCATACCTCAACGTTTAAACTGCCGAAGTCGGTGGTGCCGTATCGGCAGGTATCTGCACCGAACACCTCTGCTGCAGTGCGGGTCTCAGTCTGAGGGCGCAGGCTGGATGCGATCTCGGTGACGCGCTGGGCCGGCACCTCGGTGCGGAACTTGCCGAATGCCTTGGTGACAGCCCTGCTGATCGCCTTGTCCAGCTTGCCCTCGTCCACTGAGACGGTGGACAGCTTGCGCTCCAGCCTGCCCTCTGCTGCGGTGAGGGCCTTGCGCACTGACGCCTCAACATCAGACACCTTGGTGCTGACGCTGGTTATGTCGGCCTTCGCCTCATGCAGGTGATTGAACGCATCGTTCACCTTCAGTGCGATGGTGTCGATGCGCTGCTCCAGCCTCACATCAGGCTCAGCAGGGGCGGCAGCAGGTGCCGCAGTATTGCCGCTCGGCAGAGGGATCGTTGCCTTGACCTGATCAAGGGTGATGAGTCCCTTATCGATCAGGTCGGTGACTTTTTCTACCTGCAGATTCTTGTTGTTACTGCGTGGGAGTCCAACCTGTTCGCACACCGTGTTCAACACGGTGAGGGGGATGAGTGAAACTTGCCGATTGATGAGACCTGCGCCGATTTTAGCCTTGTTCATGAGAGCCTCCGTTTTTTTCGAGAGTGATGATTAGATTGCAAAGGTATCGCCATCGGTCGGGCAGACCGGCAAGCCTTGCTGCGCCCATTTCTGAGTGACCCGAACGGTGTAACCACAGGTCGGGCAGACTGCCTTCAGCAGTCGGGTGCTCTGCACCTTCCTGCCTGAGACGTTTAAACGGGCATGAGGGTATGCCCCGAGCGAGTCGATCAGGGCACCGAACTCTGCCCGGAACTTGTCGCCCACGGTGGTGGCACTGGGCTTGCCCTCAAGGTGCAGGGCAGTGACCAGCCGGGGGAACCTGCCTTGATGACCGTCCCCATCCGTTGCTGCGTGAGCAAGCTCATGCACGAGAATCCCTGCCGCCTCGACAGGGTCATCGATGACGGGCGAGATGAGAATCTCATGCGTCCCATCCTCGCTGGCCTTGGGTGACCAGTGCTCACCGATGCGGCGAGCCTTGTCAGAGCGAGCGGCTTTCGAGGGGAAGCCGCATGTGACACGGATGCGGTCAGGCAGAGGGTGCCCGACCGAATCAAACACTGGGCGCAGTTCAGCGACCAGACCTGAGAGCCATTGTTCCCGAGTTGCATTTTCCATGGTGAGAGCCTCCGTTTACCAGTTACGAACCTTGACTTCGAATCGCTCGTCAGCGGGTCTGTCATCGCAGACCGTGACGAACGCCTCGCACGGGTATTCAT
>SXGQ01328665.1_pt1 | contig 18444 bp, 7 predicted proteins | sample 3178371 | NCBI WGS metagenome assembly SXGQ01 (sample SAMN11356859, study PRJNA531348) | freshwater metagenome | isolation source: freshwater sample F1-20 | place: China: Fuxian Lake, Yuxi | collected 2017-12-25 | reverse complement strand
CCCGCTGTTCCGCGGCCTCTCCTCGCCCTCCTGGAGCAGCCAGCCCCAGTGGAACTTCAACAAGTACCTCGTCGATGCCAAGGGTCGGCCCGCCATGTACTTCCCCTCCTCCGAGGAGCCCGACTCGCCGGCGATGACCAAAGCCATCGACGCCCTCCTCGCCGAGCGCACGGCCTAGCCCGTCCCACGAAGTGCTCCGGGGCATTGCAGGGCGCTAGCTGGGGCAGACCAGCGTGAGCTCCTGGCGCACCGGTGTGCGCACCACCGAGGTGTCGCGCGAGGCGGCGATCACCGTGGCGCGCACGCGGGTGTGGCGCGCGATGATCGCCCGGGCCTGGCGGGTGAGCGGCACGCTCACCACTCCCCTCCAGCCGGCGGGCAGGGTGGCGCGCCGGGTGCCAAGGGCGATCCAGCGCGCGCGTGATGCCGAGCGCATGCGCAGGGCCACCGTCACGGCGCACTTCGCCGTGCCGGTCTCCGGGCAGGTGACCGGCACCGAGGCGCGGGTGGCACCGCGCCGGATCGTCAGGGTGCGCCCGAGGCGCAGGGTGAGCGCGCGCGTGGCGGGCGATGCGGGCGTGGGCGGCGTGGGCGGTGCCGACACCGATGCCAGCGCGGCGTTCACGTCAACGCGCCCGCCGGTCACCACCTTGCCCGCGAGCGACGCCATCGGCACCGTCGTGGACATCAGCGCGTGCTTCATCTGGGCCGCGGTGAGGTCGGGGTTCTTCGCCAGCAGCAGCGCCGCGGCGCCGGCCACCTGCGGCGAGGCCATCGAGGTGCCGCTGGAGAAGCCGTAGTTGCCACCGGCCGCCTGGGGGACGATGCACTTGACCACCGGCCTCAGAATTCCCGCGAAGACGTTCCCCGCGCTCTGTGCGCTCTGCACGACGAACCGGAGCTCAACATTGGACTCCCCGTCGATCATCGAGAGGTCGACGGTCCAGCGGCTGAACGCCCCCCCGCTGTTACCCGTGACGACGCTCGCAGGCACGTACTGCCATGTGGGATAGTCGTCGGTCCTGAAGGCCAAAGCCAATCGCTGGTTCGATGTGGCATCGAGGTTGGCGGATACGAAGGCATTCAGGCGGCACGCCTGCCCGACCGGCGTGAAGGCCCCGGGCGCCTGGATGGTCCACTGGTCGAGTCCCGTGCCTGTCGTCGTCGGCTGCGCCAGGGACACGTACGGCGTGCCATTGCTCGTGGCAGCCCACGCCCACGTCGCAAGGGGATCCTGGATCCATCCCGCGGGCCGCGGCGGCGACTGCAGATCGGAGTTGATGGCCGGCGCGAAGGGGGTCTCGAAGTTGGGGACGGTGCTCTGGATATCCACGCCAGGCGCCGCCACGTCGACCGAGGTCGCGCCGTAGTTCGAGAAGTCGGCAAGATCCCCATCGGCGTCGATCGCGGCCACGCACAGCACGTTGGGCAGCGGCACGTTGCACGGGTCCTGCGGCTCCACGTCGTTGTTGGAACTGCTGTTGCCCGCAGCGACGACGAAGAGGGTGTTCGGGCTCGCCTTGATGGCGTCGGTGCTCGGCTGCAGGTCGCCCGGGCCCCCGAGGCTCAGGTTCACGATGCGCGCCCTGGGGCCCGCATAGGCCAGCGCCTCGAGGGTCGCGGGGCAGCTGCCGGCGTAGTCGCACGCACGCACGGTGGTGAGCCCCACGGTCCAGTTGACACCCGTCACGCCGATCCCGTTGTTGCCCACAGCCCCGATGGTGCCGGCCACGTGCGTGCCGTGCTCGTAGAGGTCCGTAACCGCCAACGGGTCGAGGTCGTCGTACAAGTCAGGCACGAAGTTGCGGTCATTCGCAGTGCGGATGTTGGCCGCGAGATCGGGGTGATCGAGGACGGTGCCGGAGTCGATGACGGCTACCGACACGCTTGCCGAGCCACGCGTGGTGGCCCAGGCGCCCATGGCCCCGAGGTCCACGCCGGCCAGCCCGGTGAAGGGCGTGGGCGCCTCCACCTGCTGGCCGGTGTTGCGAAGGCCCCACAGGTTGGGGAAAAGCGGGTCGTTGGGCATCGTCTGGATCTTCTGGGGCACAGCGGGAACCGCCCACTTCACATCGGGCCGGGCGTCGAGCCTGCGGGCCACGGCTGCAGGGGTGGCGCCGTCATCCACCGGCACCTGCCACGCGCCCGGAAGCCCCTCCACCCTGCGTGCCTCGTCCGGCACGGCGCCCGCGGCATCGAGGGCCCGGGTGCGGGCTCCGGCCTGCGTGCGCACAGCGGTGTCCGCGCTGAAGCGCACCAGCACCTCGCGCACGACCGGGTCGATGCCCGTGGGGGTGGCGATCAGTTCCGGCTCACCGATGGGCGGCATGGACGCGGGAGCGCCGAGGCCCGCCACCGGCGCCCCGGCGGCAGCGGACGCGACAGCGATGACGGCGACCAGCCCGTGGCGTGCACGGCGATTCATATGGAGCTCCTGGCGGAAGGGGCGGGGGCGGTCAGGTCCGCACCCTGATGGGGATGGTCTTCGTGGCGACGCCACCCTGCGCGTCGCGCGCCTCGACGGTGAGCGTCCAGGCGCCGGGCTTCTTGCGCCGGGCGCTCGCGAAGCTGTAGAGCACCCGGGTGCGGGTATCGCCGGCAAGGGCGCCGGGGCGACCGGCGGGGATGCGGTGCACCACGCGCGATGCGCGGTCGCGGCCGCCCACCCGGGCGATGGTGATGGTCACGTCCGCTGGCTCGGAGAGGCTGTAGGCGATTCGACCACCCAGCCCCGGCACCAGCGTGCGGGGCCGCAGGGCGAGGCCCGTGATCTCCGGCGTCCGCCCGGCAACAGGGGCGCTGACGGGCAGGCCGGAATCCGCGGTGCCCGGGATTGACACCGCCTGCAGGGGAAGGTCGTCCACCACCGGGGCCGCGCCGCCCTCGTTCCGTCGCGGCGTGACGGCCTCGCCAGCATCCGATGGCGCGCCCGTGCCGATCACGTTGATGGCCGCCACGGCCACGCGGTAGGCGGTACCGTTGTCGAGGCCCGTAATGGTGCACAGGGTGGCGCCCGTGGTGGTGCAGGTGGCACCACCGGGGGTGGCAGTGGCGATGTAGCCGGTCACCAGGCTGCCGCCGTCGGACTCCGGCGCGGACCACGCCACCTCGATGCGCCCGGGCAGGGCGGAGAGCTCCACCGATCGCGGAGCACCTGGCGCGGTGAGATCGGGCGTGCGGGCCGCGGCCGGGAGCGAGGCAGGCCCTGTACCCACGGCGTTCGTGGCCGTCACCGTCACCTGGTGCTCGGTGCCATCAGGCAGCCCGGTAATCGTGCACGTGGTGGCGCCCGCGGTGGTGCACTGCGCGCCACCGGGCGATGCGGTGGCCGTGTAGCCGGTGATCGCCGCGCCGCCATTGAAATCGGGCGCAGCCCAGGACACCTCGATGGTGCCGGGCGATGCCTTTGCCAGCGGCGTGAGCGGCGGGCCGGGCAGCACTGTCGGCGTGGTGCGCCTGACCGACGGGGACGCATCCCCCGTGCCCGCCTCGTTGGTGGCCGTGACGCTCACGGTGTACTCGGTGCCGGGTGAGAGCCCATCGATGGCGCACGCCAGGGATCCCGTCGTGGTGCATGTGGCACCCCCGGGCATGGCCGTGGCGGTGTAGCCCACGATCGGGCTGTTCCCGTCAGATGCGGGCGCCCGCCACTTCACGGCGATCCGCCCGTCCGACGGAACGGCATCACGGAGCTCCGGACTGCCCGGGGGGACGGAGGCACCAAGGGGTGTTGCCGCCGCCGACGGCGGGGACGCCTCTTCCGATTCGCACGGCATCTTGGCCCCGCAGAAGTACCTGCTCTCGATGACGACCGTCACGGTGTAAGCAGTACCGGGCGTGAGGCCGGTGATCGTGCATGTGGTGGAACTAAAGCCCGCCACCGTGCATGTGCGACCGCCTGGAGATGCTGTCGCCGTATAGCTGTGGGGAGGGTCAAGGCCCTTCTGGCGCGAATCAGCCCGCCATTCCTTCCATCCCGGGGTGCTCCAGCGCACCTCGAGAGCCTCAGGCAGGGCTCGAAGTCGCGGTTGGCCGGGCCCGGAGGTGAACGTCACGATGCTTGTGCCGCTATTCCCAAGCGCGTTCGTCGCGTGAACACGGAACTCCCATTCCTTCGACAGATCAAGATTGCCGAAGGTGCACTGCAGGTCGGCCGCCGCGGAGCGGGTGCAGCTCCGCGTCATCCGCGGGAGGTTGCCCTTCGTGGTTCCGACCACCTCATATCGTTGGATGGTGAGGCCGCCAGTGGATGCCGGGGGCCGCCAGTCAACGCGGATGGACTTCGTGTCACCGGTGCATTCCTCGCCACACACGGACAGGTCACGGACCGGATCAGGAACACGCGCGCCCGCCAGCCTCGGAGGGGCCGCCGACGCCGGGCCGCCAGGCGAGGTGCCCGGGACGTAGGCACCCACGGCGCGGCTGGTGTAGAGGGGGCCGACGACGTAGTCACCGGCGACGTGATTGTTATAGGTCCAGTTCTCGGCCTTGAACCCCGGAATGTGCTTTCGCTGCGGCCATCCCGATCCGTTCGGGCCATCTGCTTGTGGCCAGTTGTACGTCGTCATGGCCTGTATCTGACGCTGCAGCGGCCACACCAGAGGGAAGTCGTTCTGAGTGTCCCGTGAATAGTAGTCCCTGCTCCCCACGCACGGGTTGTCCGAATGCTCCCTGATGGCGGGGGGCTTCCAGCCGACCTGCTGGCGGGCCTTCCTGCTGAAGATCGCAAGCGGCGGAGAGCAGATGATTTTGCCGCCGGTGAAGTACGACACATTCGCGGAACCAGGGGGGGCGGGAAGTCCGCCAAGGTTCGGGCAGTACCCGCCCATGGCGCGGTTATTCAGTTCCTCAAGTGACGACGTCACGGGAACGATCACCGCTGGGCCACTATCGAAATTGCTCCAAGCAGGAGACTCGTTCGAAGAACGATTTTGCCAGTTCTGGTACATGATTGTTCCGGCCGGATTCGCCGAGACGCAGTTCCAGCCGTAGCGTTCCGCGGCACGCGGCGTGAGGTCCACCACCCGGCACTGCATTCCTTGCGCAGAGGCCGGCAGCCTTGTCGATGTTTGCGTCGTGGTCCCCTCGCGTCCCGGCCACGTAACCGTGGACCCCCCACCGCGCAGCGAATCGCGCAGGCGCACTATTTGTTCATCCACTGTCCAGTTCGACCATTGACGTTGATTGGTGGTCCCGATCGCCCAGGGCACGCAGCCCGTGTCCTTGAGCGACAGCTGGAGGTTGGGCATCACCCCGTGTCCGGCCGGCTTCTTCAGCTGCGGGTGCGCCTTCCATGCAAGAACGGGCTTGTCCGGGATGGGCGTGGGGAAGGAATCACAGAGCCCACCCGCGGACGTCCCCTCCTGCGGCTGGAAGGACGCGCCGGGGTTCATGCGATCCTTCATGTGGCACAGGGCCGCACGACGGAGCGCCACGAGAACCCGAGGCAGGTTTTCCGCGGGGAGCGTGTCAACGGACTCCCACGCGGCGGCGGGAGCACCGGGGATGTCCCGAGGGGTGGAGACCAACTGGCCGGGAGTGCACGCGGAAAAAGCCTCATTACCTGTGTTCTTCCCTGCAAAAGATGGCATATAGCCGGACAAGCCTGGGGTGCTGAGCCAAGCGTGTCCGGAGCCGAAACTTACTAGTTCCTTCGGTTTGTTGTCCGGGTCACGTAACCACCACATCGGCGAGTTACTGTTGCCAAAACACGCAGCAACCTCATTGCCGCCTGGATCGATCTGGTAGTTCCCGATGCCGTAAAGAGTGCCGCTGGTGGGGGCCATTACCAGCACCTGATCGGTGGGGATACGGGCGCCGAAGTACGTACCGGTGGCGTCGATCTCAATCACTGCAAGCACATCGCTGAACAGTTGCGTGGTCGCATCGACCACCTCGGGCGAGCGCGTGGAATTGCCGTCGGGCCGCAACGCGTACTCCGACGCCATGCTTGACGCCAGAACATTCTTCACGAACTCGCCGAGCCAGAACTCGCCTGCCACATCGACCGTGGCCTGGGTGGATCCCGCGGTCACGACGGTGGACGCCGCAGCCGCCCGCCGCTGGGCGAACTGCATCAGGCCGCTGGCGGCTCCGTCACCCTGGGCGAGGCTCGCGCATGCAGCACGCGGGTGCCGAAGTTCCGACCCGTCCATGACCACGTTCTTGGGAAGCGTTCCGACCAGAGCGACCCAGTTCGGGCAGCCGCTGTTGATCTCGTAGCGGCGAACGAGGGCATTCGTCAGGGCCTGACTCAGGGCCTGGGGCACGGCCTTGCCCTCGGCACGCAAGCCCGCCGCAGCGCGGGTGGCCTCGATGATGTCCTGAACCGCATTCATCTCCGGGACGTAGTTGAGGGCGGCAACCTGCCCGCCCAGCTGTGCCACCTGCACCTCGAGCGCCGACAACGTGTGCTGGGCGGTGAGCATCTGCGTTGTGAGGTTGCTGATGCCCCGCTCCATGTTGGCGAGCTGCTTCCTCTCGGCGTCCGAGAGCCCCGAGGCGGGTGGGGGGGTGGCAGTGGGAGCGGCACGGCAGAGGAATTTGATGCCGATCAGGCAGACGAGCTTCTTGACGCCGTCCTCGATGAGCGGCTTGACCGTCGCATTGAGGACGGCGTTGCCGAGGAAGCCGGCAAGAGAGTTCTCCTGGCGCGGTGTCGCGCCGGGGCCGGGTGACAATGCGGCCCCCCTGAGAGGAAGATCGTCAGCTGGGCGCGGAGCGGCGAACGAGCGCACGGCAGAGCCTGCGCCGATGCGCTCGGCAGCCCACTCCCCGTAGTCCTCCGTCCCGCCACGCGTGCGTGCGGCGCGGATGAAGGCCTCGCCCGAGAAGCGCAGCCGCGAGAACCTCGCCGACTCCGCCACATCGGTGCCCGTGGGCAGCCGCAGGCGGCGCGCCACGGCGCGCTCCGCAGCGGCGACCGATGCGCGGGGGCGCTCATCGAGGTATTCGGCCAGCACGGTGCTGCCCGGGTTGACGTTCACCTCGATCTCCCTGGCCATCACCGCGCGCTGCGCCGTGGCCGACATCACGTCGGCCGCCGACAGGGTGCCGACGGCCTTCGAGCGACCGCCGGTTGCAGTGATGGTGATGCGCCGGGTCGATGCGCCGGGGCGAAGCCTGATGGCCGCATAGCCCAGGTACCCGGTGGTCGTCGCGTTCGACATCACGCGCCCCGTGAGGTCGTCGCGGGCCACCACGGTTGCGCCCGACACCGGATCGTTGGCCCCGGCGGTCACGTTGACCACCACATCCTGCGCCGCCAACAGGGAGCCCGCACTGGCGGTGCCCGCAAGCCCGAGGGCAAGCAGCAGGGTGACGAGCACGGCGAGGAGGGCTGATGGGGAAACGCCATGCCTGCGGCTTCGGGGGCTCATGCCGCCTCCAAGTGGGGGAAGTACCGTAGGTTCTAGCGGATCGCAGGCGGGGAGGCCCCCGGCGCACTGCCGCGCACTGCCACGACTGCACGGAGATAGCCCCCGGATAACGGGGTGGCGGCGATCGCAGCCGGGGATGATGCATTTGCGGGCCCCGCAAATGCCGATCCCGTTTCGGCGAGTGGCCGCCACCGCGTTACCCGGGGGCTACCGCATCGTCGTGGTTCTCAGCGGCGCACCAGGGTGGTCTGCTGGCGCACCGACTCCCGCGGCGCGGCGCCCTTCTGCGATGCCGCAATCACCGTGGTGCGCACCCGGGGGTGACGCGCGAGGATCGCGCGCGCCTGGCGGGTGAGCGGCACTGATACCGATCCCCTCCAGCCCGCGGGCAGGGTGGCGCGCCGGGTGCCGAGGGCGACCCAGCGCGAGCCCTCGATGCGGCGGGGTGCCACGCGCATGCGCAGGGCCACCGTCACCGCGCACGTTGCCGTTCCCGTGTCCTCACAGGTCACGGGACCGGCAGCACGGGTGGCACCGGGGCGCAGCGTGATGGTGCGTCCCGCGCGAAGCGCGAGTGCCCGCGCCATGGGGGTCGCAGGGGTCGCAGGGGTCGCAGGGGTTGACGAGGTTGACGGGGTTGGCACCGCTGCCAGAGCGGCGTTGACATCCACCCGGCCGCCGGTCACGACCTTGCCCGTGAGCGATGCCATGGGGACCGTCGTGGACATGATCGCCTGCTTCATCTGCACGGCGGTGAGGTTGGGGTTCTTCGCCAGGAGCAGGGCAGCGACGCCGGCCACCTGCGGGGCGGCCATCGAAGTTCCGCTGGAGAAGCCGTAGTTGCCACCGGCTGCCTGCGGGACGACGCACTTGACCGCCATCCTCGCAACGGACACGTTCAGCGGGCCGATGCCGGCGCCCTTCTCGGACTGGACCAGCACCCGGAGGCGTACCCCGCTCTCGCCTTCGATGGCGGAGAGGTCACCGTCCCATCCCACGAAGTTCTGGTCGGTATCCCTCGACACCGCGCTGCCGGGAGCGAGATGCCATTCCGGATCACCGGAGACCGCGTACTGCAGCCCCATCGCCTGGGTCTTGGCCGGGTTGAGGTCGAGGGCGACGATGGCCTCCATCCGGCACGCACTCCCGACGGGCGTAAAGGCACCCGGCGCCTCAATCGTCCACTGCTGTAGTCCAGACCCCGCCCCGGGGGCCTCCTCGAGGTCCACGTAGCTGATTCCGCCGCCTGTCTGCTGCCATGTCCATCCCGTCGTCGGGGTCTCCGTGGGCGTCTGGGTCCAGCCCGCAGGCCTCGGCGGCGACTGTCCGTCCGACGTGATCGCGGGCTCGAAGGCGGTGCCGAAGTTGGGAACCGTGCTCTGGATGTCCACGCCCGGCGCGGCGACATCAACGGACGTCGCGCCGAAGTTCGAGAAATCCGCGAGAGCCCCCGTGGCATCTATGGCCGCAACGCAGAGGACATTCGGCAGCGGCACATTGCATGGGTTCCTCGGGCTCTGGTCGTTGTCGTTCGTCTCATTGCCTGCAGCGATGACGAAGAGCGTGTTCGGGTGCGCCTTGATGGCATCGGTGCTCGCCTGAAGGCTCCCGATCGGCCCACCGACGCTCACATTCACCACGCGTGCCCTGGCGCCGGCATACGCCATCCCTTCCGCGGCGGCCCCCGAGGACCCTTGATTACGGAAATCCAACACTCGCACGGTCGTCATTCCCACGGTCCAGTTAGCGCCCGTCACGCCGAGGCCGTTGTTGCCGACCGCGCCGATGGTGCCTGCCACGTGCGTGCCGTGCTGGTTGGTGTCCTCCACCGCCGTGGGGTCGACTTCGCCGTTCACGGCGGGCACGAAGTTGCGGTCGTTGGCCGTGCGCAGATTGGCGACGAGGTCGGGGTGGTCCATGACCGTGCCCGAGTCGACGACCGCCACCGGCACGTCCGCCGATCCGCGCGTGGTGGCCCAGGCGCCCACCGCCCCCAGATCCACGCCTGCGAGACCCGTGAACGGCGTTGGCGCCGGCACCTGCTGCCCGGTGTTGCGCAGGCCCCACAGGTTGGGGAAGAGCGGATCGTTGGGAAGCACCTGGCCGGCTACCGGCACATCCCGGACGGCCCACTGCACGTCCGCGCGCGCGTCGAGCCTCCGGGCCACCGCGGCCGGGCTCGCACCCTCGTCCACGGGGACCCGCCATGCGCCCGGGAGTCCCACCACCCGCCGCGCCTCTCGCGGCTCCGCCCCCGCTGCATCGAGCACCCGTGACCGCACGCGGGCCCGGTTGCGGGCCGGCGTGCCGGGGTCGAACCTCACGAGCACGTCGGTGACCACGGGACGCAAGCCATCAGGGGTGGCGAGCGCCACCACCTGATCGGCCAACGGCTCGACAGCAGGGGCAGCGACGGACGCCGCCGGCACCGCCGCGGCGGACGCCGAGATGGCGATTACGGCGACCAGCCCGCGACGTGCACGGCGATTCATGTGGAGCTCCTCGTGGAAGGGGCGGGGGCGGTCAGGTCCGTACCCTGATGGGAATGGTCTCCGTGGCGACGCCACCCTGCGCGTCGCGCGCCTCGACGGTGAGCGTCCAGGCGCCGGGCTTCTTGCGCCGTGCGCTCGCGAAGCTGTAGAGCACCCGGATGCGGGTATCGCCGGCAAGGGCGCCGGGGCGACCGGCGGGGATGCGGTGCACCACGCGCGATGCGCGGTCGCGCCCGCCCACCCGGGCGATGGTGATCGTCACGTCTGCCGGCTCGGAGAGGCTGTAGGCGATTCGACCGCCGAGGCCCGGCACCAGCGTGCGGGGCCGCAGGGCGAGGCCTGTGATCTCCGGCGTCCGCCCGGCAACAGGGGCGCCCACGGGCAGGCCGGACTCAGCGGTGCCCGGACTCGATGTCGCCTGCAGGGGAAGGTCGTCCACCACCGGGGCCGCGCCACCCTCGTCACGCCGCGGCGTGACGGCCTCGCCGGCATCCGATGGCGCGCCCGTGCCGATCACGTTGATGGCCGCCACGGCCACGCGGTAGGCGGTGCCGTCATCGAGCCCCGTGATGGTGCACAAGGTGGCGCCCGTGGTGGTGCAGGTGGCACCGCCGGGGGTGGCGGTGGCGATGTAGCCGGTCACCAGGCTGCCGCCGTCGGACTCCGGCGCGGACCACGCCACCTCGATGCGCCCGGGCAGGGCCGTGAGCTCCACTGATCGCGGAGCACCTGGCGCGGTGAGGCTGGGCGTGCGGGCCGCCGCCGGGAGCGAGGCGGGCCCTGTACCCACGGCATTCGTGGCCGTCACCGTCACCTGGTGCTCGGTGCCATCAGGCAGCCCGGTAATCGTGCAGGTGGTGGCGCCGTCGGTGGTGCACTGCGCGCCACCGGGCGATGCGGTGGCCGTGTAGCCGGTGACCGCGGCTCCGCCATTGAAATCGGGCGCAACCCACGACACCTCGATGGTGCCGGGCGATGCCTTTGCCAGCGGCGTGAGCGGCGGGCCGGGCAGCGCAGGGGGCGTGCGACGGCGGAGGGGCGAGGATCGCGGGCCGACTCCCACTCCGTTGGCGGCTGTGACGGTCACGGCGTACTCGGCGGCGGGGGCGAGGCCATCGATCGAGCACGAGAGTGCTCCCGTGGTGATGCACGTGGCCCCGCCCGGGTCGGCCATGACCGTGTACCCGGCGATCGGGCTCGCGCCGTCCGACTTCGGTTCCCGCCACGTCACATTGATACGGCCGGCGGACGGGACCGCCGAATCGATCTCCGGAGCATCGGGCCGGGATGCTGTGCTCAAGGGTATAGCCGGGGCGGACGGCAGGGAGGCGGCGTCATCACGCGTCATCATCGAACCCCGGTAGTACTTGCCGACCAGCACTACCTTCACCGTGTATGCGGTTCCCGGGGTGAGCCCGGTGATGATGCACCGGGTCGAACTGAAACCATCAGCAGTGCACGTGCGCCCACCCGGTAACGCCGTGGCCCTATAAGACTGCGACACGAGGGCCCCTTGAAGACCGCCAGCCCCGCTGACCAGATCCCACGACTTCGGAGGGCCCCAACGCACCTCAAGCGCCTGGAACATTGGGCGAAGGGTCGGCCGATCGGGGCCGGCCGTGAAGGTCATGATGCTCGCGGCCCCCTTGCCGAGAGCGTTCCTCGCCCGCACAGTGACGTCCCAGTCCTGGGCGAGGTTCAGGCCACGAATCACGCACTGCATCGCAAGGGGCTTGGTCGCTGGGCAGGGGCGGGTCTGGGCGGTTGGGCCCGCCGGACCGCTGCCCCGCGTCTTGGCCACCACTTCATAGGAGAGGATCCTCATGCCGCCGCTCGATGCCGGCGCCCGCCAGGCGACGCGAATGGATGTTGTGTCCCCGGTGCACTCCGAGCCGCAGAGCGAGAGGTCACGGACCGCATCGGGGACGGCCACCCCCTTCACCCTTGGCGGGGCAGTCGCCGCGGGCGCCCCGGGCGAGGTTCCCGGGACGTACGCCCCCACGGCGTCGCTGGTGTAGAGCGGACCCACGACGAAGTCGCCCGCTACGTCGTTGTTGGACGTCCAGTTCTGAGCCCCCACATTGATGCCGACTGCCGTGAGCTCATTGAGTCGTGCCCCCGACGGAACCACAGGACGGTAGGTACGGGACGTCTGCCCCGCGGTGCTACCAGGTTCAAAGTACGACGTCAGCTTGCCTATCGTCGCTTGCAGCCCACCTGAAGTGCAGTCGAGCCGTTCATTTTCGATAGGGGGTCGCAGCCCCGGGGAGCAGTACCACCGGAAGGGATCCAGCCGATCGTACAGCCTGCCAATTGGGCAGTACCCGCCCATCGAGCGGACGTCGAGCACCCCTCCCAGAGAAGACGTCACCGGCCTTGCGTCGAAATTGCCCGGCCTGCTGACGCCGTTGATGATCGAAAAGGACGCCGAGGCCACGCGCCCCGAGGGGTTTGCCGAGACGCAGTTCCACCCCGTGGCCTTGTCAGCCCGCGGCGTGAGGTCGGTGACCGGGCACTGCATACCCACGGCCGTCACGAGATCCTGGGGGGTGCCGTAACCGCTTCCCCTAATCAAGGCTTCCACTGGCAAGAATCTCGACATCGCCGTGCCGACCTCCCACGGTGCACACGCGCCATGGTCGAGCGAGAGTTGAAGGTTCGGCAATGCCCCGCCGGCTTTCTTGCCCGAATTGGACCACTCCACGCCAAGCCGCTCGGGTATGGCGGTCCGGCCCGGCACGCAGATCGTGCCCCCACCCCCGTCGAAGGACAGGGGACTGATCGGCCTCGACGTGCTTGCCGCGACGACCGCCTCCTGCACGCGGCACAGGGCCGCGCTCCGGAGAAGCCCCCTGATTCCATTCCGCCCGTGATCCGCCCGTATCTCCTTCGCTGGCTGCCACTCAAGCGTGGACCCGGCGCCGGGAACCGCTGGTGGGGGCACTATGAATTCAGCCGCCCTGCACGCGCGCCGTGTCCGATCGAGCGGTTCCGCACCACCGGGCAGGTAGGACATCCTGTGGACGACATGGGTGTCGGGCAACCTGATCTTTGCGAACCGATACTGGACCGGCCAGAGGGCCCCTCCCCTGCAGCTACCCGGATCCTGGTAGCTGCCGATGCCGTAGATCGTGCCCTGTGTCGCGCCCATTGCGAGCACCCGATCGTTCGGGATGCGCGCGCCGAAGTAGGTGCCTGTTGCATCCAGGTTGATCACGTCGACGACGTCCTCGAACAACTCGGCCGTGGCATCCACCGCAGTGGAGCTCCGGGTGGAGGTGCCGGCCTGCAGCGCGTAGGCCAACGAGATGTTCATGGAGAAGACGTTCCGTGCGAACTCACCGAGCCAGAACTCGCCCGCCGCGTCCACGGTGGCCTGCGTCGGCCCGGCGGCGACGAACCTGGACGCCGCCGCCGTGGTGCGCTGCGCGAACTGCAGCAGCCCATTCTGCGTTCCCACGCCCAGTGACGAGGGCGCGCAGGCAGCGTCGGGGTGCCTGGGCCCCTGGGCATCACGCATGACGGCGGGCGGAAGCGACCCCACGAGCGCCGCCCAGTCGGGGCACCCCGCGTTGATGGCCAGGCGCTGCACGAGGGCGTTCTGCAGCGTCCGCATGTTGTGGTCCGGCGCCGTCCCACCCTGGGCACGCACGCCGGCGACGACAGCGGCGGCCTTCACCACATCGTCGACTGCGTTCATCTCGGCCTGGTATTTGAGCGTTGCCACCTGCCCGCCGAGGTTGCCCACCTGCACGTCGAGATTGCCGAGGGTCGCCTCGACACCGCTCATCTGCACGCGCAGGTTGCTGATGCCCTGCTCGATCGCGTCGAGCTGCTGCTTGTCCTCAGGGCTGAGCTGCCTCGCTGCCTCCTTGTCCTCGCACAGACTGGCTCCTACAGCGAGCTTCTGCGGAAGCGCCATGGCGCAGAGCACCTTCGTTCCCAAGGCTCCGAGCAACGGCTTGAACGGGGCTAACAGCACCCCGTCGATCTCATTCCGGCGCTGGCCGGCCGACCCCCTGTACGGTAGGTCGTCGGCCGGCACTTGGGCCGCAAAGCCAGGCAGCGCGGTGCCGCTGGCGATACGCGACGCAGCCCACTCCGCGTAGTCCTCCACCCCGCCACGCGTGCGTGCGGCGCCGATGAAGTCCTCGCCCGAGAAGCGCAGCCGTGAGAACCTCGCCGACTCCGCCACGTCGGTGCCCGTGGGCAGCCTCAGGCGGCGTGCCACGGCGCGCTCCGCGGCTGCCACCGATGCGCGGGGGCGCTCATCGAGGTACTCGGCCAGCACGGTGCTGCCCGGGTTGACGTTCACCTCGATCTCGCTGGCCATCACCGCACGCTGAGCCGTCGCCGACATCACGTCGGCCGCCGACAGGGTGCCGACGGCCTTCGAGCGGCCGCCGGTTGCAGTGATGGTGATGCGCCGGGTCGACGCGCCGGGGCGAAGCCTGATGGCCGCATACCCCAGGTACCCGGTGGTCGTCGCGTTCGACATCACCCGCCCCGTGAGGTCGTCGCGGGCCACCACGGTGGCGCCGGACACCGGATCGTTGGCCCCGGCGGTCACGTTGACCACCACGTCCTGCGCCGCCAGCAGGGAGCCCGCACTGGCGGTGCCCGCCAGCCCGAGGGCAAGCAGCATGGCGACGAGCACGCCGAGGAAGGCAGGTGGGGGAACGCCATGCCTGCGGCTGCGGGGGCTCATGCCGTCTCCGAACGGGGGAAGTGCGGCAGTTTCTAGCGAATCGCGGGCGGCGAGGCCCCCGGTGCGCCGTGCCGCGCGCCACCCCGACTGCAGAGAGGTAGCCCCCGGATAACGGGGTGGCGGCGATCGCAGCCGGGGATGATGCATTTGCGGCCCCCGCAAATGCCGATCCCGTTTCGGCGAGTGGCCGCCACCCCCGTTATCCGGGGGCTACCTCCTCAGGCGGGACTCACCGCCGCATCGCCATGCCCGGTGAGCCCGAGGAACCCGGCGCTGAGCTTCTCGGCGAGGGCGATCACGGCGAGGTGGGTATTCGCCGACGGCACGCGGGGAATGGCAGAGGCATCGATGCACCACGCCCCCTCGAGCCCGCGGATGCGCCCATCGCCGTCGGTGACGGCCATGGGGTCGTCGTCGCGACCCATGCGCAGCGTTGCCACGGGGTGGTGGAAGGTCTCCACCGTGCGAAGCGCGTGGTCGGGGTCATCGAGGTTGGGCCACGGGTCGAGCATGCCGTCGAGCGGGGCGGTGCGCGCCACGGCCATCAGCTCGCGGCCAGCCGCCTCGGCCAGGTCGCGGTCGCCCGCGGCCTCGAGCCAGCCCATGCGCAGCACCGGCTGGTCCATGGGGTTGGTCGACTGGATGTCCACGCGCCCCGTGCGCCCGCGGGAGTCGGCCACCTGCACGTTGAGCTCGGTGATGCGATGGCCGCCGTCCACGAAGCCCACGTAGGGCATCACCTGGAACAGCCGCTCCTCGCCGTTCACCTCGGCCTTCGAGGTGAGCAGCACCTGGATCCACGGGTGCGGCCACTGGGGGATGTCCGTGGAGACCCAGAAGCGGTAGGAGATCTTCGGGTGGTCCTGCATGCCGCGGCCCACGCCCGGGAGCTCGTGCACGAGCCGGATGCCCAGCGGGGTGATGGCGTCGGCCGGGCCGACGCCGGAGCGCAGCAGCACCGGCGGGCTCTGGTAGGTGCCGAGGCAGAGGATCACGTGATCGGCCTCGTGCGTGGTGCGCTCGCCCGTGGCCTCGTCCATCACCACCACGCCGGTCGCGCGCGTGCCATCGAGCACCAGGCGGTCCACGCGCACGCCGGTCACCAACGTGAGGTTGTCCCGATCGAGCACCGGGTCGAGGTAGAGGTCGGCCGGCGTCTGGCGCACGCCGTCGCGCATGTTGAAGGGCGTGGGCCCCACGCCCACCGCGCCGGGCGCGTTGTGGTCGTCCACCCACGCATGGCCGCGGGCCAGCGCCGCCTCGGCGAAGCCCTCGAGCAGCGGGTACCACTGGTCGCGCGGCCAGCGATTGATGGGGATGGGCCCATGGTCGCCGTGGTACGGCGCCCCGCCGAACTGCTCGTCGGTCTCGATGAACCGCAGCCACGGCAGCATCGCCTGCCAGTCGAGCCCGGGTACGAACTCAGCCCACTCGTCGTAGTGCTCGGGAAGGCCGCGCAGGGCGATGGTGGCGTTGGTGATCGACGAGCCCCCCACCACCTGGCCGCGCGGCACGTGCACGCCACGCGGCGACGCGCCCGCCTGCGCGGTGAAGCCCCAGTCGTGGGTCTCCTTGATGATGCGGAAGGCGTGCGAGAGCTCGGGCGGCCACTCGCCGGGGCGGTAGTGCGGGCCGCTCTCGAGCAGCAGCACCTCGATGCCCGGGTCGGCGGAGAGCCGGGACGCCAGCACGCACCCGGCGGTGCCTGCTCCTGCGATGACGACCCTCATCTGCCCTCCTCGGTCAGGCGGCCGCGAGCCGGCCGCCGTCCACCACCATCACCTGCCCCGTCATGAATGACGAGGCGTCGGACAGCAGGAACACGATCGGCCAGGCCGACTCGGCCACCGACCCCACGCGTCCGATGGCGGTCTTGGCCACGAACTTCTCGCGGAGCACCGGGTTCTGCTCCATGAGGTCCTCCACGATCTCGGTGACGATCGTGCCGGGGGCGATGGAGTTGACCATGATGCCCTCGGGCCCGAGCTCCACGGCCATGGTGCGCGTCATGGCGTCGAGGGCGCCCTTCGCCGCGTTGTAGGCGACCAGGTTGGGCAGGCCCGAGAGCGCGGCGATTGACGACAGGTTCACGATGCGCCCACCGCGCCCCGCCGCCTGCATGGACTTGGCCGACTCGCGCGCGAACGCCGCGCAGGCGCGCAGGTTCACCTGGAGGATGTGCTGCCACTCCTCGTCGGTGGTCTCGGTGGCGGGGTGGTAGTAGGGCGTGATGCCCGCGTTGTTCACCAGGCCCCACAGCCCGCCGGCCTCCTCGGCGGCGGCCACTGCGGCCGCGGGAAGAGCCGGATCGGCCACGTCGCCCACCAGCACGGTGCTGGGACCGGGCAGCGACGCCGCGATCTCGCGGAGGTCGGATTCCGTGCGCGCCACCATCACCGGATGCCCGCCCGACTCGGACACGGCGATGGCCGTTCCCTTGCCGATGCCGCGCGAGGCCCCCGTCACGATCACCACGCGCCCCTCGAGACTGAACGGATTCGCCATGACGCAAGGCTACGCCCGCCTGCGAAGGGGCGTCCGGGGACGTCCGGGGCACCTGTCCCTTCCTGAGCAAATCCACCGTTGTCCTTGTGAGATCCGTTACAGGTCGTTCTACGATTCCCCGGCCTGAGCGAGTCGACCCCGGAGGCAGGAGCCCACATGCTGAGTTACGCATTCACCGAGGAGCAGGAGGACATCCGCGCGATGGTGCGCGAGTTCGCCGAGGCGGAGATCGCGCCGCTCGTCGAGGAGTCCGAGAAGAACGAGAAGTTCCCCGTCGAGATCATGCCCAAGCTCGGTGAGCTCGGGCTTCTCGGCATCGTGTTCCCTGAGGAGTACGGCGGCATCGACGCCGGCAAGATCACCGAGTGCATCTTCGTCGAGGAGATGACCAAGGTCTGTGCCGGCATCACCGCGTCGGTCAACGCGCACGCCGACCTGGCGTCGTTCCCGATCTACAAGTTCGGCACCGATGAGCAGCGCGCGAAGTACCTGCCCGACGCCATCGCCGGCGAGACCATCGGCGCGTACGCCATCACCGAGCCCAACACGGGCTCCGACGCGGCCGGCCTGGCCACCAGCGCCAAGAAGACCTCGAACGGCTACGTGCTCAACGGCCGCAAGAACTTCATCACCAACGGCACCATCTGCGACTTCTGCCTCGTCGCCGCGTACACCGACAAGGACAAGCGCGGCGAGGGCATCTCGGTGTTCATCGTCGACAGCAAGACGCCGGGCTTCGAGGTCACCCGCAAGCTCGAGAAGATGGGCCACCGCTCCTCCGACACCGCCGAGCTGGTGTTCGAGGACTGCGAGGTGGGCGAGGAGACCCTGCTGGGCGGCAAGGAGGGTGCCTTCGGCGCCCTGATGGAGGCCCTCATCACCGGTCGCGTCTCGCACGGCGTGAAGAGCGCCGCCATCGCCGAGGCCGCCCTGGAGCAGGCGATCAAGTACGCCCACGAGCGCGAGGCCTTCGGCCGCTCGCTCAGCAAGTTCCAGGCGCTGCGCTTCAAGCTCGCCACCATGGCCACGAAGGTGGAGGCCGCCAAGGCCCTCGCGTACAAGGCCGCCTGGCTCTACGAGACCGGCCAGCCGTGCGTGAAGGAGGCCTCGATGGCCAAGTACTTCTCGGCCGAGGTCGCCGACGAGGTCACCCGTGACGCCGTGCAGATCCACGGCGGCTACGGCTACATCACCGAGTACCCGGTGGAGCGCATGTACCGCGACGCCAAGCTGGCCAGCATCACCGAGGGCACCTCGGAGATCCAGCAGCTGATCATCAGCAAGGAGCTCGGCCTGTAGCACCCGGCCGACACCGCTCAGGCACGCGAAGGGCCCCGGGAAACCGGGGCCCTTCTGCGTT
>SXGQ01619415.1_pt1 | contig 18456 bp, 12 predicted proteins | sample 3178371 | NCBI WGS metagenome assembly SXGQ01 (sample SAMN11356859, study PRJNA531348) | freshwater metagenome | isolation source: freshwater sample F1-20 | place: China: Fuxian Lake, Yuxi | collected 2017-12-25 | reverse complement strand
GCATCATCGAGCGTGCGAAGTTGCGCGATAAAATCCTTCAGCGAAACCGCGCGCAGAGTAGAGGGCACAAGCGATTCGACAGCAACATTCTGCAACTCTCCTTCATATCCAAGCATACGACCCAATATGATCGCTTTGCGTGCGACATCGGATCCAGAAAGATCCTCGCGCGGATCTGGTTCGGTGTATCCAAGTTTCATAGCCCCGCGGAGTGCGTCGGAGAACTTGCGCCCTCGTCCAAGTTCGCTGAAGAGATATCCCATCGTTCCTGAAGGACACGCCAAGATGCTCAAGATGCGATCGCCAGATGCAATCAATTTTTCCGCGGTATCAATGATCGGCAGTCCCGCTCCAACAGTCGCTTCGTGAAGAATCTGCCGACCATTCGTTCGTGCATCTCGAAGAATTGCGCGAGCAGAAGCACTATCGATCGCAAGCGGAATCTTATTGGCAATGACCAAGTCGATTCCGTTGGTGATTGCGCTCAGCAGAGGTTCGCGGGTATCGCCGCTTGAGACATCAACAAGCACAGGTCGTGTCAAAGCATAAGCGGCAAGATGTCGAACTGCGTCGAGTGGCGATCCAATATGCGCGCCGGATATTTCTTTTATTGATCCTCCGCGCTTCTTTCCCGCGGCAATCGCTTTTAGACGATTCGCAGAAAGGCCTCGCGACTGAAAAATGAATCCAGTCGTGTCGATCACAGCGACGATGCGCATGACAGATTTTTCCTGAAGAGGCAACGCTTCGATTTGATTGAGCAATTCTTGGCCAATGCGTCCGCAGCCCATGAGTATGACATCTGCTCCATGGCGACGAACCGTGCGGCCTCCACCAACTTTGTCCAGCCTGAATGTCGCATGGATTGCGCGCACTGCGCGGGGAACACTCTCGCCATTCACCACAAATGAAATGTTCCGCTCGGATGAACCCTGCGCGATTGCGATCACATTCACTTGCGCATCCGCGATCGACCCCAAGACTCGCGCTGCAGTTCCTGGAGTACGCGCCATTCCGACACCGACGACAGCGACCGTTGCGACACCCATCAAAACTTCGACGGAGTCGATTTCGCCTCGCTCCAGTTCAGTTGCAAACGCCGCACGCAATTGTGTTTCTGCAGCCGCCGCGGCATGTTCTGGAACTGTGAAGCAGATCGAGTGTTCAGAAGATGCCTGCGAAATAAGTGAGACGGAAATGTTGCCATTGGCGAGCGCGCCAAATGTTCGAGCGGCGATACCAGGAACTCCAAGCATGCCGTTTCCTGCCACAGTTACAAGCGCTTGCGCCGTCATCGCAGAAATCGCGCGCACCGGCGAACCTGCAACGGACCGGCCATGTGCAATTTCCGTTCCAGCAGCATCGGGATCTGCGAATGGACGAATACGAAGTGTGGTTCCAAGCGTCAGCGGAATCAGTGCGCGCGGATGAAGAACCTTTGCACCGTAATAAGAAAGTTCCGAAGCTTCGCGAGGATCAAGTTGAGCAACGATGCGCGCCTCTGGAACAATGCGCGGGTCTGCGGTCAGAAATCCTCGAACATCTTTCCAAAGTGTCACTTCGCTTGCAGCAAGAACGCGCGCAAGGACAGTTGCGGTCAGATCGGATCCTCCGCGGCCAAGGGTCACAATCGAATTATCTATTCCAGCGCCGATGAATCCAGGAACCACAGCAATTTCTCCGCGCGCCAAGATGGGCGAAAAAAGTGGCGAAGCGAAAATCTCAGTCCGTGCAAGATCGGGCGCAGCGTCGCTGAATCGACCGTCCGTTTGCAGAAATTCTGCGGCGTCGACAACCTTTGCTGAGACACCCGTCACGCGCAGAGCGCACGCAACAATTTGCGCAGCAATCCGTTCGCCGCGTGAAATGATGGCGTCACTCATTCGTGCCGACAATGTCTGTTCATGAGCGGCGGTCACAAGCAGGGCGGCAAGTTGCTCAAATGATTCGTCGATAAATCGCCGCAGATGCACATCGTTGGCATCTGTCAACTCGATCACCCGTAGATGTCTTTCGTGCAGCACGCTTGCATCGGCGTGAGCGCGCGCCAGATCTCCAGCGGCAGCCGCGCGCGCCACCGAAAGCAAAACATCTGTCACTCCAGCAAGCGCAGAAGTCACGATGACCCGCATTCCACTTGTGCGCGCAAGAAGCTTCACAACATTCTCGATCGCTTGAGCGTTGGCAAGCGCAGCACCACCAAACTTGTGGACGGAAATCGTTCGAGTCTGTTGACGCTTGGCGCTCTGCATCCATGCAATATAAAGGGAAGAAGCATCTATGATCAGCGCGCATCTCGACTGGACGCACTCATGAATCATCCATCTGGGACATCTTCAATTTTGCTCGTGCCTGTCGATGGGTCGAATCTTGATATCGCAATGAGGTTTGTCCGCCAGTTTTATGAGCATTTCAATCATCCTTTCGATCAGAATCGCAAGCGCGAAGTGCTTGCGAAGTTCATTGTCGACGAATCCCTTGGCCGAGTGTGGTTGATCGAGCAAGCAGGGGTGGCGGTTGGATATGCAATCGTCGCGTTTTCTTTTTCTCTTGAATTAAACGGGCGATCGGCATTTCTTGATGAGTTCTTTATCGAATCTTCATCACGTAGCGGTGGTGTTGGAGCATCCGTGCTGCGCGAAATCGAATTGTGGTGCAGTTCAGTTGGTGTAATGACAGTTCGACTTGAAGCCGATGTATCAAATGAACGTGCTACCGCGCTTTACCTGAGCAGCGGATATGAGGACCTACAACGGCGACTATTGACAAAATTTTTGAACAAATAGATTAGAACATAGGGGCGGCTTCTTGCAACATCATTTGATTTTTGAAGCAAGCGGATCATTGGCAACTTTATAGATATGTTCGGCGCGCACGACAAATGACCCGCCTTCAGTTGATTCAAGTGTGCCTTCAACTGCGATCAACATGAGCGGCTTGAAGGTTCCTTCCGTTTCAAGCGTGAGCTCGAGTGGCTTGCCGTTTGCATCGCTGATTTCAATTGAAGCCATAGATTTGGCAAGTTGTTTCTTGTCTTCACAGCAATAATCCCAAGGGCGAGGGCACTGGTCGTCATCCGTTTCAATGCAAGACTTCATCGACTGATCGACGATAGTGAAACTTGCACGATTGCTGACAAATGGCGAACGCATTCCGCCGATGCGACCGATCACAGCGACACGATCGCCAGTTTTCGCCGCCGTTCGAGCTTCAATCACGCCAACAGCGCCTGCGGGTTGATCGTTGACGAGCAAGTTTGCGGGAAGGGCAGTCGCCCCAGCACTCTGCGCAGTTGAATTGGATGCAGGTGGAGCAGGCTTATCGCAAGCGGCTATGAATAATAAAACATTGAAGGCGAAAAGCGCCACAATAGGTTTCGAAAAAAAGTGTTGCATGAGTTTCCTTTGCGAAAATAGATGTGTCAAACAAGATCAGATTTGAGTGCCGTTGGAATTGCTGTGCGTAAACAACGAATAGCCGGCGGCAGACTGCCGACGAGCCCAAGCAAGAGCCCAGCGCCCAGTCCGCTTGCAACACAAGCCGCATCGACTGAAAGCGAAAAGACTCCCATCGAAAATCGAACGCCCGCGCCGTCGAGCAAGAAACTTGCAATGACCAGCGCAGGCAAAGCCCCAGCCGCAACAGTCAAGAGCGATTCTTGCACAAGGCTGAAGATGACTGCCCAACGGGAAAATCCAAGAACTTGCAGCATTGCGATCTCACGAGATCGAGATGCGAATGCCGCATCGAGCGCATTGAGACCGCCAAGCATTGCGCCGAGCGCAACGACGAGCGCGCTGACGCCAATAAGCACTTGCACGGGGCGAAAGAACTTTGCAAGTTGTGCGTAATACGACATTTCGTCAATCGCTGCGATTTCCAAATCCGATCTTCGTGCCGCGAAAACTTCCAGATCGCCGATATCCGCTCCATCGAGCGAGATGACCGCGACAGAAATCGTTTGCCGCTTGGTCAGCACCAAGAGATCCGCAATCGGCATCCATGCTTCGCCATCAATCGCAACGCCGGGCGCGTCGATGATTCCAGTCACACGTTGATGCCTCTCGTCGATCAAGATTGTCGGCAGGAGAGAATCATCCGCGGAGATATCACGATTGCCGATTCGCAGTCGCGCAGCAAGTGCACGACCAACAATCGCTTCATCACGACCACCTTGCGGCAATCGACCGACTGTAAGTCGAGCCTGTGGATGCACAAGAAACGCGCTCGGTTCGACACCGCGGACAAGCGCAAGGTCTCGCGCATTGCCGACGGGCGCGGGTTCATCCGCGCGTCGTAGTGGCAGCGGCACATGCAATTCTGGCGAGACAAACTGCGCCCCGCCAAGTTTGCGGATGCCTTGAATACTCGCTGAAAGTACGCCAGGCGCGGACGCTGGGATCTCGCTGCGCTCCACACTCTCCTCGCTGCCCGCGCCAAGGAGCATCACATTTCCAGCAGTTCCACTTGCGCGGACTCCGCGATCAAGCGCACGAACGCTTGCCATTGCGCTGACAACAAGAAAGACAACCAGTGCACCACCGCCAGCGGTCAGCATCAAGCGCAACGGACTTCGACCGATATTGCGTGCGGCATAATGGAGTGGAAGTCGCTTCACGATCTGAATCCTGAAACAATTGATTGCCGCGACGCGATGATCGCAGGAATGACTCCTGCCGCAAGGCTCAGTCCGATTGCGATGGCAATACCAGCGAAGGTGATTGCAAGCGACGGCGACACCGCTATTGAAACACCTTCCATCGTCAACGCGGTTCGTGCAAATGAAACGGTCGCATATGAAATGCCAGCTCCAATTGTTCCGCCAAACCCACCAAGCAAGAGTGCTTCGGCAATCACGAGTCCGGCGAGATGCACTCCGCGGAATCCAAGTGTTTGCAGAATGCTGACTTCGTTTTCTCGACTCCGCATCGAAAGGATGATCGCATTGGCAACAAGTGCAAAGACTGCTGCGAGGCCTGCAAGACCAAGCAATTGCGCAAATCCAACGAGTGCAATGACATCCGTGGCCGCGCGGGCAACATGCGCAGTCTCGGCTCGTGTGGAAGTCGGCGCTTGATCGGATGCAAATCGCTCATCGATTGCGACTGCAATCGCATCGAGTTGCGTTGGATCTTTCACGCGCACATCAAACTGAGTGACGATTGTTCCAGTACCACCGCGCTTCGCTTGCTCTTGCAAGAATGGCAGATGTACAAACGCGCTGCTCTGATCTTGTGGTTCCTTGCTTTCAATGATTCCAGCGACATACGCATCAACACCCGCCGCGGTGAAACGGTCGCCCGCTTTCAAGCGGCGTCTTTCAGCAAGTTCGCGGCCGATGAGTGCCGCATCTCCACGATCGAGCCACGCCCGCATCGACGCGGGGTCGACTCGCTCGGCTTGATCGTGTGCAAATGTTTCTGGCGGCACTCCGCGAAATGTCACGACATCCAGCGACGCGCGGCAATTCGATACCACGATCTTCACAGGTGTGACCGTTTCGACTCCCGGCACTTTTCGAATTTCATTTTCGTAATACTGCGGAAGTTGGCTGGTAAATGGGCAAAAACGATTCTGCCTATAGACCACAAGCGCGGTTTCCTGTGCCGCGCGCTTTGTAGCACGCTCGACACCTTTACGGGTCGCATCAACTGTGCAGAAAAGAAAGACCGCAATAGCAACGCCAGCAATGACAAGTGCGCTCCGTGTCGGCCTTCGCAATAGCCCGCGCCAAGCGAGCGCCACGATGCCTTGCAAGGAGTGAAGCAGATTCATGATCGCACCGCCACACTCTCGACGAGCTGTCCTTTATCAAGATGCACATTGCGCTGCGCAAACGCCGCAGTCGCGGGATCATGCGTGACCATCACGATGGTCTGACCACGATCTTTGTGTAGTTGCATGAGTAGTTGCATAACGCCAGAAGCAGCAACTCGGTCGAGATCTCCAGTTGGTTCATCTGCGAGCAAGAGAGCAGGACGCGTGACAATCGCACGCGCAATCGCGACGCGCTGCTCTTGTCCACCAGAAAGTTGTCGGGGATAGTGTGCGTGCCGATCTGAAATGCCAACGGAATCGAGCGCTTCCGAGACACGCTGATGTCGTTCACGCCGAGTGAGTGCGTGTAGATAGAGTGGAAGTTCCACATTCTCATACGCCGTCAACACGGGAACGAGGTGATACAACTGAAAAACATATCCAACGCTTCGTGCGCGCCACTCGGCAAGTGCGGAGCGCGAAAGTCGCGCGATGTCTTGCCCGTCAACGATCAACGAACCAGCAGTCGGACGATCGATTCCTGCAAAGAGATTCAAGAGCGTGGTCTTGCCAGAACCCGATGGACCCATCAATGCAACGAATGCGCCGCGCGAAACCGCGAGATCGATCGATTCGAGTACGCGTACAGTTTCGCCGCCGCGCGAATAATGCTTTTCAAGAGCAGCGCAAGAAATGATTGGTTCATTTGTGTGCATCATGTTCTCTTTTTGTTGGTGCGGCCATCGGTGCATCACTTACACGAACCATTTCGCCGGCACGCGTCATTGGCGAATCATCAAGTACGACAAGGTCTCCAGGACGTAGTCCGTCAAAGACCGTTGTCCATCCAACAGCGCCATCTTCCGCAGCGCAAGTGACAAGTCGCATTTCGATTTTTCAAACTTGATCTCGCATATCGACAACAACTCGAACTTGACCCGTGCGATTTCCATCCGCACGTGCCACGGTGTGGCTTACAGCGCTTGAGGGGGCTGCAACTTCTGCGCGTGCTGAACCATTGAACGAACTTGCAGAGACAGCGCCGCCACTCGTCGCAACTGCGCCAGTTTGAATCTTGACTCGCGCCAACATATCGGGCACAAGTCCTGTTGGCGGGTCATCAAGAAGCACCTTCACTTGCAGGGTGTTCTTGGCAATATCCGCTTGCTGAACGAGACGAAGAATATGCCCACGAATGATCACACCAGGCAATGAATCGACCTGAATTTCGGCAGATTGTCCGATCGCAAGTCGGCCAGCATCTGCAAGTGGAACATCAGTTCGAACTTGCAAACTCTTTGGATCGAACAACTGCACGACTGGCGCGGTCGCTTCGTCCATACCAACAAATGATCCGGGCGCAGCGAGTCGCGCCATAACAACGCCAGCGATTGGCGCACGAACTTCAGTTCGAGCAAGGGCGAGCGCAACTTGATCACGCATTGCGCGGACTTGTTCAAGCGCGGCTTCGGCACCGCGAATGCGAAATGCCAGTCGAGCGACTTCTCCTTCACTCACACCTCCGCTTGCAGTGAGCTTCGATTTGCGATTCAACTCGTCGCGCATCACCAAAACTTCTGCCTCTTTGATTTCAACCTCCGCACTCGCGCGACGCATTTCAAGTTTTGCTTGGTCATCGATCAGGCGAGCGACCACTTGGCCTTCAGTCACATGATCACCTTCCAGCACAAGCACATCGCGAATCACACCCGCAGTCAACGCCGACGCGCTGATGGGAAATGGCGATGGTTCGATCCATCCCGGCGCTTGCACGACGGGTCCGCGTGCAGATGTCTTCATCGAAACGTCCGCAGAGTCCTTCGCGGAATTATTTGTCGCAACTTGCGCAATCGCCGTTGTCCGCACGATCACGGGTATCGCATGAACCACAGTCAAAGGAGCCCACGCGCGCCAACTCGACCAAGCAAGAATTCCGATCGCACCGCCGATGATGATGAGTGGAAGAATCACACGTGTGCCGATGCGTGAACTTGGCAGGGGAATCTGTGTCGTCATGGCAGCACCTCCGCGGGAAGAAATCCCACGGCTTTCGCAAGCCCAAGTCGCGCCATGCGCCTTTGTCGCTCCAAATCGTTCAGTTGTAATTTGGCGTGATTGAGCGCGTGCTGCGCATCAATTGCATCGCGTAGCGATCCCTCGCCGATGTCCGCGGAAAGTTGCGCTCTTTGGAACATTTCTGAGATTGGCGCAAGCGAAAATTCCTCGCTCACATCGCGCTTTTTTTGTATTGCCATTGCTTTGACGATTGCTCCACGCAACTCAATGATTGCAGCTTGTCGCACGCGCTCCACTTCGATGTTGGCAGTCATTAGTTCTGACTCTGCTTTCGCTATGCGCGCCTCTCCATTCTTGAAAAGAGGCAACTCCACATTTGCGCTGAATGCGATTGCTTGATCACCCTCCATATCGCGATCAAAGCCCGCGCCAACATCAAGTTTGCTTGATCGACTTCGACGTGCAAGTTCCACTTTACTCTTCGCGGCATTCGCTTGCGCTTGTGCAGCACGAACGTCAAGTCGCGTATCAGCCAAAGAAGCCAGCAATTTCTGTTCATCGGCAAGTGGTGAATGAATCGTGACAGTGGCTGACGAATCTGGTTCGCCCGTGATCCAATCTGTTGATGCCTCCGCGCGGCCAAGCAAAGCCAGAAGCGACAACTTTGCTGCGCAAAGCATTTCATTCGCCTGTAACAGACGGTGATGGGCATCCGTAGATTCCACTTGTGACTTGGCAACAATGTCGGAAGTTGATTCCCCAGCGGCAAATCGCAAGCGCTCAATCGTCAGCAAATTCTCTGTAATCTTCAAATCGAATTCCGCCAAATTTCTCTCCTCGCAGCGCATCGCAATTTCGTGCCACACCAAGCGCGTCTCAACCGCCAGCACAACTGCGCTTGCGCCAAGCGACAGCAACGCCGCTTGATAATTCTCGCGCGCCGTCTCGCTGCGCAGTGGTTGCTTCCATAGTTCGTCAATCTGAAACATCAGCATTGCAAAAATAGGAACTACGCTCATGGAATCAAGCGGTACGCCAGAAGTGAAGTTCAAAACAGGATTCGCCGGCGTTGAAATATCAATCGCCTCGGCGCGCAGGGCGTTGGTTTGTGAAATCAATTTCGCAATTGTGGGGCTGGCATCAAGCGCAATCGCAACGGCATCCACTTCATTCAGTGGATTTGGCAGAGCGACCGCAACGGCGGCGTGCAACGCCTGCGCATCAATCACCTTGGCGTCGGCACGGGTCCAGTTTGGCGCCACTCCCGCACGACTTTGCAAGTCCGCGCCAAGCGAGGAGGGCTGTTCAAATGTGTGCGAAGCGCAACCGTCAACAAACACCACTGTCAATGCAATAAAAGTGCACGGTGTCGCGGATATCACAAACTTACCGCTGGTATCAAACGCACGAAGGCTTTGGTATTGCATAGCGCGCAAAAAAACAATTAGAAAGTTTTTTATTTTTGGTGTCATGGCAGTTCCTTCGCTGGTTTGATTCAGCCTTTAACGCTTGCGATATTCTTCTGGATCTTTTATCGCACTCGGATTGGTCTTGGCCATTTGGACGAACTCATCAATGCACGGCGGGCAGCAGAACGCATATGTCTTGCCCGCGATAATCCACGTGAAATTTGGATTGGCCTTTGTCATCGTGATTGGGCAGGTCATGTCTCCACTCTTTGGGTTGGCATCATGTTTCGCCATTTTGCCCTTGAATTTCCCATTGGCGGTCAATCCGCCGTTCGCATCGATATCGGCCTGCGTATAAATTCCTCCACTCACTAGATACAACTTCGATTCCTCATCCACGCCAACGCCCGTGGGCATTTCCGCGTTGTGACTATCAACAACTTTGTCATCACCCACTTTGGCGTGATCATTCGCATGGGCTTCATCATTGCCCCTGGTCACGGTCAGTATGAATGGCACGGTGATTATCTTCTCACTCTCTTTGGTTCCTACATTGAACTGCGCCCAGCTCTTATAGACGCCAGCACTCTTGAAGTGAGCCGCGAAGTCCGAGCGCGTTCCGCCGGATTGAACGGCTGTGCCGCCTACGTGCAGATGGCTGTGCACAAACTCCTTCATGTCTTGGCTAATGATGATCAAGTGTCCCATCGCGCCAAGGTATGGCTGCAAGTTGTCGATGGGCGAGCCATCCTTGGTGATGGTGTAAGCCATGTGGGTTGAAACACCGGTCTTGATGGGACTGCCTGTGTCCAGTGACACGGAGTACCCATCAACTATTTTCGGTTTGTCACTATCAACTATCAGCGGCACCATCGATTTACTCGCGCCTTCGACCGTGATCGTCACCGGTACCACTTGCATGCCAACATTCTTTATGGTGAAGTCATTGAAGAGCGTGTACTCGCCGCCCGCAGGAAAGGTAAAAGCAAATGTGAAGGTTCCGTCGGGCTGAAGCACCGGGTGCTCGTGCGCGTACCAAGAGAGATCCTTATTCACCATCAACAAGTGCAGCGGCTTTTCATGGACGATTTCGACAGACTTGACTGGCAATCCTGTGGGATCCTTGAGCGTGAACAGAAAATTTGCTGGCGTACCCGCTTGGATTTTTCCGCCAATCGATTTCACATCAACGCTGAACTTGTCGCTTGTCTGCTTTTTGAGCGCCATGTGGCAGACCGGACACTCGCCTGGCTTGTCATAGGTCTTGTCACCTTCGCAGTGCATTGGGCAGAAGAACTTTGCAGGAGCGATTGCCAAGAACACCTCGAATTGAAGACTCATCTGCTCAAAGGCTTCCTTTGCACCTTGCGAATCCTGGCTTTCAACAGCATCGTGTAGAGCATCCGAGATTTCGGCGAGTAGTTTGCCAGCCTTGTTCATGGTTTTCACTTGGGCTTTGTCGACACCTGAACCAGGTTTGAGCGATAAGGCCCCGAGTGATTTTGCAAGTGCGCCGATCTCGTCGGATTGAACATGAGCGTCATCAAGTTTGTCCTGATCGATCAGTAACTTGAGTGCTTTCATACGCTCGCCAATTTCGCGAATTGCGGCGGCGAAATTTTCGGCTGGTTTCATCTCCACATGCGAATGCGCGTCATCGTGTTTTGCCGTTTCGTCATGATTGTTCTGCGCTAAAACAGGCGTAGCCCAGAACATCGCGGCTGGTATCAGCGCCAAGAGTGATTGTGCATATCGAGTCTTCATATCAATTCTCCTTTGGATGGCCGTTGTCAGGCTGATCCATTGTTGGGGCAGAGGTTGGTTTGAAATCCTCGACGCGTAATTCTGCCTGAGGCGCGTCGAGATCATTGGAAGGAAGTGGATTAGTTGTCGCCGCCATTTGTTGGGTTCGTTCAAAATGAATATGCGCTTGTGCAAGCCGTTGCGCCGACACGCGGCCAAAGCGATAGAAAGTTGCCGGAGTGACGAAAAAATCCAGCAGCGTGCTGGTAAACAGACCGCCAATAATGACGACCGCGACTGGATACAGAATTTCTTTGCCCGACTCACCCTTGCTCAGCACAAGCGGAACAAGCCCAAGTCCAGCCGTGATCGCGGTCATCAGCACAGGTGCGACGCGCTCCTGACTTCCGCGGATGATGAGCTCCTTGCTCCACGGTTGTTTTTCATGGGTCATCAGGTGAATGTAATGACTGATCATCAGCACGCCGTTACGCGTTGCGATGCCGGTCAACGAGATGAATCCCACAAGTGATGCGACGCTGAGTGGCTCGCGCATTATTGCCATTGCGGCCACACTGCCGATGAGCGCAAAGGGAACATTGAGCATGATCTGTGCGGCGACCATGCTTGAGCGATAGTGGGTGAACAACAGAACGAAGATCGCGATCAACGATCCAGCACCAAGAATGAGTAGCAGTTTGGTCGACTCCTTCTGCGCCTCATAGAGTCCGCCGTATTGGATTGTGTAACCCTGCGGAAGTTTCACATCCATCGCCACGGATTTCTGAATCTCCTGCACCGTCGATCCAAGATCGCGACCACGCACATTCGCCGAGATCACGATGCGTCGGCGCAGTGATTCACGCTGCACTTCGTTGGGGCCGAGCACCTCAACGATACGGGCGACATCGCGAAGCAACACAATTGCGCCAGTGGGAGAAATCAATCGGACATCTTCCAACCGAGTTGGATCGGTTCGATACTGATCGTCATATACAAGCGTGATATTGAAAACTTTGAGACCGTCGAGAACTTGTCCCACAACTCTGCCCTTCGTCGCGGTCTCCAGGACGTCCGTCAGCAGTGCGGGTGTAAATCCAACCCGAGCCGCCGCGGCGCGATCGACGACGATTTGCAGTTGAGGCACAAGCACTTGCTGCTCGACTTGCAAATCAACCACGCCAGATAGACCCTCTATCGCAGCTTTCGTTTCTTCTGCCAGAGAGCGCAGCGTTGCCAAGTCGTCGCCAAAGATTTTGATGGCGACCTGAGCGCGAACTCCTGACAGAAGATGTTCAATGCGGTGGCTGATCGGTTGGCCAATACCCACCGAAACTCCTGGAATCACCGAAAGCTTTTCATCGATGATCATGAACAATTCCTCGCGCGACACCATGTCATTCACGGACGGAGGCAGACGACCCACTGAGGTGGCGTACTTGCTTGGATCTTGCGCCTGTGTCTCAGTCCAGAAGTCAACCTCAATCTCGCTTGCGTTCACGCCCATCGCGTGCTCATCCTGTTCCGCGCGACCAGTTCGTCTGGCTACGCTTTTCACCTGCGGAATGGAAAGAATAATTTCTTCCGCCTTGGTGCCAAGCCGATTGGATTCCTCAAGCGAAACTCCTGGTTGGCTATAGAAAGCGACGACCGCCGTACCTTCATTGAATGGTGGCAGAAACTCCGAGCCAAGGCGAGTCACCATGAAAAGAGAAATCGCCACTAGAGCGACGACCGTGCCTAGTACAGTTAGTGGGCGCGGCATTGAGATCGAGTATGCCTTCAGCGCAATTCGTTTGCACAAGCGCAACAGCATTCCATCTTCGCCGTGAGTCATTCGCTTTATGCCTGGAAGCAGGTAGTACGTAAGGATGGGTGTTGTGGTGAGCGCCACCAACAGCGAAGCGGAAATGCTGACGATGTACGCGGTGGCAAGTGGGGCGAACAGTCGACCTTCAATGCCAGGTAAAAAGAAGGTCGGAACAAAGACGAGATTCACGATGACTGTTCCCAAGATGATTGGGTTTCGAATTTCACTCGACGCGGTGTACACAACATCCAGCGTCGGCTTTGGATTGGCGGACCTGCGGTTTTCGCCCAGCCTTCGATAGACATTTTCGACATCGACAACAGCGTCATCCACCAATTCGCCAATCGCAACAGCAAGGCCGCCAAGCGTCATGGTGTTTACGCTCAAGCCCACCCAGTGGAAGACCAAGAATGTGGTGATGATCGAGAGCGGAAGTGCTGTGAGCGTGACAATTGTTGTCCGCACATTCATCAGAAAAAGAATCAGGACAATCACCACAAGAAACGCGGCATCGCGCAGTGCAAGAACTACATTCGATATTGCGGCACGTATGAAGTGCTCTTGTCGAAACACATCAGTGTTGATCTCGATTCCTGGCGGCAGCGTGGGCTTCAACTGCGCAAGCGTCGCGTCAATCGCTTGACTGAGGGAAACTGTATCTTCACCAGGTTGTTTTTGAATGGCCATGATGACCACGGGATGAGCGTTGTCCGATGCATCTCCGCGCAGGATCATTGGCCCAGCCTCGACAACGGTTGCCACATCGCCGATCAAAATGGCGCGAGGCGGCCCGTTATGATCTCCGGATTTGTTTTGCAACAGAGAAGACTCGATGTCTTGCACCGTTTGGATTCGACCAATGTTGCGCACGACCAACTCTTGAGCGCCACTGATGATGAAACCTCCGCCTGTATTTTGGTTTGCCGCAGTCAATGCTTTTTCGACATCTTCTAGCGAGAGATCAAAGAGGCGGAGTTTGTTGGGGTCAATCTGAACACGGAACTGCTTGAGTTGTCCGCCCTGAGCCGTTACTTGAGCAATTCCGGGAATCGAAAGCAGCGCTGGACGCAATGTGAACTCCGCCACCGTGCGGACATCCATTGGCGTGAGGCTCTTGCTCGAAACACTTAGAAGAACAATTTCTCCCATGATGCTTGTCGACGGCGTCATCATGGGAACGATGCCTAAAGGAAGTTTGGAGGCGATTGTGGTGAGCCTCTCACTGACGACCTGTCGGTTGAACTTCAGATCCGTGTCCATTTGAAACTCAACAAAAACGATCGACAGACCAAGCGATGAAACGCTGCGGACACGTTCGACACCTGGAGAACCATTGACCGCCGTTTCAATGTTGTAAGTGACCTGCGCTTCGACTTCCTCGGGAGCAAGACCGGTGGCTTCCGTCATGATTGTGACGACGGGGCGATTGAGATCAGGCAGCACATCTGTGGGCGTGTTGAGCGTGACATAAACGCCGTACACGGACATCAATAGCGCCGCAATCAGCACGAGCACGCGGTTGTTGAGAGATGATTTAATGATCCAGTTGAGCACGTGTGTTTTCTTGTTGATCTTGTGGAGAAAAATTTGTCAGTGTGTGTGGTGGTGAGCATTCGCGGGTTTGGGCGCGGGTGCTAGTGATGTTTCTAAAACAAATCCGCGCAGTTGGGACAGACTGAATGCGCCACTGATAACGATGACATCTCCGGGCACAACGCCTTCCTTGATTTCGACCACGCGGTCGTCACGAATACCTGTGGCGACATCACGTTTTTTGTATGACACATTTTCGCCCTTGCCTTCTTCAACGAAGATAAATTGAAGTGGTCCTTCTTTGACGATGGCGCTCGCGGGAACAACGACCGCGGAGTCATTGCTGTTCAGAACAACGCTGAGGTCCACGAATTGTCCAGGGCGAAGCGCTCCTGATGTATTGTCGACATCCACGATCAAATGTGCGGTGCGCTTGGTCAGGTCAATCGTTGGGCTGATGAATCGAACGATTCCATCCGCGACCACTGCGCTTGTTGCACTTGAACCAGTTCGCACTCTCACCTTTGCGCCTTGAGCCGACCCGAGTCGATAAAGCAATCCTTCGGGTATTTCCCCTTCAATCTGCACAAATTTGAAGTTGCCAATCGTGACAATACCCACGCCAGCGGCCACGCTTTGACCTGGAATCGCTGAGCGGCTCACGACCACTCCATCAATTGGAGAAGTGAATTGGATCAATCCTGTTTGAGCGGATTTCTCCAATGATTTTCCCAGTGGTCCAGCGTTCTGATCTTTCACGGAGTTGGCCGCCATCCCGTCACGGGCTTCGCCTGTGGATTGAGTTGTCGCGATACGTCGCCGCAAAGAATCGACATCACTTTGAGCTTGTACAAGTGCGATTCCTTGCGATGCCGCTATGGAGCGAGCCTTGAGTGCTTCCGACTGCCGTTGAGCGACTATGTTCGCCGAGACACTTGTCCCGCTTGCGCTGTCGAGTCGCTGTGCAACCGCTTCCGCGATTTCGGCGCCGCGTATAAGTAATGGCACTTCGATTTCAAGCGATGCGACTTGTGACTCGGCCCGCTTCAATTCGAATTGGAGACTGGCGACTTCCGGCGATGCAAACTCAGCCACAAACATTCCCTTGATTACTTTGTCACCAGGCTGAACTGCAATCGACCGAACAACGCCTGGATACATCGGTGAAATTGCCACGAGCGCGTCTGGGCGTGGCTGGACAATTCCAGTCAGCCGCATGACATCTTCGACCTCACCGAAATCAACTTCCGCTGTCTTGAGTTCGATAGCGATTGCGGTGGCTTGAGAAACTCTTTTTGGAGCGTTGGGATCAAACGATGCGCCGCTCGCTTTGACATGATCATCGTGAGCAAACACAGGAATAAAAAAAACCATGCTTGCAAGGAACGTTGCGCCCGTCAGTATCGCCGTGTGTAATCGTGTCATGGGAATTCCTCTATTGGTAAAAAGCCTGCGGCCTTGGACAGAGCCAGTCGCGATGAGCGGCGCTCACGCTCGAGTCCCGTCAGTTGCAGACGAGCGAGAGTGAGCGAGTGTTGAGCGTCGAGTGAATCTCGCTCGGCCATTTCGCCAGCCTGCATCGCTTTGTTGATGCGTTGGACTGTTTCAATCGCGGGATTGACCTGTGTCGACTCGCTGAAGTCATGTCGTTTTTGCGCGGAGATTGCCTGCACAAGTGATGAGCGCAACTCGATGATCGCTTTCTGACGTATATCCTCAGCGGCGATCGTCGCCGCTCGATAGTCCGCCAGGGCTTTGGCAATTCGCATTGATCCAATATTGAAGATCGGAAGTTCGACGTTTGCCGCGACACCAAGCGCCTGTTGGTTCTCAAGCGACCGCTCCCATCCAGCGCCAAGTTGAATTTGTCCCAGACGACTTCGCTGCGCAAGCACCAATCTGCCGTGCGCGGCTTTCTCGCGAGCCTGCGCGGCTCGCACATCAAGTCGCGATTGCGCAAGCCGATCTAAAAGTTTTGATTCGTCCGTAAGCGCGGCATGAATCGTATGCATCGCTGTTGGATCCGCCGACCCAACACTCCATTCAACGGAAGCTTCGGCGCGGCCAAGCAGTTCCATCAACGACAATTTTGCGAAGTCGCGCATCTCCGTGGCTTGCGCGCTGCGGCGAAGAGCATCGGCGAACACGGACTGTGCCTTCGCAACACCATTCTCATCACCTTCACCAGCCCGAACACGGTCGCGTGCCCACGTCAACAATGGTTCGGTCAACGCAATATCGTTGGTCGCAAGAGCACATTCCTGTTCACGCAAAAACAATTCATGCCAAAGTGAGCGAGTCTCATTCGCCAGCGCCACGGCTTGGGCTCCCAATGACAACAACGCCGCCTCATAACTATTACGCGCTGACTCGCTGCGAATGGGCTGCTTCCAAAGTTCATCGATTTGCACCATCAACATTGCAAAGATGGGCACTACGCCCAACGAATCAAGCGGCACGCCCGACGAAAAATTTAGGACGGGATTCTGTGGAGTTGCAATCTCAATCGCCTCGGATCGAAGAGCATCTGTCTGAGCCAGCATAAGCGCGATATCGGGACTTGCATCAAGCGCAATCGCAACGGCATCCACTTCATTCAGTGGATTTGGCAGCGCTACCGCGGCGGCGGCTCGAAGTGATTTCCCATCTCGAGTGTCGGTGGAATCGACCCCACTCCACGCAGGTTTCACACCAGTGCGCGAGGCGATGTCAGGTCCAATCGAATTGGGTAAATCCATCTGAGGTGCGGCGCAGGCGCAGAGAAATAGAATTGGTATAGCGGTCAGTAAGACCGTCATTCGAATTGAATTGTGCATTGATGAACTCCAAAGTTGACACAGAACAACCGCTTGGAAACGCTCCAAGCGACTCAAGCGTGTCAGGAGTTCAAATAATCCAAATACTAAACGTCGAGCGACGATCGTTCGCGCTCATCGCCATTTCAGGCGGCCGAGTTGGTGGCGGTACATCCCAGCATCCCGCGACTTCGGTCGCATGAAGTGTTGATGGTTCAATCAAGGATGGTGGCAGAACGAGAGCAAATGGAATTGCGCTGAGTATGAAAAATGAATCAAGCGATGGCGCAGTTGGAGGCGGCGCTTTTGTCGCGCAATGGACGCACGACATTGGAGGCTGCTCTTCGTCTGATGTCGATTGGTCTTCTTGATCGCAGCAACTTTTATGTTCCGAGTGTTTGCCAGTTTGTTGGCGTTGGTTTGAACAGCAAGAAGTTTGCTCGTCTCCACCAGTGGCGAAGTTCGCAAATGCCATCAATTGACAACAACACAGTGGAAGCCAAAGGGCGATCACGGTGATGATGAGAGTGCGCTGTAGACCAAACATCTATTAATAACAATAGATTGTTGGATCGAGGGATGTCAAGTTGATTTGTCAGTTTTCGTTGTCTGAATTTTTGAGTCAAGCAACACAAACAACATTTCAGATGCCGTTTCATAAGAAAGGAACTGAAACAATCACTTTAGAATAGGTTTTTATTGCCCGCAGTAGATATATGGGAGTTTCGACCAGTCAAATTTTCCCAGATTTACTCATCACACGGTTTCGCTGTCGACAGGCAACTGTGAAGAAAATGAAAGCGTAAATATCTCTTTTGCCCATTTGCCGGCATAAAATTTTTCGTTTTTCGGCGATGCAATCTCCCGTTATCTGCGCGCAAGCGTTTGGTAAATCGGCCTTGTTGTTACCGTGTCGCGACGATCGCTGGTCGAAGCGAAATTATCACTCTTGTGGTTGCGATCACGCCGCTGCTCTTGCTTGCCGAATTAGAAGAGATTATGGCTGAGCACAAGAATGTTGTAATTGATCAAGTCTCGCCAATCTTGGACATCATTCCTCCGCGCGAAGCACGACGGATAGCCAATTCTACGAATGAGCCAGTGATCGAAAGGAGAGCAACTGTTCGTCGATCCCACTTCCAGGCAAACCTGATCCGAACGCTGCAATCTGATTTCCGTATGACACTCACTAGGATTTCGGAGGCAGTTGGACTCTCTGGTCCCTCCACTTCTGAGAGCGTTCAGCAAGTTATCGATATGGGACTCGTTCGACACATCGTTGTTGTTGATCAGAATTTCTTGGGAACGCCACTGTGCGCTCAACTGCGTATTTCGGCAAAGCGTGACTTCAAAAAAATTGCGCAAGAGATTGCTGACACGCTGGATCCAAGCT
>SXGQ01815803.1_pt1 | contig 18460 bp, 11 predicted proteins | sample 3178371 | NCBI WGS metagenome assembly SXGQ01 (sample SAMN11356859, study PRJNA531348) | freshwater metagenome | isolation source: freshwater sample F1-20 | place: China: Fuxian Lake, Yuxi | collected 2017-12-25 | reverse complement strand
TACCGGCACACTCAACCTATCAGGTAAAATTAATGGGGGATCTTCCACTCTTCAGAAAACTGGCGCAGGCACTTTGATTATTTCAGGTAACGGTAATAATCAGGCAAGCACCGTGGTTGGTGCTGGAACAGTCTATCAGCTAGGGCAGGATAATGTTCCCGTGTTTGTAAATACCAGTGGTACGCTGCAAGGAAATGGGCGAATCGGTGTATTAAACATGATTGCAGGCCAGAACGGCACGGTAACTCCGGGAACCCAAGGTTCCAACGTCGCAGTCTTGACCACATCAGGTATTAGCGCGCAAAGCTCCGTGGGTGTGTTTTCCTTTGACTTGAATTCCGGTGGCGCTGTTCCGGGTACAGCTTATGATCAGGTTGTTGTGAATGGAACTGTAAACCTTGTTGGCCGACCTGTTCTTAATGTTAACCTGAATTTTGCTCCCACCGTCCGAGGTACAACTTACACCATAATAAATAATGATGGTACTGATTCAGTAATAGGCAACTTTAATGGTCTGGCTGAAGGTGCCTTGATTACCAGGACCGATACCTCGGGAAATAGTATTTCTTACCGTGTTTCTTATGTAGGTGGTACTGGTAATGATGTGACATTGACTTGTGTGGGGGTGTTAACCACCAATGTCTTGACCTCAAGTGATGTTGATAATCTGACCCAATATGGGGAGTCTGTCACATTTACATCAACTATAACTGCCGCAACCGGCACTGTCACAAGTGGTTTGGTTACTTTTTTTGACCAGGGCATTTCGATTGGCCAGGCGCCTGTTGTAAACGGAGTTGCAAATTTCACCATCTCCAATTTGACAGTCAACGGTTCCCCGCATGTGATCACCTCAAGTTTTGTGGACCAGGGCATTTTTGGTTCGAGTAATTCAAATATCATTGCCCAAAGCGTGAACAAATCCAATTCATCCGTTTTGGTGACAACAAACAGCCAAATTTATGGCACTGATCTGCCATTGACCGTGACTGCTACTGTTACCCCGCAATATCCGGGTGGTTCCGCTACTGGCCAGGTTTTGTTCCGCATAGACGGTGTGATTCAACCATTGCAAACCATAAGTTCCACTGTGACTAATCCAGCAACGGGTGCCACAACGGCCACTTTGGTTACTTCCATAAGCACTACTGGTTTCCATCAAATCGATGCATTATATCTTGGCGATAGTAATGTTAATGGCAGCGCATTTTCTCCAATATTCACCCAGCAAATTTTAACCACTGCGGTGACCTCACTTGGTTTGGTTTCTTCAAGAAATCCTGCTGACAGATTAGATGCGGTTACATTTACAGCTACGGTCACCAACACTATTGTTCCATCTGAGCCTACGATCGGATTGGTGCAGTTTTTTGATAACGGGGTGGCATTAGGTTCGCCTGTTGCCGTTTCCAATAATACTGCAACTTATTCCACTAATTCCCTGACGGGTGGTCGTCATACTATTACAGCTAACTATCTGGGATCTCCCAATGGTTCCATCACCCGGTATTTTTCTTCCTCAACAGCAACGATTTATCAGGCTGTTACCGCAACCAGTAACCTTGTGGTCACTGGAACAAATGTCGGTGGTGGACCACAGGTTAATGTCTATAATCTGTTGACCCAGCAAGAGACTAACTTCTTCGCGTTTGCCCCATCATTCAGGGGTGGTGTGAGAGTGGCATCGGGCGATGTGAATGGTGATAGTATTGCTGATGTGGTGGTTGCTGCAGGCCCAGGTGGTGGCCCCCAAGTCAATGTTTATGATGGAAGCAGCTTGCAGCTCATCCATAGTTTTTATGCTTACAGCCCGTTATTTAACGATGGTATTTTTGTGGCGGTCGGCGATGTGAACGGTGATGGCTACGCAGATATCATAACCGGTGCAGGGCAGGGTGGCGGCCCCCATGTTCAAGTGTTTAGCGGGCAGAATTATTCCAACATCGCAAGTTTCTTTGCTTACAACCCAACCTTTACAGGTGGTATCAGTGTGGCTTCAGGCGATGTGAATGGCGATGGCTATTCAGATGTCGTGGTTGGTGCCGGCCCTGGTGGTGGACCGCATGTCCTTGCTGTCAGTGGCTTCCAGCTTTCTCAGGGTTCCCAAGTTGTGCTGGCAAGCTTCTTTGCTTTTGATCCGGGAATCAACCAAGGAGTTTTTGTAGGTGCGGGTGATTACAATGGTGATATCGTAAGTGATATTGTGGTTGCAGCAGGGCCAGGCGGTGGCCCCCATGTGAAAGTCTTCAATGGCTCCGGCACCAGCTTGATAGACACCTTCTTTGCTTATGATATTAATTTTTCGGGTGGATTATCCGTTGTGATGGCTGATATCGATAACAATGGTCTTGCTGAAATTGTTACAGCCCCTTACACCAACGGTGGCCCAGAAGTCAAAGTGTTCAGATACCAGAAAGGCCAGTTGTATAATTTCTATGCCTATGATCCATTGTTCACTGGCGGTGTATTTGTAGGTTAGGATCAATCATGATTTTCAATTAAACGAAGTGATGGCCCTTGATGTCATCACTTCGTTTTTTTTAAAAGATGCAAGTCAAACCAGTCAGCGAATTTTTCGAGGTCCTTGTCCATGTTTGCCCAGCCATGAGCCGCGCCTTTTCGAGTGTCCAATTCTGCGATAGCGCCCGCCTCTTTCATTTTTTTCACAAATGATTCGGCTTGCTGGATGGATACAAGTTTGTCTTGGTCACCGTGAATTATCAATGATGGGGCCGATTCCTTGCTTACATGGCTTATAGGGGATATGGCTACACCTATTTTTCTTCTCTCTATGGGGTCTTCAACCGGTTCGAATTGCTTTTTTTGCTGATTGAAAATCACAAAATCGAATGGGGCCACGATGTTTGGGATCGCCTGTGGACCTCTTCCCAATTGCTCTTTGCCTTCCTCACCCCAATTTAGAAAATCCGTTGGGGGGAAAAAGCAAGCGACCGCATTTGCCCCACTTGCAAATGCCATCACTGGATCTTTGTTTGATTCACCTTTTTTTCCTGAAACCCCCATCATCAAGGAAAGATGCCCCCCGGCGGAACCACCCGAAATCCCAATTTTTTCTGGGTTGATGTCATATTCTTTTGCCTTGGACCTTATGAATCGGGTGGCACGATGAAGGTCCTCAATTGCTTCAGGAATGGTGAATTTTGGTTGACTGCCATGAACCACTGCAAATACATGATAGCCACGACTGGTAAATGGAATGGTTGAGCGTGGATTTATCGCTTCATGATTCGAAAACCACCCACCACTTACAACCATTATTACGGCAGCTTTGTTTGGTTTTGTTGTCGGCTTAAATACATCCATGGTCAGCGCCAGGCCATATTTTCTTCCATAAATGACATCTGGTTGGCGGTTTTCCTGAGCCTGGGAGAAGTCATTTGTTATAAACCCAAGTAAAAAAATAATGTATAAATACTCGATGTAATGACGAATCATATGGAGTACCTGAAAGGTGAATGGACAAATTGCGAGGGTGATTGAGCTTAACTGTATGAAAACTAGTGCTGAAGGTGGGACTTGAACCCACATGCCCTTACGGGCGCCACCCCCTCAAGATGGTGTGTCTGCCAATTCCACCACTCCAGCAAATCTAATTTTAAGTATGGTATTTTCGTGGAAGAAATCAAGCCCCAAGTTTCGATAAAATGGTCAGCTTGCCCAAATAATGCCCAAAGGTTGACTGAAAATACGGTATAATTTCGAATTCAAATCCCAGTTTCTAATTTCCATTCCATCCGAATTTAATTCAATTATAGTTTGTCCGCGACTGGTTCCCATTAGATAATTACCATTCGTGTTGATAATAAAAGTTTGGCCATAAATTGTTGAGCCAACTGTGTTAATGTTTGAGTTAATGGTTTTAAGCAATTTGCCTGTCTGGTCATATTCCTTGATAAATTTTCCACTTTGTTCGGGGACCAACAAAGAGCCCGATTTTGTTACCTCAATCTGATGCCCAAGAATTGTACGCGCTGATTCCTTGGGCCCCAGCGAAAAAGTAGTTTTAACCTTATTCAGATCTTTTCCATTAAGAATCACCAGTGAATTATCCTTGAAAATGACAGCATAGTCTCCATTAGTCAGGCGTGTTCCAGTAAGGCAATCGTTTTTGAATTCAATATTCTGTAGGACTTTGTTGGTGTGATCCATCACCGTTAAATTTTGCCGATTAAGGATTTGCCTTTTGCCGGTTTCATCAATGTTGATTGCCAAGACAGAGATAAGCGGGGAATTTCGTTCAAGTGTTTCACCCGCATTATTGACAACCAGTTGGCCTCGTGATTTTTCTATCAAAAGTATTAATGAATGATTGATGGCATGTGCATGGGATGCGTAGGAAGGACAGCGAAAAATCTCAGAAATAGAACCGTCAGGATTAAGGGAACAGATTTTCCCGCTAAGATTTACCTCGGCAAGTGAGACAAGGATTCGGCGGGGCATTAGTTGAACAGGTGAATATCTGCTTAATTCCAGATGATTGTTTTTCTTGTTCCATGCCTCTTGGAGAGAATTTTTAATCGCGATTGAGGATGGGTTTTTCTTTTTAATTTCCATCTCGGAATTCTTGTCTTCGATTAGTTCGTTAAGCATACAGGCGATTGGAGCCATTTGGTTTGTTTTCAATTCGGAAAGTAAACTAATCAATAATCCCACGGCGTTTTTGTCTTTTTCCTGAAGAAGTGCCAAAGCAGCATTAGCCCTGATTATGGGAGCATCATTTTCAGCAAGCTTTTTGAATGCAGGTCCCTTTGGGTTACCTTTGGCGAGCGTCCTTGCGATGATTATTCTGGCGTTGGGGTTTTTAGGGCCTGGAAAATCCTCCAGTAGTTTAACCAAGGATGTGTTGGTCTTTATTGAGGAATTAAAGGCGTCGAGTATCGCCTCCGAAGTCATAAGGTCAAGTTCAGGTGTTTCAGCGATCTTACTGAAGTATTCAAAAACCAATCTGGGATCTGATTTCCCCAAAAGTCGAATCACAGCGCATTTTAGTGCCGTGGATTCGTTCGGGGAGATTTTTTCAAGGCAGTCACTTGCCCTTTTAACCACTTCGACATCGTTGCTTTTCAAAGCTTTTTTTAATTCAAATATCGCCAGGTTGTTTAATTTTAAAAGTTCCTTTGAAGCTTGCTCCCGGATTTCAAAATTTTCATTTCCCAGTTCAAGGACCCATTTTGCGGCATTAGATTCAGTTGAAAGGTTTGGAATTCTAGTTCTGAGCCACTTTTGAATTTCATTTGGTGCCAAGGAGATACCAGCTTTTTTGAGGATCATATCATCCCAATAATTCACCTCGTCTTCTGGCCAAGCAGCATGGGCAAGTGAATATGATAAAAAGAGAAGAATAAAAACTTGCGGAAATCTCTTTGTCATGGCCTGAAAGCCCTGGTAACCCTGGTGTTGGATTTGTAGGACCAGATTTCTTTGCCTTTAGGGTCAATTTCCAAAGCTTTCATTTGAGTCATGGAAGTTATAAGGGTGTTTCCGTTGGGCAATCTCACAGCGGCAACGGGTTGCTCGCACTCAAAATTCCAGACTTCCTTTCCTTCATTGTTGAATTCCGTGACTCGATTTCCGTAAACCTCGGTGATCAATGAGTTACCATTCGGCAGTATGTCGACTTTTCCTCCTGAAGTCCTGACATCAATGTCATAGGAAGTTGTTTGTTTTTTGTTTTTGTCCAAGCGTATGAATTTCGCATTTCCCTGAAGAGTTCCTAAGACTAGGCAAAGATCGCCATTATTTGCAATATTAGCCTTCATGATTGGTTCGTTGTTGGGTGGGGTGAACTCTGAAATTTCTTTACCCTTGGCATCCAATACAACCACATTTGACTTGGTTGCTATAAAAATGGTTCCATCCTCAAGTTTTTGCGCAGCAAGAGGACCTTCAATCTTTTTCTCCCAAAGAATTTCGCCATTCTTGTTCCGTTCCGTGACTTTGTTGCCTTGGTGTTCCGCAACCAAAACCCTGTCTTCAGGAAGAATCTGGGCATCAAGGGGAAACTGTAGATTATCGATTTTCCATAAAGTGTTGTTGTTGGAATCCAGCATGAGAACCTTGCCAGCATCCAACAATACCACAAGGGTTTTTCCAAAATTTCTGGCATCGTTAGCCAGTGCGTTCTCCATGATTTTGGATGTGTCTTTTGAAGCTTTTTCCCATTCTTTTTGCAGTTCCAATTGATTAACACCTTTGGGGATATTCGCACTTGGGAAAAGTTTTCGCAGCAGGTGGTCCAGCAGGGATGATTCCCACTGGCTCACTGAACCAATGCTTTTGACAAGCGGATCAATCGATCTTTTGTCGCCTAATTTTGCGAAGGATAAAGCGGATTTGTATCGCACCCGTGGTTCAGTTGCATCAAGCAGATGAAGGGCTTCTTTTTTGAATAATTCCGGGTTTATATTTGCCAGCGCTTCCGCGCATGCCGTCTTTACTACGGGATTTTTAACTTGGATCGAATCAATGAGGGATTTTGAGGGCGTTCCGTTATTGGAACCGGTGGACGCAAGAGCTTGCACTAAATCTTCCCAAGTTTGGTCGATTTCAGAGTATTGCGAATAGTTGATCAATGCCTGAAGTGCCCCTTCAGGTTTTTTTTTACCAAGTAACCGGATGGTGGCTGAAACTACAAGTTTTCGTGAACCATCTTCGATTTTTTGGATGCAATCCTTTGACCTTCGGGAAATTTCAACATCAGGGTTGGACGAGGCGGTTTTTAAATCCGCAAGGGCGGCGATTCCAATCGCGTTCAAGCTTGCGGAGGCTTGTTCCCGGATTGTGAAGTTGTCATCACCTAGTTTGGTTATGAGGGCCTTGATTTGTGCTGGGTCGATTTTGTCTTCTGATCGCCTGGAGAGAAATTGAATCAATGAGGTCCCGTCTGATTTTAAACCAGCATCGGAAAGAGCCTTTTCATCTTCTGCTGTGTTATCCAACACGAAGGGGAACAGCGCTGCTAGAATCAAAGCTCCAATTTGTCGTACTGGCATTTTAAAGCCTCCTGGCTAGGCATGACTATCGGGTTCTGATCCTGAACACAGGGTGAAGAGCTTGTCTTTCAGAAACCTGTTTCCCAGACCGATCCAATTCGATCAATTTGGGTGGATTGGTCTGAGTTGCAACAAGAATATTTTTATTCGGTAATTTCACCGCCGCTGTAGGCTGGGTCACAGTAATGTCCAAAATTACTTTTCCAGATGGATCCATTTCCTGGAGTTTGTTGTGCCATGTAAGTGGAAGAATGGTGGTTCCATCCTGAAGGATGTCATTTGCATGGCTGGCAACACCCAGCGGAAGCCGGATGATATTGGATTCCTTCCCTGAACGATCAATCTTCAATAATGTCATTTGATTGGTTGCAACTAGATATGTGCCATCCCTAAGCCTTTCAGCGCTCATGATGTCGCTTTGGGGCCTGGGAATATTAAGTAGTTCCTTGCCAGTCCTGTCAACCTCAAGGATCATGTTTCTGCAAGTGATCGATGTAAGTCCACTTTTAAGCCTTGTGGAGCTTAGAGGGTTGGAGGTGACTGTTTTTGTCCAAAGTATTTCCCCCCTGGTGTTGCGCTCCGTTATTTTCATGTTGTGATGTTCTGTGATCAGGATCCGGCCGTTTGGAAGCGATTGTGCATCCATGGGGCCTGAGAGTCCGCTGATTGTCCAACGGGATTTTCCATTTCGATCCAGTTCAAAAACCTGATTGTTAGCCAGGCTGGAGATGATGATATTTCCGTTTGAGATGGTTTGCAGGTTGCCCATGAGGCATTTCGCAAGTGATATTTTGTCAGCATTTTTGTTCCACCAATTCAGCCATGCGTCCTTGGTTTTTTTACGGTCCGAGGGGGATGAGGGTAAATCTGAGGGAAGATTTGTTCCAGCGATTTCGAATAAAAAGGCATCGGCTTCAGATGCTTGTTCCTGAGTCAAGTCAGCCAAGGACTGGATTAATACAGGCATCGCACTTTTGTCCGCTAATCCCACCATTGCCATGGCCAAACGGCTTTGAATCCAGGGGTTTTTTTCGCCGAGTATCTTTTTGATTGATTCCTTTGAGTTGGAATCATCAAAAGGCAGTAGAAGCAACGCTGAGGCAAGTTTCACTCTGTGGTTTTCAGAATCAAGAAGTTCCAATGCTTCCGGAGATGCGGTGGGTTGCTTTCTCGCATATAGAATAGCGGATTCTAGGAAATCACTGAATTGTTCATCAGATTCAGCAACCGGGAGGTAAGCAAGCAACGCGCCAAGAAAGCCTTTTGTGTTTTTAAGGGCGAGTATTTTGACAAGTGAGGAAGAAACTGGCTTGGATTTGGATTCTCCCATTTCCTCGAGAAGGGCTTTCGCCCTGCCTTTGATTTCAACATCGGTGGAGTTTGTCAATGATCTGAGAGTTGGGACGACAAGGTCACCCAAGCCTTTGATCTTTGATGATGCTTTTTCCCGGACTTCAAATTTATCATCCCCCAGTTCGCGGATTAAATCCTTGATTTTTTTTTGGTCCTCTTGGTTGGGGATTTTTTTTGTGAATTGAAGGAGAAGATTTTCCCCGTTCAGCTCACTCCACCACTTTTTCCAGATCACGGAGTTGTTCTTGGGAGTGTTTTTGTTTTTCATGATATCCTGAGGCGCGAGATCACCCACAATATCAAGCAAAACATCTTCAGCTTCCTGTGCCTTGCTATCACTTAGAACCGCGGTCAGTTCGATCAGTGTTTCGAATCCCAAAGCATTTAAATTGCGCGCAAGGGTGGAAGCGATCAAAAATCGAACTTCCGGTGATTCATCCTTGATACGGGATTGGAATAGATCCCTGGCAAGAAGTTTTTGAGCGGGGATGAGCATTTCCCAAGCGAGAAGTCTTTGCGTTTTTGAGGGAGAGTCGAGGGCTTCTAGAATAAGTTGATTAGGGGATGATTTTGCCCAAGTAAGCTCAAAGAGCGTTTTTCTCGCGAAATCAAGTGCGATTTCATCATCAATTATTGGGGAAATTTCAAGGATTCCCTGAATGGCAAGGTCAGGAGAGTTGGATGCTAAGACCCTAATCACAGCAGTTTCCGTTCTGCTGGAGGGCGAGTTCATAATATCAAGGCAATTTTTTGCCAGAGCCTTGATCAACCCCTCGGATGAGTTTTCGAGGTTTCTCAGGGCGGGTTTTCCCGTGGGACCCATCGATGTTATGGTCATTATTCCACGGGTTCTTGTCTCAATGGTGGGGGATTTTATATCATCAAGTGCTTTTGCGATTTCTGATTCGGTAAACGATCCTTTGGACTTTCGGGAAAGCCAGTTTTTCAAATCTTCCGGTTTCAAGGAAAATCCTGATTTTGAAAGAAATGCCAAATCAACTTCCAACATGTCGTCATTCGATTGGGCAAATATCGAAGAAGAGCAGGTTATTAAAACCAATGACAGGGTCATCGCAATATTTATGCTGGTTAATCCCTTTGAATTTTGAGGATAATTATTTAATTTTTTCATGGGGCCTTGCCTACTTTGATTGTGCGAAAAGGGTTTTGTGCACTTTCGAATATTATCTTTCCATCCATTCGGATTTCAACAAATTTTGATCCATTAAGGCTGGGCGCAACAACATTGCCATTTGGAAGTTTTGCTGGAATTCCAGGCGTGGTGACAGTCGCTTCCCATGTTGGTTGGCCGTTGAAGTCAAATTCCATTATTTTGTTAACGGTCGGTATGCTTACCAGGACCCTGTCGTTTTGAGTGATTGCCCCGCCGTTGATTCCGAAATTTGTTGGGAATGGAATCCGGGTTCTTGAGATTTCGCTGCCTTTGGAGTCCACCCTTAAAAAAGTTCCATTATAGGTAAGCAAAGCAAAATCATTGCCCCGGGTTTTGGCGGCAGCAAGGATTGTCTCGTTGGGGATTTGGAAGTTAAATATTTCATTTCCATTTTTTTCAACCTCGCTGATTTTGTTTCTGGATGCGATAAGGAAATTACCATTAGCCAGGCGCTGGCAACAAAAAGGATTAGGTGCTGATTTTTCCCAAGAGATATTTCCTTTGGTGTCCCTTTCAGTGACTCTGTTGGCGCCCTGTTCTGTAACCAGTATTTTGTTGTTGGGTAGCAGCAAAGCATCTGTTGGATTTGAAAGACTAGCGATTTCCCAGAGGATTCTTCCCGAGGGAGACACAAGAAAAACCCTGCCAGATTTTTTTTCCTGGTTGAAAGATTCCACCACGAGGAAATTGCGCATCATTTCCGGGCTGTTTAGTGATGGGGAAAGCACCAGGTTGGTTCCTTCCTTCTGCCACCAATTTTTCCATGCCTCTGAATCGGCCTTGATATCATTTTTACTTTCAGGTGATTTTTCTTTTGCGATAGCGCGTAGAAGCTGGTCTATCATGTCATTTTTTTCGGGGGGCAAAACGCTAATCAAGTCGATTAACGCCGGAATGCCTTTTTTATTTTGGTTTTTCACCATTGCTTTTGCAGTTTCAAAACGAACTCTTGATGAGGGGTCTGAAAGTAAAAGCTCACATTTTTGTTGGGCCTCATTTGTGGAAACTTTGACCAATGTTTTTCCTGCAAGAGCCCTGGTTTCATCGATGATAGAATCAGCCCCATTCATGAGCGTCTTTTGTGAATTCGATTGTTCAACAACAAGATTAGCCATGCATTCCCCCACCAATTCAAAGGTCGAGTCATCAGGGCAAAATGGGGAGTAAGCCAGCAATACCTCCATGGCGTTTGTTGGTTTCACGAGAGAAATCAACCTAAGTAATGAACTTGTGGATTGATTCACTGATGATCTTTGTTTCAGTGAAAGTAAATTTGATTCAAATAACTTGGCCATCTTAGGATCAAACGAGATTCGGTTAAGGAAAAAATAATTCAGGGCCTGATTGCTTTTGAAATCTTTACCTTCAATGTGCCTTTTAATAACTTCGAAGTCCATTGTCCTGAAAATCTTGTTGGTTTGATTGGTCTCATCGGCAGTTGCTGCTGAACTTTTGAATAATTCAAGAAGGTCCTGCTCATTGAGGGCATTCCACCAACCTGACCAGGCAGATTGTTTGACGGCCCTAGATAATTGATCATTGTTTTTTGGGCCATTGACTGCCCATTCCCCCGCAAGATTTGTGAGTGTGGAATCGATCAGTGATGCGATTTCTTTGGCATCGGAACCAAGTAATTTCAAGGCTGCAGGTATTGCGATTGAATTTTTCTGGTCGAGGTACGCAACCACTAATCTGGCCTTTACCAGCGAGGTTGGGTCTTCAAGAAGTTTCTTTGATAGGATTGCTTGATTATATTTACCGTGACGAACCAATATTTCCCCCGCGACAGCTCTCTTGTAGGGGTTTGGATCTGCTAATCTTTTTTCAAAGACGATTGAATTTTCAGGAGCCGCTAAAAAAAGAGTTTTTAACGCCGCCTCGCTTTCAATCCTTACGGATTCCTCGGGTGCGAAGGGAATGTAATCAAATAATATGTCTGCTGTTTCCGGTTTTCCTTCAGCGGATAGGACTTTTAAAGCTGAAATTATGAGGTTTTCTGATCCTTTTCCTTCGGTGAGTTCCAAGCACTCTTTCAGAGATTTTAATGGGGTGGGATCTATGATTTCACTTGAAGTTTTTTTTAAAGTTGAGACAGCATACTCACCCAAGCATACCAAATCTCTTTTAGCTGTGATTTTTTCTTCAGTGTTTCCCTTTAGCAGCAAAATGATGAGTTTATCAATACTTTCCTTAGGCGGATTTGCGGATGACCTACCCTTGAAAAGGGGCAGCAATGACTGGCCGTTAGCAGGATTGAATCCCGCACTTTTAAGCAATTCCATGTCGGAGGATAAATCATCCGCCCAAGATAATAGGGGAAGGGCTATAAAAAGTAATCCAAGGAGCACTGGCATTAATGTTGGAGATTCTTTTATTGGATGCATGGCATCTAATTTAAACCAAAAGCCTAGCGTTGGTAACCATAAGTTTTGCTATTTTAAGTTTAGACGAAATCGTACTGAAAATGAAACAATGAATGGGATAAATGTAAAAAAAGCCCCGAGTTTCTATCCCGGAGCTTTTTGAGTTGTTATTGTGATGTTAGTATGGTTTAAGGCAGAAAAACTTCAATTTTGGCAGTTTTTCTTTGACGGGCCAAAGTGTCTTGAAAAAATTCCTCATTGCAAAATTCCCTTACATCATCTTTGATTTTCGCAAATTCAGATGGTTTTCCATCTTTTCGCTCATTAACCCTTAAGATGTGTATTCCAAATTCTGTTTCTATCACATCACTGATCTGACCCGGAGTTAACTTGAAAGCCACACTCGAAAGAGGTTCCTCCAATGCGTATTTTCTTGGAATTAACCCTAGGTTTCCACCCATGGGTCCCGAGGAATCTTGCGAAAAGGATTTTGCGGCGCTGGCAAAATCCATTTTACCCATCAGGATTTGGCTTCTAATATCCTGCATTTTTGATTTTATTTTCGCGGTCTCGGTGGGACTCATTCCTGGGGGAATACGCATGATTATCATTGAAACACCCACCATGGTGCCATCAAAAAAGTCTTTGTTTTGCTGGTAATAATTATGAATGTTTTCATCCTTCATTTTGCCTGCTGCGAAACTCGCCCATTGGAGTTTGAGGCGCACGGTTCGTTTTAGCTGGGCCTCGGTTTGCTGTGTTTCATTACAAAGGGTTTGGATTGTTTTTCCCTGCTTTTTGAGTTCTGCAGCGAGTTCAGCCATTTTTTGATCCACTGCTTGTTCTGGAATCGCAGAAGTGTTTTGTCGGATGAATTGCTGCATGAGTAAGTCATCTATCAGCATTGCCATTGCGTCCCTGACAATTTGTTTTTTTGTGGTCTCCGGCACTTGCACGGGACTGGGGCCCATTTGTTTGATGATGCTTTCGAGTTCAGCCCCGCTTATTTGCTCCCCATTTACAGTTGCAACATTGGTTGGGAATTTTTTTTGCGCAGGCGTTTGGCCCATCGTGGATGTTGTTAAGAGTAAAAAAACAAAGCAAAAAGAACCCAATTTTGATTTCCCAGTCATCATTGTTCTCCAAATTAACAACTGTTAGGTATTAGATTGCTGGGGGTAATAACATGAAAAAAAGTGAATGGATAGGTCAATTCCTTTTACAATTTGCATTCCAAGGGATTATAATTTGCCAAGGTTGGGGATTTATCCTTGTTTAACAATTTCAGGAGCCGATTATGTATTTTGAATCAATGTCAAGGCGTGGTTTTGTTCAAAAATCTGTTGCTTCACTGGTTGCCGCTGGTTTTCCATTGTGGTTTGCCAAAGAAACTGTAGCTGCCCAGGAAGCTAAAAAACAAGAAATTCCCAATGGTCCAGTGATGGGTGCAATTGGCATTGGCAGTCCTCAAAGCAGGGGTCGGGCGATTTATAACGATGCCCGTAGGAATAAGGCGACATTTGTTGCCGCCTGTGATGTTGAATCAAACCACCTTGCCCAAGCTGTAAACATGATGAAAAAAGATGGCTCATCTGATGCCAAAGGCTTTAAAGATTTTCGTGAACTTCTTGATCGTAAGGATATTGAGGCTGTGACGATAGCGACTCCAGATCATTGGCATGCCTTGGTGGCAATTGAGGCGCTTAAAAAAGGCAAGGATGTGTATTGCGAAAAACCATTGACCCTGACGGTTGAAGAAGCGCTGGCTGTGATGAAGGCTGCTGAAAAATCTGGCCGTACTTTCCAAACTGGTAGTCAGCAAAGGTCTGGTAAACAGTTCCGTTTGGCTTGTGAATTGGTTAGAAATGGCCGTATTGGGAAAATCAAGCAGGTTGAATGCCGCATAGGCGGGAATCCTGTGAGTGGTGCAATTGCCAAGGCGGAACCACCAAAAACCTTGGATTGGGATATGTGGTTGGGACCAACCCCAATGGTTGATTATCTCTACGAGGCCCGAGGTGAAAGAAAAGATAACAAGGGTAACACCCGAAAAGTTGAATTCACCAATTGTCATTATGAATTCCGATGGTTTTATAATTACTCTGGCGGAAAAATGACTGATTGGGGTGCCCATCACATTGATATCGCCCAATGGGGATTGGGTATGGATGGCTCAGGACCTGTCGCCGTTGAGGCCAAGGGTGCGGAGCCTTACAAAGGTGGTAATGGTTACAATTGCCATCCTAATTTCAAGGTGACCTACACTTACGCAAATGGTGCTAAATTACTGGTTTCTGATACAACTCTGCCTGATACGATTGGTGACAAAGACACCAATGGTATTTTGTTTGTGGGCGAAAACAACCAGTGGATTTTTGTGAATCGTGGCAAGATCACGGCAAGCGATCCCAAATTGCTCGAGGAACCGCTCAAACAGGATGCCACAAGGCTTGAGGTTTCCAATGATCACATGGGTAACTTCTTTGAATGCAGAAAAAATGGGAAAAAGCCCATATGTAATGCTTCAATAGGTGGCGGTTCAGTTATCGTTTGCCACATTGGAGCAATTGCGCTGCGAACTGGGAAGAGCCTTAAATGGGACCCGAAGGCTTACAAGTTTGATAATGCCGATGCCAACGCGTTGCTCAGCAATCCAATGCGAAAGCCTTGGAAATTGGAAGTGTAAACCTGTTTTAATTTCAATAGGCAAGGGGTCCCATAATCATGGGCCCCTTGTTTTTTATGATGCGATTTGAATGGGCTAACCTTTCTGATGATTTACTTCTTCGCGAATGCGAAGTTGATACCTATCGTGCAAGCGGCCCAGGTGGTCAAAAGCGAAATAAGACAAGTTCTGCGGTTAGAATCAGGCATTTAGCCAGCCAGTTGATGGTAATAGCTGAGGAAAGTCGTTCCCAGCACGAAAACAAGGCTAAAGCTCTAAAAAGATTACGCAAAGCCTTTTACTTGAAAATAAGGGAACCTCTAAATTTTGGTACTGGCGATGGATGGCTTGCAACGAACAACCAAATATTGCCTGCTTTGGATGCTCATGGTCGATTATCGGTTGGGCCCAAAAGTCTTGCATTTTTACCTGCTGTGGGAGTGCTGCTTGACCTGCTAGAACTTTGTCAGGCCAGGGTTAGTGATGTCGCAAAGGCGTTGGGTATTACAACGGCATCCGTGGTTGGCTTTATGAAGCAGGATGATAAGGTATGGGAGGCTTTGAATCAGATCAGGCAAAAGCATGGACAGCATCAATTGTATTAGGATATCAAAATGAGCGAACCATATGGGTTTTCATGGGTTGATGATAAAAAGCTTGCAGGGTTGGCAAGGCCTGTCTCGCAGGATGAAGTGGAATGGTTGAGAAAAAACGGGATTGACCTTCTTATTACCCTGACTGAGGACAAGTTGCCTCGAAATTGGATAGATGGTGCAGGTTTGATGATGATTCATGAGCCCGTGGTTGATATGGAACCCCCCACATTGGATCAATTAGATCGTATTACCAGGTCGATAAACAAAGCGCATATTTCCAAGATGGGTGTTGCTGTTCATTGCGCCGCGGGAATGGGCAGGACAGGGGTGGCGTTGGCATCTTATTTCGTTTCAAAAGGAATGGAATCAAGGGAGGCGATTTCTAAAATACGCACTCTACGCCCCGGGTCAATTGAAACAGATATGCAGGAGGAATCAGTGCATGCATTTGCGCGGATGCTAAGAAATCTCGCAGGTTCTTGATTGAAATTGATTAGAGGATAGGGCGCTTCAGTAATTATGCTAATGGAATCAGTCGAGTTTTTTTCCATGAACAAGGAACGCGCTAGGAAGATATTTTAGAATATCCAATGCGGTTAAGCTGTATTCACCCAGTTTCAGTTTTGCAATGTCTCCAGCTAATCCATGCAGATAAACTCCAAGTATCGCAGCATCATATGGCTCGATTCCTTGTCCCATCAGGGCCCCAATGATTCCTGAAAGAATATCGCCACTTCCCCCGGTTGCCATACCAGGGTTACCTGTGGACTTGATGTATGTGTTTTTTCCATTGGTCACAATTGTGCCATGGCCCTTTAGAACCACAATTACCCCATGCTTTATCGCAAAATTAATTGCGTGGGAGTTTCGGTTTTTTTGGATATCTTGGGTGCTTGATTTTGTGAGCCTTGAAAATTCACCCGGGTGGGGGGTGATTATGACTTTTTTATTTTTAAATGAAGTTGGGAACCCATCGGAAGCCAGGCTATTAAGCGCGTCAGCATCTAAAAGGACGGGGGATTCAATTTCCAGAAGATTGTGGGCGATTTTTTTGCATGCATCAGTTGTCCCGGTTCCGGGTCCAAGCACAACAGATTGGGCTTTTTCAATATAAGGGGAGATTAATTGAATGGCATCCTTGTTAAATCGTCCTTCGCCGTCTTCAGACAGACCAATGGTGGTATAACAGGGGTTCCCGATAGCGACTTCATGTCTTATAGAAATCGGGCTACCAACTTGAACAAGTCCTGCTCCACTCTTCAAGGCTGCACTGCCGCAAAGGGTGGCAGCTCCGGACATTCCCCTGCTTCCACCAATAATTAAAGTAATGCCATAAGTTCCCTTGTGTGAGTCGGGTGATCTTTCAGGTAATTTTGGGATTAGGTTGTTCATAATTTAAAAGTCATCCAGGTAGTACCGTAATCGCTGGTTCAGATTTTCCGAATCCTGAAAGAAGAAGGATATATTTACCATTTCCGGAAAGATTAAGACTATTGGCAATATTTCGAGCGCATTCTTTTGGCGCCTCGAATTCTTCCGGGCTTACCAATAATGGAGTCACACCCCAAAAAAGATTCATTTTTCGCACAATAGATGGGTCGGTTGACAAGGCGAGGATTGGGGAATCCAACCTGGTTGAGGAAACCACGGAGGCTGATTTTCCTCCCCGGCTACGAACGACAACCGCACTAACATCAATATCCTTGGTTATATTTGCAATTGCCTTGGCCACAGTTTGCCTTAATGGGTCTGTGAGTTTGAATTTTGTATTGTATAAATCATCTTCTGGCTTATGGTGTGCAAGTTGCCAGGATTCAACTTCAAGAGAAACCTTTCGCATCATTTGCACAGATTCGACGGGAAATAGTCCTGCGGCGGTTTCTCCGGAAAGCATCAATGCGTCAGCTCCTTCGAAAACAGCATTTGAAACATCCGAGACCTCTGCCCGGGTGGGTCTTTGATTTTTAGTCATGGAATCCAGCATCTGGGTTGCCACAATCACCGGCTTGAATACAGATCGTGCCTTTTGAATTAATTCTTTCTGGATGATTGGAACTTTTTCCGGGTCCATTTCAACACCCAAGTCACCTCTTGCGACCATAATCCCATCTGCATGATTTAAAATGTCATCTATGTTGCTTATTGCTTGCGGCTTTTCGATTTTTGCGATGATGGGGAAATTCAGTCCCTTGGATTTGATGTAAGATTGAAGCGAAATCACATCGGATGCACTTCTTACAAATGAAAGGGCTATGTAATCCACAGGGTGGTTAATAATAAAATCTACATCTTTTTTATCTTTTTCAGTCAATGCTGGAACAGAAAGGGACAACCCCGGTAAATTCATTCCTTTGTTGTTTTTTAGTGTTCCGCCACGCACTACCATCGCAGTTATTTTTGATTCTGTCTTTTCAAGGACTTTAAGCTCGATTAAACCATCGTCCAGCAAGATTCTGGTCCCCGTGGATACTTCTTTTGCAAGCAATGGGTATTGAGAATAGATGATTTCATTGGTACCCATGCAAGGATTAGTGTCAAGGGTGACAACCTTCCCTTTTTGAAGTTGTATTTCACCATTGATAAAGGAGCCCACCCTGATTTTTGGCCCACATAAATCTGCGATAATTGAACATTCGATTCCCATGGATTTAGAAATATTCCTGACCAAATTAATGTTGGAAAGGTGTTGTTCGTGCTGTCCGTGAGAAAAATTAAGTCGAAAAATACCAGCCCCTTCAATTATGAGATTTCTTATTATTTCCTCACTGGAACTTGAAGGTCCGAGGGTTGCCACGATTTTTGTTTTAAATTTTGACATTTTTATAAAAGGGCCTTTTCTTGAAGTTTCTATGGGTTTATTGAGCCGGTTTTGAGACTCGGATAAGTTTAGTCACCGGACTTTTAAAAAATAAATGCAATCATTTTAAAATTCGGGATTGACAGCTTTTTTATAAAGGCTAAATCCTCCCATGATGTGCCAAGAGGTTTGTCGATTCGCATGTTTTTATGGTACTTGGATTTGGGGATTTTGCCAGAGACATTTTGTTGTAAATTTAATTGTCTGGGGGAGATATGTTTAATTTACATTGCGGGAAAATAAAATCGGGAATTGCAATTGCAGCTTTTTTCGCATCAAGCCTTTCAGTTTTTGCGGAATTGGAACCTTTGGTCATGCCTGCTCCTGTTGATCCCTTGCCAATTGAGAAAGGTAAATCAAAAGTAGTTGCAAATGATGAAAACAAGCCTTTGGTTCTTCCGATTCCTGATGATTTGTTGAAAAACAAATCAAGGTCTGT
>SXGQ01827134.1_pt1 | contig 18465 bp, 15 predicted proteins | sample 3178371 | NCBI WGS metagenome assembly SXGQ01 (sample SAMN11356859, study PRJNA531348) | freshwater metagenome | isolation source: freshwater sample F1-20 | place: China: Fuxian Lake, Yuxi | collected 2017-12-25 | reverse complement strand
TCCGTCGGCCATCGACACCTGGATTCCACCCGGGTGGTAGGCGCCGAACCCGCCGACAAAGGTCGGATCGGGGGCCGGTTTCTCGGCAGCGGCGTCAGACCGCTGGATCTCCTCGATCCGCGAGCTGTTGCGGAGCGTGGCCCGCGTCCCCGACATCCAGCCGAGGTCGTCGGGGAGGAGGAAATGCTCGCCGAGGAGGAGCGTGTTCGACGAGCCGTCTTCGATGTCGCCGAAGCGGATGCGGCTGTTGAGGAATAACACGCCGTCGTTGCCGGCGTCGATCGGCGTCTCCCGCGAGGCGTGGCACCCGGCATAGGTGGAGTGCCCCACCTCCGGTCCCTCCCGGTTCGCCAGCGGGAGCGGATACGAGGGGCAGGTGAGCACCTGCATCCGGACCCTCCGCACCGGAAGGTTCGCCTCCGCGTAGGCGCCGGCCGACTCGTCGAAATTACGGGCCAGCGACTGCTGCTCGACATAGGGGAGGATGCGCACGATCCAGCCGACGTGCTTTCCCTCGGCCACGCTGCGGATCGGCCCGGCGTCGTCGGTCACCCCGGCCGGAAAGGCCTCCTGTGAGAACTCGTGGTTGTGGAGGGCGAGGCCGAGCTGCGTGAGGTTGTTGGCACAGCTGCAGCGCCGGGCCGCCTCACGCGCCGCCTGCACGGCCGGGAGCAGCAGCCCCACGAGGACGCCGATGATCGCTATCACGACGAGCAGTTCGACGAGCGTGAAACCATTCCGCAAAGTGGAGCGGCGTGGACGTGTCATGGTGACGGTTCCTCTTCTGACGGGGTGGAGGGCGGTGGTGCTTCGGACGGAGGGAGGACGACGTCCCGGCGACGACGGACGGTGACCGGACCTTCGAGCGGATACTCGACGACGACGGCCACACGCCGCCCGCCCGTGGCGCCGGGCTCGACGGTGGTCGTGATCCGCGCCGAACCACTGCCGACGATGGCATCGCTGGCGACCTCGGCCACGGTGGATTCCGCGCCGCCGGATCCCGCCTGCGCCGTCGCGCGCGCCGTCGCCACGTCGAGCAGATATTCGACCTGCAGCATGTCGCGCTCGCCGCGCAGGTGCCGCCGCGCGATCACCGCCCCTTGGAGCATGGCGGCGGCGATCGCCGCGACGATCGCCAGGGTCGCGAGCGCCACGAACATCACGGCGCCTTCGCGGTCGGACGGGCGCGGGGAGCGTGTCATGGCGCACCTCCCGCGGGCGACCCCGGCAGCCTACCGACGAGCTCGACGTCGCACACCGCACCGCCCGTCGCCGGGCCGGAGCCGATCATGCGCAGAGTCGGGCCGTCGATCACGGCTCTCCAGACGGTGCCCGCCGGAAATCGGTAGTCCTCGACGACCACCCGTCCGTCCGCAGCCGCGGCCCGGCGACGGAGCCTGTTCCGCGTGGCGACATACTCCACCGTCGTCCCGTCACTGCGCCGGACATGCACCACCCGCGGGGCAGCGCCCCTGAGATCGACCTCCGCGGCGGCATGGGCGTCGTCGCGGAACTGCCGGCCGAGGGCAAGCGCCGTGCGGTCGTGCTCCAGATGCAGCCGCGTCGCCGACTGAAGCGCGAGCGCCCGGTGGAGCAGGCCGCTCCCCACCCCCAGCACCACCGACGTGGCACTGATCACGGCCAGCAATTCCACCAGCGACACGCCGCGCCGATTCATCGCTGCACCTCACGCTGCCCGGCCGGTGGCGGCAGCCAGACTGCCAGCGCCTGGGGCCGCACCGTCCTTCCGGGACTCTGCCACGCCAGGCGGAGGACCACCCGCTCACCGCCGGGATCCTGCGTCGCGGTCACGCGCGCACCGGGAAGCCGCGCCGCGATGCGGTCGGAGAGCGGCGGGGCAGCGAGGAAGCCGGTGACATCGGCCGGCGGTAGCGACAGGAGTCGCTCGGCCAGGTTCGCCAACTCCTCGAGTGCCAGCCGCTCGTGGCGGGAATCGGCAAGGAGGCGCAGGTGGCGCACGAAGAGCGGCATCGTCGAGCCCACGACCACCATCAGGATCGCCAAGGCCGCGACCATCTCGAGGCTCGAGATCCCCCGGCGCGCAGTGGCCGTGCGGGCTGCGGCAGCACGGGGCGCAGTCGTCGCAGGGCGAACGTGGAACGTCATGCCAACCCTCCGATCAACCGCACCAGCGGCACGAACACGGCGAGTGCCTCCAGGAGCACGAAGGCCCCCATCAGGATCGCCGCCAGCGGCACGATGGCGTTACCCCAGGCGAGCACCCGGCGCGTGAGCGCCTCACGGCGTTGGCGGGCGAGCGTCGCGAGCGCCCAGGAGGCGTCGCCGGTGAGGTCCGCAGCCGCGACGAACCGCTCCTCGGCGGCGGTCGCGAGCCCCGCGCTCCCGAGGCCACTGCCCTGCTCCGCGGCAGCGACCAGCCGCAGCCGCGCGGCCACAACGGGGTCGACCTGGCACTCGGCGAGGATGCCGGCCGCCTCCGGGAGCGATCGCCCCGCCGCCAGCGCCACGCCGAGGTGATCGAGGGCGGTGGCGAGGCGGCGCGGTCGCCGCCGGGGCACGACGACGAGGCCGCGCACCCAGCGCCGCAGCGGCGGCACGAGCATCAGCACAGAGATCATCGCCGCGGCCAGCAGCCCCCAGAACGCCGCCTCCGCCAGCCACCGGCTCACCACCACTGCCAGGCCGAGAGCCGCCGGCTCCTCCATGCCGAACTCCTGGATGATCTTCTGGAATTGGGGGATCACCTTGATCGCCAGCAGCAGCGCCACCAGGCCGAAGACGAACCCCACCACCGCGACGTAGCCGATCCCGGCACGCAAGCGGCTCCGGCCACTGTCGTCGCTGGCCGCGTCACCGGCGAGGGTCGCTGCCACCACCTGCGGCAGGAGCCCGGTGCGGTCGCCGAAGCGGACCGCGACGGCATGATCCTCGGTCACCAACCGCGGCACCGCGTCGACCACGTCTGCAGGCGTGGTGCCGGCCGCGAGCAGGCTGGCGGCCCGGGCGACGCGGGCGCGCTGCGCACCGCGCTCGTCGCGTGCCCAGGCGGCGAGCAGATCTTCGGCCGGCATCCCCACCTCGGCACACACCCCCAGCAAGCGCAGCACCGCCGCCGACCGCCTTCCCGGACCGAACGGCGAATCGACCGACAGCGCGGCGACGCAGCGCTCCCAGACGCGCTCGAACGTTGGAAAGGTGGATGTCACCGTTTTGTCCCCGGCTGGCCGCTCACGACAACTCCGTCACGAGACTGATCAACGGGGCGAACAGCGCCGCGGTGAGCAGCGCGACGATCATCCCCACCACCCCAACCGCCACCGGCCCCACGAACCATGCCATCGCCCCATCCACACCCCGGCTGCGATCGGCATGGCACGCTGCGATCGCCTCGAGCACCCGGCCGGCACCCGCCGGCGGTAGCCGGAGCGTTGCGCCGGCGGCGGCGGAGAGGGGAGGGACCAGACCCGCGCGAGGCGCGACGCCCACCCCCCGGGCCGCGAGCATCACCGCCTCGTCGGCCGGCACACCGGCCGCCACGAGGCCGGCGAGGGCCCGGGTGAAGGCAGCGGTCACCGTCGGCCCGCGTGGATTCCAGCGCACCGCCAGCCACCACCCGGCCAAGAGCGCGAGGCCAGCGACCGTGACGGGAAGCCATCCGGTCGCCAGCAAATCGGTGGCGGCGAGCACGACGCGCGTGACGAGCGGCAACCGCATCCCGAAATCGTCGAAGATCCGCCGGAATGCGGGCATCACCGTCACGGAGAGCAGGAACGCCACGAAGGTCGCCACGCCGACGACGATCAGTGGATAGGCCAACAGCGACCAGCGCGTGCCGGCGCGGAGCAGCGGCTGCCGCGCCTCGGCCAGCACCCTGGTCAACCGGTCGCCTCGGTCACGATCGGCGGGAAACAGCGGCAGCCACGCCCCCGGATCGGCAGCCGCAGCCACGAGCGCCCTGTCGGCATCGCCACTGCCCAGCGCCGCCGACACCCGCCGCCACCGCGCTCCATGGGGCGTGCCCATGTCGGCCGCGACGGAGTCCACCAGCGGCAGGAGCCGATCGCGATGCGCGACTGCGGCGGCGACCTGCCGGCGAAAGGGATCGTCGATCGTGGCGGCGGCGCTCATGGCCCGCTCCTCCACTGCTCGACCGGCGGCTGCTCCGCCACCCGCTGCATGACCGTCACCAGTGGCTTGAAGAGGGCGACACCGTAGAGGAGCACGGCCAGCCCTGCGACGATACTGCCGATCATGGCCGGGACCCGCCCCTGCGAACGGCACCGTGCCGCCGCCACCATCCGCTCATGATCGGCCACGGTCGCCAGCGCCGCCTGCCTTGCCATCGGCTCCGCAATCGCCGCGGCGTGCGTGACGAGCGCTCCGGCCGGGAGGGAGCCGCCGGAGATGGCGGCGACGATCGGCTCCACGATTCCGTTGGCCGCCTCTTCGGCTCCCCGAGAGACACCGTCGGCTGCCTGGGAGACACCGTTGGCCGCCAGCATCGCCCTGACAGCCTCGCCGAGCCGGCTCTGCGGATCCCCCTCCGCGGCGCGGCGACGATCAGTCAGGCGGAGCCAGGCGATGGCCGCGCCGGCGAGCCCGACCAGCGTGGCGATCACCGGGATGCGAACCGCCTCGACCACTGGACGGGCATCGAAGATCGCGCCTGCGCGCGGGCCGCTCAGGGTGTCGTCGACCGCGGCGATCAGTGGCCCATACCAGCCAGCCAGGACGACCAGCCCCGCCGCCGCCAGGGCACAGACGAGGAGTGGATAGGCGACATCGAGCCACCAGCGCCACGACTCCGCCGCGCCGCGCTCGGCCGCGTCCTGGAGGGCGAGGAGCGCCGCATGGCCATCCCCACCGGATGCCGCCGTGGTGAGCACGGCAGCCAGCGCCGGCGGCAGGTTCAATGACTCCCGTGCGACGACCTGATCCAGTGGCTCTCCAGCCCGGCAGCGGCGTTCGATCGCGTCGGCGGCTGCATCGAGAGCCGCGGCCAGGCCACCTCGCCCCCCCGCCGTGCCAGGCAGCACCTGCAGACCGGCGCGTTCGGCGGCCGCGATCTGCCGGGCCAGACCAGTCGTCCGGAGATGGACCGCCGTCGCCATGACACGTCTGCCCTCTCACACCCCGCCGAGCGCGCCTGATCGTGAATCCACCCCGCACGCGCCCGACGCCGCACCCGCGACGAGTCTACTGCCTGTCGGCGCGCGTCGTCACCTCTCGGTTGCATGCGGTTACCCCGCTGGGAGGCGACGGTCGTCGAAAACGGCAAGACCGTGGCGGCGCTCTTCAGGGGGCAGCACACTCCTGCTCGATCCGGGCGTAGGCCCGGCGGGCGAAATCGTAGGCCTCGCGCGCCGCGGCCAACTCCTCCGGTCGGTAGCTCCGCTCCTTGGTCTTCCAGCACTGCTCGACCCCGGCAGCGCACCAGCGGGCGCTGTCGGCACTCGCCCGGATCGGCCTCCCCCCGACCGTCACGAAGATCGGATTGGTGTGGGCACGTGGCACGCTGCGCAGCGCCACCCACGCACTGCGCTCGACCCGCTGGCGGAACGTCACGGGGCGCTCGCGGCCGTCGCCCGGCATCTCCTCGCGTGCGACCGGCCGGCCGTTGACCACGAGTTCGACCGGCACCGCGCCCCCGCGCGGATCGCGGGCCGCGACCGTCGCCTTGAACGTGACCTCGGCCGGATCCCCGAGCGCGAGCTCGCTCGTCCCCACGCCGCACTCCACCATGCCCCCGCCCGGCGCCGCGGCGGCGAAATCGGCGAGGTGTGTCGTGCCGTCGCTCACGTAGCTCCGACCGGAGCGGATCCCCTCCACCCAGGTATCGAAGTCGAGTGGGCCGTCGAGCTTCACGTACACCCGCCCGAGGCCGACCCGCTCGCCGGAGATGCAGGGGAAATCGGTCTCGCCGCTTGCGCGCACACGGTAGCCGCAGTTGAGCACGTGGTACCAGATGTTGAGCTCGGCCGTCGGGTCGGTGTCCATCGTCGAGATGAAATCGACCGCGGGCACCGGGGTGCCATCGGGGCCCGGCACCTCGTGCGGCACGTCGACGATGAACTCGTTGGCACCGATGCCGTCGAAGGCGGGAATGTCGTAGTTCGGCAGGCGCCCCGGGCCGTCCTTGCCCTCGGTGCCCGACAGCCGGCCGACGGTGTTCGTGAGCCCGTTGGCTGAATGTGCCGGCCCGCAGACCGCCCCCTGCCGCTTCGCCCAGCGCAGCGTGTTGAGACCGAGCGACGGCCAGTGGTGCTTGGAGTCGCCACCCGGCGGGATCTGCTCGGTGAGCCGCAGCAGGTTGAGGTGCCCGGAGACATGCGATCCGAACCCGGAAACCTCGATGTCGTAGCGCAGCAGGTAGGGGGGCCGGCTGACGTCGTCGGGCCTCCCGGTGAAGAACCGCTTCTGGTAGTCGAAACACGGCCCCCAGGTGAGACAGCAGCCGACCTTGAGGTCCTCCCCCATGCACTGCCGCAGCATGTCGATCGGCTCCACCCCTTCGGTCGGCGATTCGTAGTGGGCGCAGCCGGCGGCGTGGATGTGATGGTCGCCCGACCACCACCCGCTCCGTGACGGATCGATCCACCGCACGACGGTGTGGCGGACCTCGACCGGCTCGCCGGCCACCACCAGATCGATCGTCTCGGGCACCGTCTCCGGGCCGCGCGAGCAGGTGACGCGGTACCGGCCGTCAGGGAGGCGGACCGACTCGCCGTCGAAGCGGTAGATCTGCCGCTGGAAGAACAGGTCGGGGGCGAGGCGTTTGGCTTGCGGTGGATACACGCGCCCCGACGCGTCGGTGATCTCGATCTTCGCAGCCGCCGGCCTGTCGGGCTCGTCGGTGATCCGGAAGGTGACCGGATGCGATGCCCGTGCGCGGAACGCCATGTCGGCACCGGCTGTGGGCGGCCCATCGCCCACGGTGCACTCGATCCGGGCGAAGGCAGGCCCCGCCTCGCGGGCGAACAGCTCGACGATCCGGTACTCGAGGTCGAGCCCGGAAAGCGTCGCCGCGAGCGGCTGCCGGTCGACCATCCCGATCGCCAGCCAGCGGCCCGCCACCTCCTCGCGCCGCGCCTTGGGAAGCGGCTGCGCCTGGGGGCTGGAGAGCGCGATGCGGTCGGTGCGCCCACGCGGGTTCACCACCTTGACCAGATAGGTGCGCCATCCCTGCTCGACGAGGTCGATCGGTCCGTCGGCGGGCACGACCCGCGGATCCGCGCCCGAAAGGTCGATCGCACAGAGGCAGAGCGGATCGAGCACCGCTTGGACGGCGGCGGCGGTGGCGGCATCGTCGCCGGCGGCGCGGGCACGCTCGAGCACGCTGTCCGGAACAGAGGCCCCGCACTGACCGAGCGCCTCGGCGAGCCGTGTCGTCGCCGCGAGGAGCGGCTGCCGCTCGACGGTGGCCACCGCGGGAAACGGCTCCACCCCCGCGCGCCGCATCGGCTGTTCGGCCCACGACACGAGTGCCGCGCCGACGACCGCCAGGCCGACGACCGTCACTCCCCCCCACACTGCCGCACTCCGCCCGCCGGCACGCGCCATCTCAGTCGCCTCCTTCGCCCCCGGTTCCGCGCACGCCACGCAGCAGCACGTCGGCTGTGGATCGGAATCCCAGATCCTGCGTCCCCTGCCCGACGTCGGCCTCGAGCCCCACCTCCCACCGCCCCGGAGCGGCGACGGTGATGTCGGCCAGTTTCCACTCGAGCGCCGCGCCGCCGAGGCGCGGCGCCGACAGCCCGTCGTCCCGGAGCGTGACCCGGCAGAAATCCGCCGGCCGGGCCGCCCCCAGCGACCGGTCGCGGCAGGAAAGCGACAAGGGGGCCGTCACCCCCGCCTCGTTGACGATCGCGACGAGCAGCGGCCGCGGCCGGCCCACCACGAGGTCACCCACCGGATGCACGACGCGGAGCTTCACCCGCGACTCGGGGTTGACGTGGATCCGCAGCGTGACGAGGTGTTCCGCTGCGGCGGCGAGGGCGTCGACGCTCCGCGCCCGGCCGACGCGCGTGCGGAAGGCCTCGTCGGCGACGCCACCGCCGAGTGCGTCGGCCAGCGCGAGCAGGCGCTCGGCGGCGTGGCGGACCGGCTCATCCGGTTGGCCCGGAGGCTCACCGCACGGCGACTGGGCCCCAGCGATCGCCGGGGCCCCACAGGCAGCGACCATCACGATGATCGCCAGCCGCCGTCGGTGCATGAATGCCCCCATTGGCCCCGTCCGTGCCGCGCCCCACCGGCGCCGGTGGGACAGTCTCCCGCGGCCGGTGACTCCGGTCAACGACGCGGCCCACGGCCGGAGTTCCGACCGTGGGCCACTGCGAGCTGGAACACCAGCCGTGTCATGACGTTCGACGAACGCCCCACGACCGTCGGGATCGACGGAGACAGGGATCGTGAGTCAGTGGAAATCAATAGTCGCCGGAAACCATGTCGCCCCCCTTTGCAGTCAGCAGGGCAGCGAACACGTCCGCACTGACCGACTCGGCGACGAAGCGACCCGAGCCGTCCGCCATGCAGACGACCATCCCGGCGGGATGGAAGGAATAGGGCTCACTGTCATTGTTGCAACTCATGATGCAGCGGCCCGTGCTCGACGAGCCGTTGATCGCGCCGGTCGCGGCATCGGTCCCGTCCATCGAGCCCGAAGCCCCGTCCGGATCGGTCCATCCGAATCCTTCCGGGCGCGGGAGCAACGCGTTTTGGCTGCGCTTCAGGAGGAAGTAATCAGGGCGCCCCGCATCCTCCATGATCATGATCGTCTTGCTGAGGCCATCGATGATTTCCGCCACGCGGGTCGACCGTCCGAGCACCAGGGGCCCCTCCTGATCGGCGGTCCCTCCCGGATTGGTCAGTCCATTCGCCGTGTAGAAGCGGTGCCGCAGGCGGTGCATGACTAAGTAGTCGAGCGCCCCCATCACCTTGCCGTCGACCGCCGTACCGGTTCCCGCGGCCACTCGCCGCGAAGCACCCCCGGTCGACGGGCAGACAAACAGCGGGACCACGGTGGTGCCGGTGGTAACGTTCGTGCCGACGTTCCAGGGCACTGTCTTGTCGTAGAGCCTGGACAGACTTCCCTCCTCGAAATAGTCAAGCACGAGCACCGGCCACGCCATGCTGGTCGCCGGGGTCGTCTTGGCGGGCGGCCGCGAGCTGGGGAGCTTGCCGTTGGCGGAGAGGTAATTGTGCAGCGACAGCCCGATCTGGCGCATGTTGTTGAGGCAACCGGAACGCCGCGCCGCCTCGCGGGCCGACTGCACGGCCGGGAGCAACAAGCCCACCAGCGTGCCGATGATCGCGATGACGACCAGCAACTCCACCAGCGTGAAGCCGCCCCGCTGCCGCGGGCCACGGACGGAAACGATGTTCGTGTGCATGCCGACCACTCCATTGACGGACAGGCCGCTGGGGAAACACTCCCCACGGCGTTGTCCGGGACAATGCCTTCCCCGCGGAGGCAGTCAAGCGATGCCTCTCACCGGACCGCGGCTCCACGGCCGCGGGTCGCCGCCGACGACACCGTCGATGGCAAGAGTATGACTACGCTCACACTGTGAGCACTTGGTGAGCGCCGCGCAACCGGCCCCCTCATTCCACGAGGCCCCTCACACAACCCTCACGTCGCGCTCGCGGCATCCTCACAAGACGCTCGCCTGTTGCTCACACGCGTGCCCGGAAGGGGGGAAAACACCTGGAATCAGACGCCTCGCGGCACCGCCCAGTGTTCCTCGCGGTAGGCGCGGCGGAGCATGCCGTCCGCCTCGGCATCGCCGCCGATTCGCTCCCTGGTGGAATCGAAGGTGACCGTCCGGCGGAGGCAGCAGGCGATGTTCGCCAGATGGACGAACACCGCCGAGCGGTGCCCCTCCTCGATGTCGGCGTGGGGCCGGTCGCCGGGATCGCCAGCCGTCGCGCCGCGGCGGATGCAGGCGAGGAAGTCGTCGTGGTGCGGGCCGATGTCGACGTTGCCCTGCTCCTGCTCGATCAGCTTGTTGCGCTCGCCGTAGAGCTGCCAGCCGGAGCGCTTGCCGAGGACAAGCATCCCCTTCGTGCCATAGAAGGCGTTGCCATTCTCGTGCCCCTCCTGCACGTAGGGGGACCAATCGCGCTGCTCGAAAACGAGCTGCTTGCGGGGGCCGTCGGCCCCCGGCCATTCCGCGACGCAGTACTGCGTGTCGGGAAACTGCTGGTCGTCGTCGACCGCGTACTTCCCCCCCAGGCCTGCCACGGTGTCGGGATGGGTGGTCACTCCCAGCCCCCAGCGGGCGATGTCGATCTCATGGACACCGTCGTTGCCGATGTCGCCGCAGCCGAAGTTCCGCCAGAAGCGCCACACCCCCGGGAGGAGGTTCTGCTGGTAGGGCTGCCACGCGGCGGGACCGACCCAGTGGTCGTAGTGGAGGCCGGCGGGGGGATCGCCCGGCAGCGCGTGGCCGATCGAGCCGCGGCGCTGGCTGTTCCACGCCTTGGCGACCAGCACCTCGCCGATCGCGCCGGCCCGAAGCCGCTCGATGGCGCTGCGGATCACCGGGGCGCTGCGGCTCTGCGTGCCGACCTGCATCACCACCTTGTTGCGGCGCGCCGCCTCGATCATCAGGCGCCCCTCTCGGACGTTGTGGGCGCAGGGCTTCTCGACATAGACATGCTTGCCCGCTTCGGCGGCGAGGATCGCGGCCGGCCCGTGCCAGTGATCGGGAGTGGCGATCCAGACAGCCTGCAGCCCCTGGTCGGAGAGCACCTCGCGCATGTCGGCGGTCGCATGGGGATCGGGCATCCCCGCGTCGGCGACGATCTTCCGGGCGGCGGCCAGGCGCGCGTCGTCGACGTCGCAGACGTGTGTCACGCGCACGTCGGACCGCTTCACGAGCCGCTCGAGGTGGCCGCGGCCCATCCCACCACAGCCGATCAGGGCGACCGCGAGCCGCCCGTCGCCGTCGGCTGCTCCCGCGACCTGGGTCGCGAACGCCGCCGCCGCAACGGCAGTGCCCTTGATCACGTCACGCCGCGTGGCCGCCATGCGTCACCTCCCGAGGATGATTCAGCGCCCTCACGGTATTGGATTCGAATACCGAGGAGCGGCGCGCCGGTCGGAAAGGCACTGTATCACCCGGGCCCTTTCACCCGGTCAACCGTTCAACCCGCCACGCCATCGCGAACCGCCGCCTCGCTGCCGGACCGGCCAGATAGCTCGGACCGTCCCGACCGCTCGTGGAGCCAGATCGTCTCCAGCGCCGCCGCGGTGAGCAGGTGCCAGAGGGCGTGGCCCTGCAGCCAGGCGTCGGGGCCGGTAAACCGCCGCTGAACGTCGAGCTCGCGGCAGGTCACCCCCGCCACGAGCAGGCACAACCCGGCCACGAGCCAGCCGGCCTGGAACCTTCCCGGGTGGAGGAGATTTTCCCCCACCGCGACGACCGCCACCGCGACGATCAGCGACGTCAGCACCGTCCGTGCCGGCATCGACCACTTGTAGACATAGAAGAGCACCTCCGCCGCCAGCACCACGGCCACGAGGAGGCTCCACACCGGCAGCCCGCCGACCAGCCGTGGGAGGCGCCGCACCGCGGCGAGAGCCAGGAGCGAAAGCAGTGGCGGATACATCGCCGCCACATCGAGCCGCTGGCCGAGGCGGGTGAGCGAGGCGTGGAACAGACCGCTCGTCAACCCGAGCCAGACCATCGACAGGCCGAAGAGGATGTCGAGCGGGAGGTGCCGCGCGGTCGGCGCTCCCCGGCGCCGCTCCTCGACTGCCATCGCGCAGGCATAGGCCCCGACGAGGACATAGGCGAGATTCGAGAAGGTGTTGGCACGGGTGCGGATCGTGCGGTCGCGATCGATCCGCTCGCCGTAGCCCGGCCGGTGGAGCTCCGGGCTCGGCGCCCATCCGCGCCACGGCTGACGCCCATCGAGGCAGAACGCCGCGAGGGCGACGACCATACCCAATAGGATCGTCGCGCCCCACGCCCGCAGATGCACTGCCCGCGATACCCCGAAACTGGATCCTTCCATGATTGGCCCGCGTTGACTACGACATCGGATCACGGCGCGTGGCATCCGCTTTTCCCGCGCCGAGCGGCTGGCGGACACGTCATGATGACTGCGGCGTGCCGGAGGCTGGCCGTCCACGCCGCCAGCACGATCGCGCCCAGACCACGATGGCCGCCCCGATGGCGAGAGCGATCGTCGTCGGCTCGGGCACCGGCGCGAACGTGGCCGCGAGGGTCCGACCGAGAAGCTCCTTGCCGAAGGTGTTGGCATGGACGACGTCGCGGAAATACGCGTCGTAGACCGCCGTGTCGACGACGCGCGACTGAAGCGTGCCTCCCTGCGCGAGGATCATGTATTCGCCCCACACCCCCATCGTGTCGACGAAGCCGACCCCCATGTCCCGGGAAATCCGCAGGAGGTTCGCGCGGGAGTCACCCTCGGAGGTGGTGAACGGGTCGAGTTGATCGGTGGGGCACCACGCCTTGTTCCAGGCTGCCGATCCCGGAACGAGACCGGGGTCGCCACGCACGTTGCCGGTCACGGCCGGATTCCCGGGCACGGTCGAACCCCACGGCGCATACCCGAACGCGCCCGTCGTGAGCAGGATGTCGGGGGTGTAGCCGAGGTGATCGTGGACGCTCGTCGAGCGGATCTTGTCGATCACGTCGCGGATCGCCTGGTAGCCGGTGGCGGTCGCCGGCGTGCTGATCCCACCGATCACGACCACGTCGGGGCGCTGGTCGATCACCGCCTCGTTGAAGCGGAGGGACCCGTTGGCGGCGGTGCTGGACACGAACGGGTAGGTGGCATCGAGGGGGTTCCATTTGTCGATGCCGGCACCTCCCCCGACGGCCGTCACCACGTTGACCCGGCTCCCCGGCCGCGATCGCTCGACGAGCACGTCGAACGCCGAGTTGGCGGCGTCGTTCACGATGCTGTCACCGAGCATCACCATGGTGACAGTCGCTCCGGCCGCGAGCCGGGCGTCGGTCCGGGCCAACGTCGAGAAGCGGTCGGCGGCCGGGGCATACGGGAGGGGGGGCGCAGCCGCCAGCGTCGCGGCCCGCGGCCGTTCACCCCACACGGTATCCGACCACGCGGCAACGGCGCCACGATCGGTCACGCGTTCGACACGCACGTCGTCGACACGCAACGGGGCGCCGCTCCCGCCATGGAAGCGGACGGCCGCAGCGGTCGCGTTCTGCTGCACCCGCGAATACACGGTCCGCTCCGCCCAGCCGCTGGCGGTCGCGAGACTCGACCGGTAGTCGTCGGCGATCAGGTCCTGGCCGCTCAGCCCCGGGGAGCGCGAGTCGAAGTTCCAGGTCGGGGCGGGGTTCATCGACACGGTCGACACCATCCCGGCATATCCCGTCGGGGCGGAGCCGAGCGTGCTCCGGTAGGAGATCCGCACGTACTCCAGGCCCGTCACGGCGAACGACGGGCTGCGCCAGGTCTGGCCAATTCCGGCCTCGAGATGACCGGCCGCGGCCCAGCCCCCGTTCCCCGTGCCCGTCAACGACCAGTCGGGCCGCGGATCGACGGTGAAGTCGGCGTCGAAGATCGTCTGGGCCGCCGCCGGCGCGAGACAACCCCACGCCACGATCGCCAGAATCAATCCTCGTCGCAGCATGGTCACCCCCCAGCACAGGCCGTCCGGACCCGCATCGAGCCGCTGCCGGGCCGACTTCCGGCACGGCGGCTCCGCGCGATCGACATCCGCATGACCCCCGGAGATGACGACCGTCACCCCAGCGATCGCGGCCGACAGAGTATATTCCCGGCCGACCCGACCGCATGCCGGTGGCACGAACCGCGCGATCACGTCGTGCCCCGGCTCGCGACACGAAGACCTGCGTTGCAAAGGAGTGTGCCGGATGACCAGCACGAACGGTTCGCCATCTTCTGCCCCGACACGGGCCCAGACAGTGGCCCTGATGCCGCGGCGGAGGATCCTCGCGGTCGTGGTGGCCGCGCTCGGCGTGGCTGCGGTCGCCTTCCCACCGAACGGCGGGGCCCGCGCCGCCGAGCGGTCGCAGGAGCCGAAACTCTTCGAGAAGGAGATCACGATCATGGCGAAACTCGGCTACCTGCTCTCGCTCCCCGAGGGCTACGGCGCCGATCCGGCGAAAAAGTGGCCGCTGCTCGTCTTCCTCCACGGGGCGGGGGAATCGGGAAGCGACCTCGAGAAGGTCAAGATCCACGGCCCGCCCAAGCTCATCGCCGCCGGCACGTTCGACCACCCCTGCATCGTCGTCTCGCCGCAGTGCCCCGGCCGCGGCTGGAACGCCGACCTCGTCGGCGCCTTGATCGACGACATCTGCCGCGAGTACCGCGTCGACGAGGAGCGCATCTCCCTCACCGGCCTGTCGATGGGGGGCTTCGGCACCTGGGCGCTGGCGGCGGCGCGGCCGGAGCGGTTCGCGGCGATCGCCCCGATCTGCGGCGGCGGCAACCCCGTCGACGCGATCAAGCTCCGCGGCCTGCCGATGTGGGTCTTCCACGGCGAGAAGGACACCGTGGTGCCGCTGGTGGCGTCGCAGGCGATGGTCAAGGCGCTCGAGGCCCTGGGGCAGAAGGACAACGTGAAGTTCACGATCTATCCCGACGTCGGCCACGACTCCTGGACCGAGACCTACGCGAACCCCGAGTTCTACACCTGGCTGTTCGCCCAGAAGCGACCAGCCGCGCAGGGGAAGTGATCCGGTGCGGGTGAACGGGTCAAAGGAAGCGAGCGCCCCCGCGCCGACGGGCACGGGTCCCGGCGGCCGCGTGCTCTCGATCGACGCCCTCCGGGGCTTCGACATGTTCTGGATCATCGGCGGCGACGCGCTCGCCCAGCGGGTGCTCGCGCGCCTCGGGCCCGGCTGGCCGGAGGCGGTGAGCCGCCAGTTCGAGCATGTCGAATGGGAGGGGTTCCGGTTCCAGGATCTGATCTTCCCCCTGTTCCTCTTCCTCGTCGGCTGCGTCCTCCCCTACTCGCTCGACAAATACCGCGACCGGCCCGGCGCGGTGGGCTGGCGGATCGTGCGCCGCACGGCGCTGCTCGTGCTCCTCGGCCTGGTCTACAACTCGCTCCTCGCCTTCCAGTGGCCGATCCGCACCCTCGGCGTGCTCCAGCGGATCGGCCTCTGCTACGGCCTCGCCGCGGCGCTGTTCCTCGCCACGTCGCTCCGCGGCCGGATCGCCGTCTTCGCCGGCCTGCTCCTCGGCTGGGGGGCGCTCGTGGCCCTCGTGCCGGCGCCGGGCTCCACCGCCGGTCCGTTCACCCCCGAGGGCAACATCTCCGGGTGGGTCGATCGCACGATCCTCCCCGGCAAGATCCTCCCCAAGTACTACGGCTTCGGCGACAACGAGGGGCTGCTCTCCACCCTCGGCGCACTGGCGACCACGCTCCTCGGCACGCTCGCCGGCGAGTGGCTCCGCTCCCGGGCGACGCCGTGGCGGAAGGTGGCCGGGCTCGCCGCGGCGGGGCTGGCCTGTATCGCCGTCGGCTGGCTCGTGGCCCCCTGGCTGCCGGTGATCAAAAACATCTGGACCGGCTCGTTCGTGCTCGTCTCGGGGGGCTGGTGCCTGCTCCTCCTCGCCCTGTTCCACGCGCTCGTCGACATCCTCGGGCTGAAGCGCGGGGCGTTTTTCTTCACCGTCATCGGCGCCAACGCGATCACGATCTACATCGCGCAGCGTGCAGTCGACTTCGGCAAGACCGCCGACTTCCTCTTCGGCGGCCTCGCCGGTCTCGCCGGCGACTGGAAGGGAGTGGTCCTCGGGCTCGGCCTGCTGGCCGTGAAGTGGGCCTTCCTCCTCTTCCTCTGGCGCCACAAGGTGTTTCTCCGCGTCTGAGCGGAGAAACACGTCCCGTCAGGCGAGCAGGTCGCCGATCACGTGGCCGTGCACGTCGGTGAGCCGGCGGTCGATGCCGTTGTGGCGCCAGGTGAGCCGCGTGTGGTCGAAGCCGAGGAGGTGGAGCACGGTGGCGTGGACGTCGTGCACGCTCGTCGGGTGGTCGCGATCGAGCGGCTTGTAGCCCCACTCGTCGCTCGCCCCGTGGACGATGCCGCCGCGGATCCCCCCGCCGCACAGCCAGGTGGTGAACACGAAGGGGTTGTGGTCGCGTCCCCTGCCCCCCTGCGAGCTCGGCATCCGGCCGAACTCCGTCGTCCACATCACGATCGTGTCGTCGAGCAGGCCGCGCTGCTCGAGGTCTTGGATCAGCGCCGCCGCGCCGTGGGCCATTCCCGCCGCCAGCGGCCCGTGGTCGCGCTCGACATCCTCGTGCGAATCCCAGTTGCGGCGCGGGAAGCCATTGTCGTTGCCGCTCCAGACCTGCACGAAGCGCACGCCGCGCTCGAGGAGCCGCCGCGCCGTGAGGCACTTGAGGGCGAAGTGGTGCGTCTCCTCGGCGGCGTTGATCTCCGCCGGCCACACGGGGGCGTCGCGCTCGAGCCCGTAGAGGGCGAGCACGTGGTCGGGCTCGTCGGCGAGCGACAAGGCCTCGGGGGCCGCGACCTGCATCCGCGCGGCGAGTTCGTACGACCGGATCCGCGCCTCGAGGCGGGCATCGCCAGGCCGTGAGGCCAGATGGAGGCCGTTGAGCCGTTCGAGTGCCGCGCGCGTGGCGGCATCCGCGGCCGGCGTGACGAACGGGGCGGCGGCGCGGAGGTCGGCGATCGGCTCCGGCGCCCCCGGCTGCACGACGGTGCCGGAGTGCTGCGCCGGCAGGAACCCGGCGTCCCAGTTCTTCACCCCGTTGGACGCATACCCGCGGTGGTCGGGGAGCACGACGAACGTCGGGAGGTTGTCGTTCTCACTGCCGAGGGCATAGCCCACCCAGGCGCCGGCGCCGGGAAATCCCGGCAGCGTGAACCCAGTGGTCTGGAGGAGCGTGGCGGCCGAATGGACCCCCGACGTGCTCACCATGTCGTGGATGAAGGCGATCCGATCGACCACACGGCCCAGCGGGGCGACGACGTCGGCGAGGAGCTTGCCCGACTCCCCGTGGGGGCGGAACGGCCAGATCGGCTTGAGCCACGGGCCGAGTCCGTTCTGAAACGCCTCGACCGGCTCGCCGAAGTCGCTCGGCTGGCCATGGCGCCTGACGAGCTCCGGCTTGAAATCGAAGAGGTCGACATGGCTCGCCGCCCCGGCCATGAAGAGCTGCACCACGCGCTTCGCGCGCGGCGGCCGCGCCGGGCCCCGCGGTTGCCCGCCGCCGTCGGCACGGATCCGCTCCGCCTCGAGCGCCGCCAGCGCCACTCCGCCGAGGCCACCGCCGAAGCGCCCGAGCCACTCGCGGCGCGGCCCGAGCCACTGGCCTGGCGGCAGAATGAGCCGGCGTGCTTCGGGCAGTGGAGTCGACATGACGATCCGGTCCCGGGGAAGTCGGTGCGTCGCGACGATCAGTCGATGAAGGTGAACTCGTTAAGGTTGAACAGCGCCCGGCAGAGGGCCGGGAGCCCGTGGGCGGCGAGCACCCCGCGGAGCACCTCTTCCTCGTCGGCGCCGGGCGCCCGGCCGACCGCGAGCCGGAAGGCGTGCGCGACCCGCGCGCCCGGATCCTCCCCGACCTCGGCCGCCACGCGGCCGGCGAACTGCTCCGCCTGCGTGGTCATGAAGCGGTTGTTGAGGAGCGCCAGGGCCTGGATCGCCGACAGGCTCTCGGTGCGCTTCTCGACGCGCATCGAGGGATCGGCGCAGTCGAGGCTCGTCATGAACGGCTGCGTCTGGCTGCGGACGATGAACCGGTACACGCTCCGCCGCCAGGTCGTGCGGTCGAGCGGGTCGGCGAGGTCGTAGCGGTAGTGGGGCGAATGCTCGGGGTGCTCGATGCGGAAGTCCTGCCATCCCGGGCCCCCCATCGTGGGATCGAGGGTGCCGGCCACGGAAAGCACCGCATCGCGGATCGCCTCCGCCTCGAGGCGGCGCGGGTGCTGCCGCCAGAGCCACACGCCACCGGCATCGACCGCGGCGGCGTCGGCACGATGGAGCGATTGCTGACGGTAGGTGGCGCTGCTGACGATCAGGCGGTGGAGATCCTTGAGCGATCCCCCGCCGTCGCGGAACGTGACCGCGAGCCAGTCGAGCAGCTCGGGATGGCTCGGCACTCCCCCCATCCGCCCGAAGTCGCTCGGCGTGTCGACGATCCCGCGGCCGAAGTGGTAGTGCCACACCCGGTTGACGATGCTCCGCCACGGCAGCGGGTTGCCCGGCGCCGTGAGCCAGTCCGCCAGCGCCCGGCGCCGCTCCCCCTCGCCGTGCCCGGCGGACAGCTCGAACCGGGCCGGCAGACCGGCGACGAGCGACAGCGTGCCGGGGCCGACCTCGCGGACGGGCGCGTTGACGTTGCCACGCCCGAGCAGCTGGATCGTCCGCGGCACCCCGCCCCGGCCCCGGGCGTGGGCGGTGTAGAGCGTCGCGAGCGCCGGCAGCTCCTTCCGCGCGGCGGCGACCGCCTGCGCCTCGGCATCGAGCGCGGCCGTCTCG
>SXGQ01770030.1_pt1 | contig 18468 bp, 11 predicted proteins | sample 3178371 | NCBI WGS metagenome assembly SXGQ01 (sample SAMN11356859, study PRJNA531348) | freshwater metagenome | isolation source: freshwater sample F1-20 | place: China: Fuxian Lake, Yuxi | collected 2017-12-25 | reverse complement strand
GTTTCTGCTCGGAAAAAGGTGAGCGAACAGATTTTTCAAGCTTTTCTCTCAAAGCTGAAATTTTTTCCAATAATACTATAGGTTCATTTATGTTCATAATTAACCCAAACAACCCTGGGTCACCCAACCGCCCATTTGGGCACGACTTTGCCAAAACGCCGGATTATTACCTCTTTTATCGGCGTTATAATCATGCCATCTTTAACGAGAAAATAAGAAACAAACAGAGACTGGGCGATTAATTTGGCTAAACTATACAATATCATTTGAACATCATTGCGATGAAAGTAGGACGGCTATGGCCCTAGATTCCGATAAGCCCAATCAACAATTAAACCGAAAATCCGGTGAAGGCATTCGTGTTTTGATTATTGATGATGAAAAATCACACGCAGAGGTTGTTTCTGAAAGCTTGGAAAGAGTTGGATTTGAATGCACTGTTGTTTGTAGCGGCAAGGATGGGGCAAAAAAAATCGAAACCGAAACTTTCGATGTTGTTCTTACAGACCTTCGGATGGCTGATGTTGACGGACTTGCAATTGTCAGGAAAGCAAAGGAAGAACTTCCCGAAGTCGAGGTCATAGTAATCACCGGCCATGCAGACATCAAAACCGCGGTAGAGGCAATAAAACAAGGTGCTTCAAATTATTTGACAAAACCTTTGGACATGGTGGAACTGAGAACAATTGTTGAAAAATCATCCGAAAAACTTCGTCTTGCACGCACCAATCGAGAACTAAAACGACAATTGGATGAAAAATTTGGCTTTGAGGGGGTTTTGGGAAATAGTTCTAAAATGCATGATGTGGTTGTAAAACTGCAAAGCATAGCGCCAACGAACGCAACGGTTTTAATCCAAGGGGATACTGGCACCGGCAAGGAACTTGTCGCAAAGGCTATTCACAACAATAGCCCCAGAAAAAACAAACCTTTTGTTGCGATGAATTGCACCGCACTCAATGAAAACCTCCTGGATGACGAACTTTTCGGTCATGAACCCGGTGCATTTACAGGGGCCGAAAGGATGCGAAAGGGGCGATTTGAATACGCAAATGGGGGCACGCTTTTCCTTGACGAAGTAGGCGATATGCCAATGAGTCTCCAGGCAAAACTTCTTCGTGTATTGGAAAACAACGAGGTTTTCAGGATAGGCAGCAATGAACCTTTGAAGGTGAATGTGCGGGTCGTGTCCGCAACGCACAGGGACCTTGAAGCCGCCGTCGCTGATGGAACATTCCGACAAGATCTATTTTTCAGGCTAAATCGATTGAAAATCCGGTTACCACAACTTCGCGAAAGAAGGGAAGATATACCTTTGCTGGCCTCACATTTTTTAAAAGAGTTCAATCAGCTTCATGGCAAACATGCCATCACTATTGCGGAACCGGTCCGCAAAGCCATGACACTATACGATTGGCCGGGAAATGTAAGGGAACTAAGAAATTTCATAGAAAGCATGGTGGTTCTGGATGTTGATGGTGTATTGAATATTGACGATGTCCAGGAAGGAAACATTCTCAATCGCATCCAACCATTGACTGGACAATCACTGCAGGACTCTCATTTGGTTGGAAGGCCATTATCCGAGGTTGAACGATATTTCATAGAACAAGCGTTGACCATTACAAACGGAAATCGCGAGGAAGCGTCCCGGATGCTTGGAATTGGTGAACGAACGCTATATCGTGTGATCCAAGATTGGAAACTTCAAGATAAAATAAAGAAAGCACTTTCTGAAAACTCGAACGACATGGAAAAAGCAGCTCATTCGCTAGGAATGAAGCCAGATTCACTGCAGCGTAAACTTAAAAAACTTGCGATCTCAACTGATTCAGAGGAAGATTCGGTTTCACAGGACACTGAAGATCAAACTGACTCATGAGATAACGCTTGGATACACGGTAGTTCAAATGGCCATCATAAAACTATTACCACCTGAAGTTGTCAGCCAAATCGCCGCTGGTGAAATTATCGAGCGCCCCGCAAGCATCGTCAAAGAGCTTGTGGAGAACTCACTTGATGCGCAAGCCAAAAGAATAGATATCGAAATTGAGCAGGGTGGCCATGATTTGATAAGGGTTGTTGATGATGGTTGCGGGATTTATCCCGAACAACTCGAATTAGCTCTGACAAGTCATGCAACCAGCAAATTAAAATGCTCGGAGGATCTCTTTAGAATTTCCACCCTAGGTTTCAGGGGGGAAGCTTTGGGATCAATCGCTAGTGTTTCAAAATTATTATTGCAATCATGCCCGCCTGATCTTTCACAAGGTGCTGAAATCTCCTGTGAAGGCGGAACATTGCACCCACCAAAGCCATGGAATGGGTCTCCGGGCACCAGGATAGAAATCAAGCATTTGTTTTACAACACGCCGGTCAGAAGAAAATTTCTAAAGGCCCCTCCCGCAGAAACCGCACAAATCACTGAAACCATTACAAAACTGATTCTTTCATCATATGCCAATAACCTAGATAGTAGCAGGGTGAATTGGTCATACAAAAATAACGGCAAGCATGTGCTGCAAACTTCTCAAGGTGCAAGCCTTAGTGAGGTGATAGGCATTTTATTTGGAAAAGACATCTCAAGTGAACTATTGTTTGTTGATTCAAATCATCGAGATTTCAAGATAAAAGGGTTTGTCGGATCACCTAACCTCGACAAGAGTAGTGCAAAATCACAATATTTATTCATCAATGGAAGATGTTTCCGGGACCGAACCATATCGCATGCAATCCAAGAGGGTTTTCGAGGTCACATGATGACTGGAAGATTCCCAGTTGCATTCCTTTATTTCGACTCCGACTTGGAGAAAGTTGATGTCAATATACATCCAACCAAGGCGGAGGTGCGGTTTCGAGACCCAGGTGCCATTCATCATCTTGTTTTTAATGCCATCAGAAATGTGTTACTTGATAAAAACAAGGGAGCAACTTTTGAACTTCAAAATGAATCAGGCGGTTTCCGAAAAAATCAGATTGATATCGGATTACCCGAATTTACGATCAGCAGCACCATAAAAAAACAACCGATTGAAAATTGGAGACTGGAACCCGGACCATCCCCAGAACCATCGCTTCCATTTGATCAAAAATTTCATGAAAAAAAAGAAGATCGGTTTGTTACAAATCGTGAAAAACCCAACCCCTCGCCCGAGATCGCTAAAAACCCGAACTATACTTACAATGAACCAATAAAAACACCACCAGTCCCGGAATTAATCGCGGAAGAAAAAATAAAAGTACTGCAAATTTACAATGCCTACATTGTGATTGAGACATGTGAAGGTGTTTTGATAATCGACCAACACGCCCTTCATGAGCGAATTTTATATGAACAGCTTAAGGAGAAACTGACCTCCGGTATAATTCCGACACAAAAACTTCTTATTCCTGAGACCATTGAACTCGCTGCTTTTCAATCAGAATTGATTCTTTCAAAAAAGGATGACCTTGCACAATTGGGCTTTGAAATAAGGGGTTTTGGCGGGAACACAATTTTAGTTGAAAGTTTTCCTGCTTTGATGGGAAGAAAATCGCCAAAAGAACTTTTCAATAAAGTGATCGACCAATTATTTGCAAAAGATGATGTTCCAAGCAAAGGCTCTTTTTTTCACCATATAATCAGCCTAACTGCTTGCCATTCGGCTGTGCGCTCAGGGGATGTTTTAAACGAAACAGAAATGAATTTGCTTGCTAAAATGCGACATCTATCAAAAGCTCATTATCATTGCCCACATGGTCGGCCCACATCACTATTAATAAGCAAAAATGATATAGAAACTCAATTTGGCAGAACATAAACAGAAAAAATAGCTAATCTAGGCAAAGCTTCGGCAAATATTGGCCTATACACCAATGCTCTTTTTTTTTAAACCATTGGTATGAAACAAGATGAATTACAATTCAGTTCTGAATTGGCATCCGTTGCACCAAAAGCAACTATGATTTTTTGTTGCCAAAACAAAGAAATCAAATCATTTAACATTCAACAAACATTTTTGGTTGGTTCTGTGGCTGGTTGTGATCTAAGACTTGCGGGAATTGATCTTCCATCTCTTTTATTTCAAGTAACTCACATAGCCCAAAAAGGATTTCTTATTAGATCAATCACGCCTTTATCAGGTTTAACTTTAAATGGTAACACATTTCAAGAATCATTAATAAAAACAAACGACAAATTAAACCTGGGTGATTATGAATTTTCTTTTACCTTGGACGCATCAACACCTAAATCTGGTTTTTCAACAAATAGTGTTTCAGGCTCCAGCGTAAAGTTGAATTCTATACCGGAACAAGAATCCCTAAAAGGCTCCAAGTCTAAACACTCGCTGGCCCGTGCTTTAAAAAGACTGAAATCTAAAAATCTTTCATTAAAATTCAAACTTAAAGCTGTGCAGAAAAAAAATCATGTCATTACAAAACAATTGAATGAACATGATTTAAAAGATAAAAACCTACAATCATCATCTGAAGAATTATTGAATATTCAAATTTTAAAAAACAAAACCGACCAGGATGAATTAATTCTTCTTAGGAAAGAAATAGAAACGCTTAGAAATTCAATCGCGGACCATAACCTGATTGAATCGACAAAGCATGCCGATCTAATGCAGTTGCAAAAGCAATTGGATCAAAAAGAATGTGAATTAAAAGAACTGAGTCTTGAAATCGATCAAAAGCGCGAGGCACTCGAATTCCAAGCAATTGAATTAAAGGAATCACTTTCAAAACTCAATGAAGACCGGAGATTGTTTAATGAAAATTGCATCACAAAAAACAATGAACAGGAGAATTTTTTAATACAAGCAGCGGACCTTGAAAAGCAAATGACGGATATTTTTCAATTGAAACTATATCTTGAAAATGTGAAGAACCGCCTAGATGAAAAAGAAAGTGCTTTGGAAAATGAACTTTCCTCTGCTAAGTCAATAGAGGCTGACCTGACTGCCAAATCTATAGAATTGGAAAGGTTTAAATCTGAGTTAATTGAACAAGAAATCAGATTGTCATCCTCCATCACACTTATTGAACAAGGCAAAGAGGAACTGTTAAATAAACAACTGTATTTTGATGCCCGTTTTTTGGAGATTGAAGAAAAAGAAGCCTTGATTGAATCCAGGGAAAAGGCGCTCAACAATCTTGAAGCAGAGTTGCTCGAGAAAAAAACATTATTTGAAAACGAATTAAGGAAGATGGAGGATTTAAAAAACAACCAAGACGACAAGGAAAAACAAGCTGGCTTTGCTGAAAAAAACCTTATTCAAATGCAGGAAGTTCTTAGGAAAAGAATTGAAGAAATCCAGTTAAAAGAAATCGCCTTAGACGAAAAAGATTCACAGCTTTCAAACCAGGTCCAATCCATGTCATTGCGAAGCAAGGAAATGGAAGATGAACACTCCAAACTAATGGATCAGTTGACAAAAGCCAGAAATGAATTGGAAAGTTCCAAGTTGGACTTGCAAGTTAAAACAGAGGACTTGAATTCTTTAAAAACAAGAATCGAAACTGAGAATCATGGGCATGAATTGATTAAAAATGAGATATTTGAAGCCCTTCAAAGACTCGAAGATGAAAAAGTCATCCTGGAAGAAGCCCATAAATCGCAGCAGGAACTAGAAAAAATCAATTTATTGCAAAGCGAGGAACTAAGGGCGGATATCCTTAAAATCAGCGAGGATTTCCCAAATATTCTCGCTGCCGCAGATAGCACGCTCTCAAAACTTGCAGGTGCCAAGGAACTTATCCAGGAACATTTGAAGGAATTTCATTCTTACGCATTAAATGCAAGGCAGGACTTGGACGCATTAATCAAGGAATCCCGTAATCAGCAATACCAGTCCCAGGAAACTGAAAGCAAGATTCTAAAGGCCAGGGAAGAACATCGACTGTCCATCGCTTCGTTCAAACAACAATTGATTGAATGGCAACACAAATTAATTGAAATAAAATTATCATTACAGACCGGTGAATCAGAACTTGAGAGAAAACAGGCAAGAATTGATTCTCAGTCACTTATACTCCAACAACAAACAGAAAATTTAAACAAGAAAGAGAATAATTTAAAAACTAAGGAAGGAGAGGTGCTGGCTCAAACAAAAGAAGTTCAACGCCACCTGGATGAGATGAGGGCATGGTATCGTAATAAAATAAAAGATTTGACTTGCACCATCGCTATGACTTTGAAATCCGGATATTACGACAAGTCCTCTGAAACAAACGAGAGTGTTCAAAATAAAACTCCTGCTTACATCAATGAAATAGCCGATGAATCTGACAGAAAGCTGGGGGACCAGCTTACATTCCTAAGGTTAGTCGAACCAGATAATCTTCATTCACTGATGTTAGAGGCAAAAAATTCAAAAAAATCATTAAGACAAGCGCTTCTCAACGGTGGGTATTTGACTTTTTACCAGTTGGCAATTATTGAAGCAGGCAATATCAACGGCTTAATGATTGATCGTTTTCGGGTGATTGACAAACTTCCATCCACAAGCAAGGAATATGTTTTTCAAGTATACGACCCTGTCCGAAAGTCAGAATGTTTGTTAAGGCACCTTTCAGAGTCAGAACTTTCAGATCCTTTTCACCCAGATGAATTTCGACAACGATTCTCTGCTGCCACTCAAATAAATCATGAAAATGTAGTATCCACACTTGAAGTTCTTGAAGTTCAAGGACGCCCGGCAGTATTAGTCGAGTTAATTCATGGTGCCAACCATACAGAATGGGCAACACCTCATTTCAAAATTGAAATCTGGCTAAATATTCTTTTTCAATCCATTTCTGGTCTGGCATCAATACATGGCGCCGGCTTGATTTACGGCCCTATTCACCAATCTTCCTTAATAATCACACGAGAAGGTATAGTAAAATGGACAGGTGTCGGCTCACCATCGTGGCTGATTGCAATGGAATCAAGCGATTTAACTTTTAAATTCAAAAATGACATTACAAACCTTGCTAGAGAATCACTCTCTTGGTTAATGGCTTGGAACAAACTACAAATTCAAAAAATAGATTTAGAAAACAACAATTACATCAAAATGGTCCAAGATGTGGCATATGAAAAACTTTCGATCAATCTGGATGAATGGTTAATTAAAACACTTGAAGAGCTGCAAAAATTTGAAAATTGGGAGATGAATTTCAAAACATACATTCTTGACTATTTCAATTCAAACCAACAACAACTAAAAATCCCGGCATAATAATCAGATCTTGATCACTTTGGCAATCACACTCCCGGATTGATTTAAAAACTTATTCTTGGCATCAAATACAATTGAAGCATATTGAAATATAATTTTCCATTCAACTTTATCATGGTCAACAAGAACCAAACAAAAGTCCTGTTTTTCAACCAGAATCGAATTTAATTGAATCACTCGCGGTATTTCACCAATATTAAATCCGGGATCAACCAGCGGGTCATGCCATATCACATTACAGCCTAGGGCATGTAACTGTTTGATTATCTCAACAGACGGAGATTCACGAATATCTCCCAGGTTTTTTTTATATCCAGCCCCAATCACCAAGGCATTGGAACCTTCGAGCGGCTTTAAATTTGCATTTAAATAATTTTTAATCACACTTACAACCCGATTCGGCCTTTTTTTATTCAAGTCGCAGGCAAGGCTAATCAATGCGGGATTACAACCAAAACTTTTAACCCTGGATAAAAGGTAATAAGGGTCCACCGGAATACAATGTCCACCAACACCCGGTCCGGGATAAAATGCCTGGAATCCAAAAGGCTTGGTTGCAGCCAACTTTATCACTTCCCAAACATCAACATTTAATCCAGAGCAAATATCACTCCACTCATTAGCCAATGCGATATTGACCGCCCTAAAAACATTCTCCATTAATTTCGAAGCTTCGGCGGTTTGAATCGAAGACGCTTGATGAATCTGATCAAATAGTTGGCGAAACAAAGCGTTCGCCACAATTGATGAATTCGAATCCAAAGCACCATAAACTCTGGGAAGACTCTTGGTTGAATACAAATCATTGCCGGGATCTTCTCTTTCAGGACTGTAAGCCAAAAAGTAATCAGGTGAATTTGCATCTTTGCCAAAAACACTCTGGCATATAGCCTGTGTTGTGCCGGGAAAAGAAGTACTTGAATTCACAATGAGAAAATTATCTTTTGCTATCAAGCTTATCGAAGAGATTGCTTCATAAAAACAAGATAAGGAAGGGGAACCATTAAGCAAAGGCGTCGGCACACACACCCAATAAATATCACAAGGTTTTGATTTTAAAACATTATCAACAGCCTTGAATCTTCCTGATTTTATTAAGTATTCAAGCCTTGCAGATGAAAAGGTTTCCGAATAACTCTCACCATTATTAAGCATTTGAACCTTGGCGGAATTTGTGTCATACCCAACAACATCAAAGCCTGCTCTTACAATACACTCTGCAAGAGGAAGGCCGGTGTAGCCAAGACCCAAAACCATGATCAAGGATTTTTTATCCTCAACCTGATCGACAAATTGTTTTGTTTTTTCATCTGAAATCATGACGAAGGCTGAAGAAGTGAATGTTTTCTCCCAACTCCCCTGATTGTATTTTGTAGATCTGCCTCACAGAACTGGATTCGCCTTATGGATGTTGATTTTCCAGTCGAAACATCAATCTCAAGGACAACCCCAGACATTCTCACATCTCCGGAGGCGACTGTGAACTGGTTGGGAAGGAATGAGATCATGGTGGCGGTTACCGGTTCAATGGATCTACCCAACACACTGTCATATGGGCCAGTCATACCAAGGTCGCAAATAAACGCTGTTCCATCACCCATGATATGCTCATCAGCAGTTTGAACATGCGTGTGAGTTCCCAAAACTCCCGAGACCTTACCCTTTAAAAAATTACCAATTAGGTATTTGTCTGATGTTGCCTCAGCATGAACATCAACAATAACAATATTGGTTATATTTTTCACCTCGGGTAGAAGCTTTTCAATCGCATTGAAAGGACAGTCGACGGGGCGCATGAATGTGCGCCCCATAAGGGAGATTACAGCGACACTCGTTTCATCAGGGGTATTACTGATTGCAAAGGTTCGCCCCGGAGAAGAGGTAGGATAATTTGCCGGCTTGCAAATGCAACTTTCAGACAAAAGTGTGCCTACAATCTCCTGTTTTTTGTAAATATGGTCTCCTAGAGTAAATAGGTCAACACCTGCAGCTTTAAGTTTTTTAAAAATCGATGGGGTGAGACCAGACCCCCCCGAAGCGTTTTCAGCATTCGCAACAACTAGATCAAGATTCAAGTCTTTTTTAATCGCAGGCAGATGATTTTGCAAAATCAATACACCGGGAGTACCTACTATGTCTCCCAAGACCATAACATTTAATTTTTTTTGCAAATTATTTGGCAACATCCACGACTCTTAATTCACGAATGACAGTCACTTTAATTTCACCAGGGTAATTCATCTGTTCCTCGATAGTCCGCGCAATATCGTGACAGGTTTTGATCGCTTGTTCATCAGTGGTGCGGGCAGCGTTGGCTATTACCCGTAATTCTCGTCCTGCTTGGATTGCAAACGCATGCTCCACCTCGGGAAAACCGCATGCAATGGCCTCAAGATCCTCAAGGCGTTTCACATATTTTTCAAGAGTTTCCCTGCGCGCTCCCGGTCGGGCGGCACTAATTGCATCTGCAGTCGCAACCAAAACCGTATAAATGTGATCAACGGTAATATCATCATGATGACCAGCAATCGCATGAAGTACATCCGGGTTACTTTCACCATACCTTCGGGCGAGTTCAGCCCCAATCTTGGGATGCCCCCCCTCCATCTCATGATCCGCCGCTTTGCCGATGTCATGCAGCAAGCCGCATTTTCGAGCTAACCTTCCGTCTAGTCCGAGTTCATCGGCCAGCATTCCAGCAAGGAAAGCAACTTCCACACTATGTCGCAGTACATTTTGACTGTAACTGGTTCGGAATTTCAATCTTCCAAGTAATTGGACAAGTTTATCATTCAATGGCCCCATCCCAATCTCATTGATAGCTTCGCGACCAACTTCCATAATATGTTTTTCCATCTCCTCCTGAGATTCTTTGACCACTTCCTCAATCTTTGTTGGATGAATTCTTCCGTCTTGAATCAGTTTGAGCAATGAGAGCCTTGCAATTTCTCTTCGGACGCTGTCAAAAGCACTTACAACAACAACACCTGGTGTATCATCAACGATCAAATCAACACCAGTAACATTCTGAAAAGTTCGAATATTTCGACCTTCACGACCAATTATTCTTCCTTTGATATCATCATTGGGAATGTCAACAGTGCTCACCGTGCTTTCAACAGAATGTTGAGAGGCATATCTTTGGACAGCCATGGCAAGAATTTTTCTTGCGGATTCCTTGGCGGATTCTTTCAAGTGTTCATCATGTTTTTTCAACTTATCCGCAACTTCTTTACTCAAGGATCTTTCCAAATTCTCAAAAAGCATCTTTTCGGCATGCTCCCGGGAAATTCCGGATATATCCAACAGCCTTTTCTCTTGTTTTTCCAAGATTTCTGCAAATTTCTTGTTCTTTAATTCAGCCTCATTTTTTCGATCTTGCAACTGATTTTGCAGCACCTCGGTCAACCGTTCCCTTTTTTGCATTTCACGGGCTTTGTCTTCAATTGCATCTTCACGTTTTTCCAAACGCTTTTCCTGATCCCTGAGGTCCTGCCGGATATTCTCAAAACTTTTATTAAGTTCTTCTTTTCTTCTAAGACTGTCCTCTTTTGATTTTAATTCAGCATCCTTGATAATATTTTCTGCATCAATTTGAGCCTTTAGAATCATCGCATTATAATTGGACACTGAACTATTCGCCTTGGAACGATTAAGAATATTCGAGAGGAAAAAACCTATTCCAATTGAAAATACGGCACAAATAAGAATGTAAATAAGTTGTTCTGAAGTCACATTTCACCTCGGTTATCAAAATAATTGAGGTTCCGCCTAAAAATGGCGAACAAGAAAAGAAAATAAAACTTGTGAAGTACTAATTAAAAAATACAGTTTAACTCAATGAATCATTACCAATCACATAATAAATTTTGCCCACCCAGAATTCCAAAAATCAATCTATAGGACCGATCTGTCAGGCAAAAAATCATCAGAAACTCTATACCAGTGGGAAAACTATACTTTTAGTTATTTAAAGCAAAGCTTTAAATGTTAAGTTTTAATCCAAAAAACCTGTAGTAAACTTCACAAATTCAGATAATTCTTTCCAAAAACCTCTAAAACATAAGTCTTTATCACACAATGAATTATTATGCAAAAAGTATGGCTATTTATCCATCATTATTATAAAAAGAATTAAATAAGGTTTATTGATGTGAATCAGACCCTAGCATTAAAACTATATTTCAATGCTTATTGACAATTTATTTTCTGAAAATAAAATAAATTTTTGGTCATTGTGGAGATTATCATGAAGAGTTATATGGCTAAACCTTCTCAGGAACCTGAGAAACGTTGGCTTGTTATTGATGCAGCCGATCAAGTAGTAGGCAGATTAGCTGTGCAAGTTGCCAATTTATTGCGAGGCAAACATCGCCCCGAGTTTACACATCATCACGATGCGGGTGAATTTGTTATTATTTTAAATGCTTCAAAACTTAGGTTTACCGGCAGAAAAATTAATACCAAAGTTTATCGCTGGTATACCCACTACCCCGGCGGTTTAAAGACAGCATCTGCAAAAGATTGGATGGAAAACCATCCTGATCGTATAATTCGTGAGGCTGTCAAAAGAATGATGCCTAAAACCCCCTTGGCTAGGCAGCAAATTACCAAGCTTAAAATTTACGCTGGTACGGACCATCCTCACCATGCGCAAAAACCTGTCGAATTTAAGGTATAGCAAGAATTTCATTGGAGAAGCACTGTGGCAGAAACAAAGTCCAAAAAACAGTTTTATTGGGGTACAGGCAGACGCAAAACTTCTGTTGCCCGCGTAAGAATTTGCGAAGGCACCGGTAAAATCTCCATTAATGACAAAAAATTGGAAGTTTACCTGACTGAGGAAAAGGATCGTCAGTTTGTACTTGGTCCTATCATTTTGGCAGACATGCTCAAGCGGCTTGATGTCATTGTCACCACCAAAGGTGGTGGTATCTCCGGGCAGGCAGGTGCAATCAGCCAAGGAATCGCCCGTGCACTAAAAACCATGTTTGGACTCGCCGAGGCTGAACAACCTAGTGCTGTTGAAGGTGAAGCCGCACCTGTCACACTTGCCAAAAAGCTAAGAGACTCAGGTTTCCTCACTCGGGACGGCAGAATGAAAGAACGCAAAAAATATGGTAGAAAAGGCGCTCGAAAGAGTTTCCAATTCTCCAAACGCTAGTAGTTTTTCTAATCAAAGAAGAGCATGGATTTCAAAGATCCATGCTCTTTCCATTTCTCTACCCTTTGCAGCAATTCATTGAATCTCTTGATACCTGACTCCTGATTTTTGATTTTTCCAGGGTTCTTAAACCATTTAATCCATCGAAACAAGGAGATAGCAGTACCAAGTAAGTCTAGAATGCGACAAGCTAAAAAATTTACCGGCACTATTGATGAATAAATTTTCAAGGATTTTTCCCACATCAAAAAATCATCTTCGGCAAAACTTGAAATCATCCTGCATACATCAACTTCCCTGGCATCAATTCGAAAAGAACCATAATCAATAAAACCACAAATCTCACCATTTTCGATTAATGAGTTTTCTCTTCTGGCGTCACCCCAACAAATCTGATTGTTTGCAAATGGCAAAGGAATACATGACAACCAATCCAACTCGTTTTTCAACCATTTAAACAGCGAACTCAGTTTTAAATTAGATAAAAAAAAGTGTGAATCATGATTAAAATCAAGAATTGACAACTTTCTGTATTCGTTCAATCGCTTTTTCCATCCGGGAATCTCACCATGAGAACTATATACCTTTCCAACTTTCAAATGAAACTCGGCTAAACTCACAATCATTTTGGAAAGATTTGATAAAGTAGGTTCTGGGACAGATCCATTCATCCAACCTGATAAATCCCAACAACAATTTTGATGTCTTTCAATGGTGTTTTTTTTCTTGGATCTGACCACCTCAGGAAATAAATGAAAACCATCTCTTCTTATCTTTTCCAATACTTGATGGGACCAAGACAAACTGGGATACATCGAGATTTCATAGGATTTCAAAGCGAAGATTTGGTTGCAGGAAACAATCTTGTAAACCAATGAAGAACTTAAACTATGAATATTTGAAACAAATGTGACATTTAATGAGGATGAAAAACTGTAATTAGCCTTGAGAAAATCAACTACTTGATCAGACATTGTATAAAATCATCGGCCTGAAAACGGCAAATCCACTGACGGATTATTTGTATCAATTATTTTAGAAATAGTGTCACGATTTGTGGAAGGCAGGGAAGCCCCCTTCAACAGATTTAAATTAATTACAAGATTTGGCCGAACTCCCAAAAGGAGCACAACAAAGGCACTTATTACAATAGTGATATAACTTGGATGAAAAGCAGCTTTGTTAGATCCTGGCCAAATAGCAGGCTTGAAATAAATCCCAGACAGAATTCTCAAATAAATCCAAGACCCAATAGCAGCATTAACAAATGCAATTAAACCCAGAATGAAGAATAAATTATGAGTGCCTTTTCCAAGGGAATCATCCCATGCATAAGGTACACTGGCGCATCCAAAAACCACAAAAAACTTGGCCAAAAAGCCACCTGTAAGGGGTATACCCACCAAACTAAATAAAAATATACAAAGACAAAAAGCTAAAAATGGATTCTGAGATGAAACACCAGCCAAGTCATCCCAATCTTCGACATGACGGTTTGTTTGTTTATTATCCAAAACATCAAGGACTGCAAAAATCCCATATGTTCCGAAAAAATAAGCTATTAAATAAAAGAATGCCGCACCAATTCCATTAATCCCAGTGGATGCGTCCAATTTTGGTGCGACAGCAATAGCTGCAAGTATGTAACCAGAATGTGAAATACTTGAGTAAGCTAATATTCTTCTTAAATTTCGTTGAAGAAGTCCGAGAATAGTTCCAATTGTCATTGTCACAGTAGCTAGAATCCAAAACAGAACATAAATATTATCAAGTGTTTTAGATGCCCCTGGACCACCTCCCTGAGCCAAGGCAAATCCAAAAATCCGAATTATAGCAGCAAAACCAGCAACTTTCGAAACAGTTGCAAGTAATCCACACATCCGATAACTGGCTCCTTGATAAACATCCGGAGCATAAAAATGAAAAGGCACCATGCTGATTTTAAAACCTAAACCAGCAATTACAGCAATCATGGGTATCAAGAAAAATTTATCCGAAAGATTATCAATGTCACTTCCTGTTTTAAAACGAAAACCATTTATCAAGGCATCTGAGATAGCGGAAATATTAGTAGTTCCAGTAATCCCGTATAGGTAACTAAATCCCAGAAGAACCAGTCCGGAAGAAAATATAGAGAGAAAGAAGTATTTCATAGCAGACTCACCCGCAAAATCCTTCTTTCCATGCAAGTAGATCAATATGTAAGTGGGGATGCTAATAAGCTCAAGACCCAGAAACAAAACTACCAAATCATTTGAAATACCAACGACAGAACAACCTGTCACAAGAAAAATAATCAGCGAAATTGTCTCATAGCCATTTTCATAATCAGATTTTCGCCAAAATAGCAGACAGAAAAACAAACCCATACCAAGGGAAAAATGCCTGATGAAATTCGAATAGACGTCATCCAGAATATTTACAGAAAATAATCGAGAGTTATCAAGTGCGTCGTGCTTTTTTAAAAGTAAAATAGAATAAGCAATTAAAAATCCAATAGTTCCAAATAAAGACCATGGAAGTGATTTTTTAACAAAAGGACCAATCAAAATAAACATGCTGCCCAGAAAAAAAAGACTGATTTCTGGCAATAAATATTGAATATAATCAGCAAATAAAAACGATCCACTCATTGAAACACCAATACCAATCTTAAAGAAAGAACGATCATTATTTTTCAATCCTAGTGACAGAAAACAAATTATTTGCCTGAGAATTCAATTTGGAAATCAAATGAATTTCAGGGCGAATAGCATCTATCATGGGCTGGGGATAGATTCCTAGGAATAAACACAATGGCGCCAAGGGAAACAAAAAGACCTTTTCAACAAAGGTCAAATCCAACACTGGGTCTTCTTTTTTAAACACAGGTTCTGAAAGTTTTCCAAAAAACACTTTCATCACCATTGTAATCAAATACCATGCACCCAGCACCAAACCAAAACTGCATAAGGTGACTAGTACTTTTCCAGATATATTTGGATTTTTACTTCCAAACATTCCCAGAAGACACAATACCTCACCTACAAATCCATTTAATCCTGGAAGGCCGACACTGCACATCACATAAAAAACGGTTAATCCGGACAAAACTTTTAATTTACTTGCTAGTCCCTTGAGATCTTTGAATTTGGTCGTCCCATAACGGTGACCAAGAATTTCACATACAAAAAAGAGAGCACCCACATTAAGACCATGATTTATCATTTGAAGATAACTACCTGTTAATCCAGTTTCATTCAATGCAAAGATACCAAGAAGGCAAAAGCCTAAATGACTAAAACTGCTGTAGGCTAACATCCGTTTAAAATCATCTTGGGCAATGGCACAAGCCGCACCATATAAAATCGCTATCAAAGCCATTATGGAAAAACAATATGCGCCTAATTCCCATGCAGGAACCGGTAACATGGGAACACAGATACGAAGGAAACCAAAAACCCCTAATTTGGCAAGAATTCCGCCTAAAACCAAAGTAACTCCAGTTGGAGCCTCGTAGTAGGCAGTGGGTTGCCAGGTATGCAGGGGAAAAGCAGGAAGTTTCACCAAAAAACCTATAGCTAAAAGAAAAAATATCCATTTTTGGGTATATGCCCAATAATCTGAAATGGATTTATTGATATCCGCATCCGACTTTATCATTGGAATTTGCTTGTCGTTATCGGCGATTGGCTGACTTAGTTTTTTATTCAATGCTAATTGGGTTTCATGGGATGATGTAACCAAATCTGGAATTGAAAAGGTGATATGCGAATCATTTTTATCATCGAGATGTTTTTGGTTTAAAGCTGATACCAAGCCAATAACTCCGAGCAAGGTTGCCAACCCACCGCTAAGGGTATACACGAACAATTTCTTGGCAGCGTATTGTCTATTTGGCCCACCCCACATCGCTATGAGAAAGAGCAAAGGAACCAAAGTTAATTCAAAAAAAGCATAGAAAAGAATGATATCAAAGGATAAAAAAGCACCTAAAGTGAAGAATTCAAGCAGAAGTAAAAGACCATAGTAAATGTGAGATCTCTCGCGAATTGAGTTCCATGTCGCAAGTGTTGAAGCTGCAAATAATAAGCAAGTCAGGGGAAGCAAAAAGATATTTAATCCATCAAGACCTATATAAAATCTGACAGCCCCAGAATCATTTCTACCCTCGGAAGGGGGATTTATTCGAACGAGGTCAAATATTGTGACACTCGATTCCAATGGTACAAAAGTAAGTTTTTCCGCAACTAAATCGGAATGCTTTTGCAATTGGGGTAAATAGTCCCACATTAGTTTCGATGAGATAAAAAGGTTCAGGAGAAAAAATCCAAGAGCAAGTTTACGAGAAAATTCATGACCGGAATTTTTTGTAAACAGGGTTGCCAACCCACCTGCCAGAGGGACCAATAATAAAAGTAGGACTAATTGGCTCATTTTACACTACATCAATCTTGCTAGGGCTATCAGGAATACAGTTACCGCCAAAATCATCGCTAGGGCATAGAACTGAACTAAACCATTTTGGATGGGGCGAAAAGCCAGGGCAAAGACACGCGGCATATGGGCCACCAAATCAACCAAACCATCCAAAATATACTGGTCGAAAATCCTAACGCAATAAAATACAAAAGTTAACGGAGATATCAAAATCCGATCGTATATCTCATCAAAGAAAAACTTATTTCGACTTAAATTAACTAAAAAGTTGGTTTTAGGCACAAGATGATCGGTCAAAATTACTTTTCCTGTCCCATAAAAAACAAACGATAAAACCAAACCAGCCACACCTGCTGAAGTTGCAATAGTCATTGTCAGCAAATCATGTTCGTGATTTTCCAGAACACCATAACCAGGTAAATTTTCCAAAAGTTTCCCAATCGAAAAAGGGGTTGCATTGGAGAGAATAAAACCTATGCCCACTGCAAAAAATGACAATATTACCAACGGTATAATCATGATTTTTGGTGACTCATGTGCCTCACCATGACATTCTTCAGGAAGTTTTAAATCGCCCCAAAAAGCTAGAAAATAAGCCCTGAAAGTATAAAAGGAGGTGAGGAAGGCAACAAAAATACCAGTAGCCCACATTAAAATATAAAACCAAGGAAATTTAGAAGTTGCGGAGGCTTTATGAATTACACTTAACACCTCATCTTTACTCCAAAATCCCGCAAAAGGGGGAACACCAGCCAATGCAAGGGCACCAAATAGAAATACGAAATGGGTATAAGGTAAAACCTTTCTAAGTCCGCCAATGCGTCTTAAATCTATGACATCATGCATTGAATGCATAACATTTCCAGCACTTAGGAATAGCAATGCCTTGAAAAAAGCGTGGGTAAGAAGATGAAACATGGCAGCAGTTAACGCAAGCATGGGAAGTGGAGACGCCATATCCACGCCACAACCCAGCGCCATAAACATATAACCAAGTTGGCTCATCGTGGAATATGCTAAAATTCGTTTCAAATCCGTTTGAGTCAAAGCTATCAACGCAGCCAGTAAACTGGTGAATGTTCCAACTCCAATCACGACCATTTGCACATCAGGCACGGTCGCAAACAACGGCATGAACCTGGCAAGAAGATAAACTCCAGCAGTAACCATGGTGGCAGCATGAATAAGAGCGCTTACAGGGGATGGACCTTCCATTGCATCTGGCAACCAAACATGCAATGGGAATTGTGCTGATTTACCACAGGCACCCACAAAAAGCAAAAGACAAGCAAGACCAAGACTTGAATCATAGTTTTTAATCTCAAGCAACCCGTCAAAATCAACTCGGTAACCTGAAGACACCCAAAGTAAGGCAAATCCAAGAAATAATGCGACATCACCCAACCTGGTAACTAGAAATGCTTTTCTTGCGGCATTGCATGCGGAAGGTCGCTCGAACCAAAAACCAATTAGCAAATAACTGCAAAGGCCAACACCTTCCCATCCTGCATAAAGTAAAAGTGAGTTATCAGCCAAAACCAATAACAACATCGAACCAAGAAACAGTGAAACAGAAGCAAAGAACCTTGGATAACCGGGATCATTGTGCCCGTGGTGATCCTTCATGTAACCCGTTGAAAATATAGCAATTAATGTTCCTAAAAATGTGACCATGAC
>SXGQ01639086.1_pt1 | contig 18471 bp, 5 predicted proteins | sample 3178371 | NCBI WGS metagenome assembly SXGQ01 (sample SAMN11356859, study PRJNA531348) | freshwater metagenome | isolation source: freshwater sample F1-20 | place: China: Fuxian Lake, Yuxi | collected 2017-12-25 | reverse complement strand
TTGGGTTTGGGGTTGGGGTGGGGGTTGGAGTTGGTGTATTTGGAACCGCTGGTTGTTGCGCTGGAGCCTGGGTCTGCCTTGCGCGCCGTGGGGACCTTCTCCTTGACGTCTCACGTTCTGGCACCGCCGATGCTTTGCGATTCCACGATGTCCACACTTTCGGTCGACGCGCTCCAGTTGAATCCGCAGTCATAGCCACCGCATCGTCAAAGGTTGTTGGTACCTGGAGGACCGCAACATTGGTTCTATTGTGGAGCAGCACTGGTGAACCCGTTCCGTCGCCATCATTGGTGTCAATAACATCCACTCCGATTAGTGGCGCAATCATTCCACTCTCACGCTGCTTTGCAAATCTCTGTAGGTAGTCAAGTGAATTCAAAATCTTTTCTTTTTGTTCTTGAACAGCGCCTCGTTGTGCGTCGTCATTTCTCGGCAACTTTGATAGTGCTTCCATTCTGTCGCGAAGTTGTTTGACGATTTGACCAGTTCGTGATTTATCTGAGGCAAGGTCTGGAACTGCTTTATCGATTTCGGCAACAAGTTCGTCTGGCTCCATTGCCTTCACGGCATCTCTACCACCAAATATCTTAAATGAATCGCCGATTCTTGTGGTGATATTTCCAAGATTTGCGTGCTCGCGCTTAATCTCACTGGCCATAACCACGTTGGCTGTAGGCGGTATGAGGGCAACAATCGTATGCCTGTTGTCTCCACCCCCACCGTGATAACCAGACCATTCACCTGGGAATGAGAAGTATTCGCCAATTCCGTAAGCGGAGCCACCTTGGCCTGGGATGAATCGACCTTCGTTGACAATAAATTGCTCAACGTAGGTTTCGCTGTTGACTTTCTCTCCACCAGTTCCGCGCAATATTGGCTGCCAGCCAGCAGCAACAAGCGCCCTCACTTCGTCTTCTTTGAGTTGGATTGGAGTTTCTGAGTAGCCGTTGTTTTCCCATAGCCTACGCAACAACTGTTTGTGCTCGCTTTCAATTTCCGCTTCGCTTGCTCCCTTTCTCTTCTTTTCATTGATTCCAATCAAGCCTTGGTCAAGCGCATGCAGAAGGTCGACATAGCCGTCCGTAACCTCGACTTTTCCGTCAACGGCATTTGTCTTGAGGACTGCCACCTCTTCTCGTCTGGACTTCATATCTGTTGAAAGTGCTTCTGGGTCTCTGCTCTTTCTGAATCTTGACATGAATGTTCTCTTCGCTGCGCGGGCTCGCAGTTTGCGACGCTTCAATTCAAGGGCTGGGTCAAGTTCAATACCCTCACGAATTCTTCCCTGTCTTCGAGCCGCACGAAGTTCAATTCGTTTTTCTCTGTCTGGGTCAACACGGCGATATTTTTGAAACAGGGGAAGACGCTTCGAGGCTTTCTTCTTTCCTATTCCGCGCTCTCTTTCCAAATCGATTACATCTGGCGCTTTTGTTCTTGCCTCTCCACCAGCCCATCCAGCAACAGATGATTCTGAATCAATCCAACCCTTTGGTACGGTTCCACCATTTTTCTTAATTATGTCAGCAACTTTTTTCTTGGTGGACGGATGCAGGTGTTCAAGAGCAGAGAAATCGTCACTCTCAATCATGTTGAGAATTGTTTGTGCATCATCAAGCGCTCTTTGTTGGACCGTATATCCGTTCTTGGCGGTGCTAATTTTTGCTTCCCCGTCTTCGGTGAGTTTCAATTCACGCGAGTCCTTATCGCTGACATCAAATTTTTCCAGAAGTCCTTCTGCGACTTGACCATCAAGTCGGTAAAGCATCTCGTAAATGTCGTTGCCATCAAGTGGGGTATCTTCCGATACTTTGTCGTATCTTCCTCGCTCATCACCTTTGGCTCTTCTTCTGACAGCGACAACGCTTTGCTTTTTGGAACCTCTCTTGGTTCTGGCATACCAGTATTTGCTAAAGAAGGTTTTAAGTTTCTTGTCAAGCGCTGGCTTGAGTTCTTCACTTAACGCTTTTTTGACAGCGGCTTGCTGTTCTGGAGTTAATTCTTCAAAAACCTTACCGTCATCGCCTTTTTTATCTTTTCCGTAGGTTCTCTTCATTCTGCTGTGGCCATTCTTGCCACCAGGGCCAGCGCCAATGCCGCCACTTTTCGGAACTGGCGTACGCTTTTTATCGTCGCCATCACCGCCAGAACTTCTGAGTGTGGTACCTCTTGGCGTTGCGGCCCTTTGGGTTGTGGCCAAAGACCTACGAGTACTCAGCGGCGAATCAACTCTTTGCGAACCACGCGAATAAAGTGCTTGTTCCGATGGGTCAAATTGACGACGTCCCACGCTCTTTTTTCTCGCCTTATTTATTTCTTTTTCGAGGTCCATCATTGCGTCGAGTTCATCTTCGCTGACGTTGCGTTTTCCCCTTACGACGTCTTTGAGTTCATCAAGTGTGTCCAACTCCTCGCTCGTGAGTGACTGCCCGTTTTGTAGTTGACGAATTAATCTTGGAATATCAGAAATTTCATCTGTACTACGCGGTGCTTTTTTGTCAGAACCTACGTTTGCTACAACATTGGCCACAAAGGCGCTCAAAGCCTCTTTGATAGAGGCTCTCTGGTCGTCATCCAATTGTTGATTTCCGAAACGCTCTTCCATTATTGCGTCCACCAATTTCTGCTGGCCACGTGCGTCACGGGGAAGTTCACTGCCTTGTGCATCTAGGGTGTAGGCAATTTTTGCCAATTTGTCGGTTTGCTTTTCGTTGAGACCGATAGTATCGGCGACTTTCCTTACGCCAGAGTCTGTGTCAGCCCCACCAACACGCATGCTGTCATAGTTGTCGGTCACAAGTTTTGTGATTGATGTCTGTTCTGGCCTATCGTCAAGTGCTTGCCCTCCACCAGATGAGCGCAATGCATAAGAACGCTTGGAGCCATCACTTGGGCTGGCTTTCAGGGATTCCAAATTCGCTATGAGGTCTTCGACTTCTGGGTCGCGCTTATCTTCTTCTTTCGGCTTCTTGCGAGCAGACGGCCTTTTACGCGCCTTGAATATTGGATTGCCCTCCTTCTCCAATTCGTCAAAGCGTTCTTTTTGGTCCTGGCGCTTGGGGAATCCGTTTACATCTAGTTCGATTGGGTCATCAAGTTCTCGCTGATACGGAAGTTTATTTTTTTCTGCATCTAGTTCATCGAGACGTCTTTCGTAAATTTCTTGCTCTTTTTCTAGGAGGTCCCAATTCTTCCTGTACTTTCGCATTTCTTGGCGTGCTTCGCCCCTGGTAAAACCGTAATCATCCATGAACTTCTTGATGAGTTCTTCGTCATCCATGTAATATCCATCTTCAAAGCCAAGTTCTTGTTCGATTCCCCTTCTTCTTTCGTTGTAGTCATCCGTTAAGTCTTCCGTAAACTCGTCGACATCTTCTTTGCTGTTGAAAATTCTTTTTCTTTGTGCTTTGCTTGGATACCTGAACCCCATCGTGGTTCTACCAAAATCCTCAAGGCGCTCACCGTCATTCCCGCTAACGGACCTTAGTGCTCGCATGCCCTCTGATGAATTCATCCATCTTGACAATGGCTTAGACTCATCAGGCTTTTCGCCAGTGCGCATAAGGTTTTGAATTTCGTCGAAGTCCCTTCGCGACAGGGCTATGTCGGACTGGGAGTTACGTCCACCGCTTGAGCGAAGTGTTTCACCTCCCTTTTTTCTTCTTGCGGAAATTGAATTCTTCAAATCCAACATTGAATCTCTAATATTTTCTGGCGTATCAGGATTCCCCAGAATCATATCAGCGACCTCATCTAGATAATCAAGTTCATCAACCGACATCCTGTCGCCATTGTTTAGTTTATTTACAGCGTCTTCGAGATTCGGCATGTCGTCATAGCGACCAACCTCGTTGTCAACTTCTACAGGACTCCCACCAGAACGTAGGCTGCTGGCTCGCGGTTGACGTGCCAAATTAGGATTTCTTCTATCAAAATCTTCATTGAACTGCCTATCTTGTTCGGTGCGACGCTTGAGGGCTTCGGGAATAGGCGAGTAATCTATATCCTCAATGGCATTAAACCTGCTCTCCTTATAGTCATCATCCGACATGGCAATCAATTTTGCCAAGTGGGCAGCAGCGATTCGGTCTTCTTCGCTAACGGGCCTAGTCGTAACGCTCGGTGATTTATTATCCTGCTTTTGATACTCCTTTTCGATACTGTCGAGAAAATCTAAAGCGGCCTTTCTGTTTCGGTCACTAATAAAGCCATTCTCGAATTCCCTGAAAAGTGCTTGAAGTGAATTCTCCCCGACACGTCCGTCTCTTTCTTCTCGCTCCTTCATTCTCTTTCGCAGGGCTTCAGTAAGTTCTGGAGCGTTGGAATCTGCGGGCTTGGCGTATTTTTCTTTCAGTCTCTTAATGAAACTTCTAACATTGGTGGGCAGCGGTTGCAGGTTTTTTCTAGGTGTTTCGGAGCCAGATGAACGCAATCCCCTTGGCTTTTCGCCCCCGTCAATCATCCTCAACCTTCGCACGGCCGATGAACGCACATTTGTATCTATGGCAACTTCCTGTTCAAGACGGTCTAATTGTTTTATAACTTCGTCCCTACGCTTGTCTTTTGGCGGAAGATTGCGAAGCGTGTCCCTCAAACCATCAATTGAATTTAAATTTCTTGATATTCGCCCATCAATACCCTCTATTTGCCTAGTCAGTTGCGCAACATTATCCACATCGCCAGAATCGATAATTTTTTGTGCACCATCAACACGGCGCTGACTTTCTGGCGTCATTCGCGCCAAAGTTGGTCGTGGTTGTCCGCGCATCATGTCGCGCGAAGTAAAGTTGCTAGAGCGAGAGCGCAACTTTGAACGAGCAGCACCTGCTTTGCTAACATTGTAGTACCTATCGCTGGCCGCGTAGTCTCCGTAATATCGTGGCTCCCTACTGGGTCCAAGTGTAACTTTGTATCCACGCTTCTTTAATTCGGCAATAATGCGGGTCTGTGGACGCTTCTTGCCCGAGGCGAGTTCAATCATCTCGTCAAGTTCAGGGCGTTCGTTAGTTAATGGATTATATCCACCTTTTTTGGGAAGTGTGGCAAGGATTTCAATTAGTTCTTCGTCTGATAAAGATTCAAAATCCATATCAGGTGGGTCATTAGGGAACAGTCCGCCAGAGCGAAGACCCATCGTTGGCTCCTTGGATTCTTTGCCAATGCGGCCAGTCTCCATGTCAGTAATGAGTTTGTCTATTGCATCGTTTGCACCAGCGCGTTTTGCTTCCTCATAGGAAACGTTGTCAAACCTTCTTGTTTTTCCGTCTTTGTATGTAACATCAACAGAGTTTGTCTGCGGGTCGTATGTCATTTTTGATGCCTTGCGGCTATTGCGGGTATCAAAAGCCATTTGCACCGCGGCTGCTGCGCGTGGCGGCTCGTTTGGCGGCCCAGAACTTCTCAGCGAATCACCATCAGAAATTCTTCTTTCACGCTTCCCACGTTTTGGTTTTTCGGCGGTGAGGCCAGCGTCTCTAAGTTCATTCACGACCCTGGCCACTTCGTCCGAAAATTGTCGGCGCATGTCCATTTCGTCCCTTAGGCGTCTTTCTGTTTCCGCGTTCTCCTTGGGGTCCGTAGTCCTGATTCCGACTCCGCCGCCACCTGGCAAATTCATGCCGCGCAGCCCTCCGCCAGAACGCAAACCCTCATCATCAGTAGATGGGAGACCCTGTGCTCTTCTGAACGCCCTTTGGGTGGTGTCCCTGTTTCTACGCATTATGTCGATGCTTGGCTTCTTGGGGTCTTGAATAAATCTGGTTGGGTCTGGCATTTCGCGCCAGGTTCCATCGAAAATCATTCCGTCGCCGTCGACGTCTCGTCTCTTGCTTGGGTCAAGAACACCAGCAATAACTCTTGACGCGATACCACGTGTCCTTCTGTTCGGGGTCACTCCACGAACCGCACCGCCAACCGCACGACCTATTGCTCGGCCAAGTTTTGCCTTTGTATAAACATCAAGAATTTCCTTAGTGAACTTTCCCATGGAATCACGTTTGATAGTTGGTGTTACAAAGTTCTTCGAAATTTCCTTATTTGAATACTCAATTATTTGTTTTCCGAATTTTCTTTCTGTGCTTTTGGAAAGTTTCTTTTGTATTTTTGAACGGCTATATGTTGCCGTTATCCGATTTGGCTTGGCAACAAACTGTTTGGTGTTGTTGTCAAATGCCAATTCATGCGTACGCATTCTCAATGATATTTCACTAAGCACAACTTCTTTTTTAAAATGTAATGCTTTGAAATTAATCGACTTCGTTTTGGCCATCCAGTCTTTGGCAATTGGAGAATCGATAAACGAAGGGAATTTTGATGAGTGGGAATACCTTTCGCGACCAACATTGAAAGAAAGTGTTTTTGTTTTGATTGTTGATAAGCCAGCAGCAGTTGCCTCTTCGGAACTCAGGATGATGCTTTTCATTACATCGTCCGACATTCCCTTGAATTCGCCGACGGATATGTTCGGTGGCAATTGATTGAGGTCGGCATTATTGGCATTTGCCCAGTTAGCCCATTCAACGGCCTTTTCTGACCAGCCGAAGAATCTGATACTGCCTTCGGATTTGACGACTACCCCGAAGTTCACATCTCTAACGACGTTTCGTAGTACTGCGTATTGTCTCATTTTTTGCCTGCGATTACTTCTTGTAGGAAAGAATCCTGCTGCACAAGTTTTTCAAGCCTTGTCGTATATAGAGTCTCGAGAATGTTCAGGTGGATTTTCTCGCCAGAGGAAAGTTTTCCATCCGTGTAAAGCCTTGACCTAAAATTGCTGATGCTGAATTCTCTTGCGCGCTTAATAAGTGTAGCAAGAAATTGGAGTTGCTGAGCGCGCTGTTTCTCTTGTAGTTCTTTAAAGAACTTTAGATAAAGTTGTGCTTCCGATGGCGCAAACAGGTCAGATATTTCAGCCTGAGTTCTCTCGGTGATTGAGATTTTCGATAATTCGACAAGGCCCACGCCGTCATTGGATATGGGAATTAGTTTCTTCTTGCCGTTATAGTCAGCAATTTCTATGGAGCCGCTGTTTCTGTTGCTCATGTCGGTCAATAGGTCGGCAATCATTAATCGGGTAACTTCGGACCATGGCGCCTGGGAAAACCCAGCATCCGTATCAATTTTTGAACCCTTGAGCGCAGTTGCTGCATCTTCTATCAAGTAATTTCTCTTGTCGCCAGTTCCGATGGGGATGACATTTGGGGACTCGACGCCGAGATGTTGCTGAACTTGTGACGCAAATTGCTGGGCGATGGCTTCATAATTGGATTTGGCCATTTTCTGAACGTATTGGTCGCCGTTGGGCATGGTCAGCATCGTTTGATTATCGTTAATTTTGTCTTTCTTTATTTCGGACACTTGGGCAAGTGCTCGCTGCAAAATGTCTGGGGAGATACTGGAGAGTGAGCCACCCCTTTGAATATGAGCAACAGCGCCAGCAACTGTCGTAATATCTTTGCCGATTGCTGAACTGGACTCTTTTTCGCGCTCTTGATTTTGTGGTTCTTTTTCATCGACTGCCCTGGCGACTCGTTTCTTAAACGCCGCTGTTGCCCATCGCTGCTTGCCGTCTTGGCCAATCTCGTTTGGCCTAGATACTCCAACAAATGATTCCGAGTAGCCAATTCCCTCACCAGTTTCCTCGGCAACCATTTTGAGTCTTGCCGACGGGTCTCGGGAGTTGTCTGATTGAATTGCCTTGTTCACGGTTCTTCCAAGTTTTCTTCTTTCACCAACAGTCAATTGGCGGCGTTTTTCTAAAGTCAAAACAGAACCACCTGGTAGTACATACTTCAGGCTCGTGACCCCAGTGTTGGACAAAAGGCCGAGTTCCTCTTTTCCAATAAGGTCAGGGCTGGAAGCGCTCAACATATACGTTGCGCCCTCCATGTCCCTATTGTCTGGAATGGTCCTCAAAACCGAGGGTGGGACCACTGGCTCGAGGACGAAACCATCTCGCCGCACCATTCTCGCTGAAGGATTGTCCACCGAACCGAGCGGTTTCACAAGTTTCTTAATTTCAGCCAAAGCCTTCTGGGGATTCGACATCGTCACTTTTGGAATCTGTGGCGCACGTGACTGAACAAGACTCCCTGGCTGTTCTCCAGCGCCAAGAACAGTTGAGTTAACTTGAGACACTGGTGGATTTGCGGCACGGTTTAATCTTCTAATCAAACTTATTGCTGCGCCAAGTGGCCCTGGAAGTGCAAATAATTTTTGGCCGCATGTTGAAAATTGATTATCAGTAAATCTTCCGCCATACTGATATCCCTCTGGACATCTTGAAACGCCATCACGGAACTGCTCTCTGCCAAACACTCCAGGAACTCCTGGAGTTAATGTTCTAGAAATGGTCGAACGAATTGGACTTCGTATCATGCTCAAGTTCCCAGGGGTAAAAGCAGAACCGACGGCTTGAACGCCTTGTAGAACTGGGCTATTTGATGCCACTGCTCCAATTCTCTTGAATTCAAAGTCCCTACCTCGCCCACCTCTTTTAATAAGGGCCTTAAAGGAAATTAGTTGTTGCCTTGTCGCTCCATAGGAACGCATAATGTCTCGTGGAGAAGTGTCGGAGTTGATGAAGACAACTCGAGTTTTCACAACTTCGGAATCAGGGCAGCAAGCACTTTTTTGACTAATTTTTCTAATTTGCGAAACTGCTCGTCTATTAGTTCTCATCACCCACCACAACATTTCACCGCAATATATTCAGACTTCATCGGCATGCCAGCATTATCTTCACCTTCTATTTCCCAGTTGCCATCATCGCGAAGGTACTTGACAAAATCCTGCTCGGCGTCCATAAATTCTTTCAGTACAAGCATTGCATATTTTTGGTCGCCGCCTGTGACAATTGGCGATTCTTCATCCATTGTGTCACGCCAAACTTTTTCTGAATAAAACTCATCGACGTCCATAAAATTGGCAGATTTTCCAAGTGGTTTGCCTTTGCCAACACTTCTTGCAAGGCGACCAGGTGCACGAATTGACCTGGACAGTCTTTCCGCAAATTGGTCGTTATTCCAACCTCTTTTTTTGAGTTTACCCTTACAGTTTTTCATTCCTGGGTGATGACATCCCTCATTTGGCCAAAGTCCAGTTGTTTCGTGATGAAGCCACGCACAAATATTGTTGAGTGGGTATAGTTCTGGATGGTCGGCCAGAATAACTCGGCAACGTCTGAACCCACCTGGCTTACGCATGATGGGACGCCAATAGCGAAGAAGCCTTTCAAGATTCCCTCGCCTTGGTCCATATCCACGAAGAACGTCTCCTGTAATTCTTTCCTGTGGAAGGTCGAGAATTACGTCTTGCGGAGCCTTTACTTCGTATCTTTGTTTATCCATTATTTCGTCCGCGCTTTTTTCTTTGTATAACTATTTTACTTGCTGACCATGATGCAAGTGTTTTTGAAGAAACACTTTGCGAATTTAGGGAAACAGAAAAATCCATGGCTCTGTTCTCAAATTGAAGGACCTTCTGTCGCCTGCCGAGGATATCTTCATTGACAACTGTGCCATCGAGGAGTTCGTGGTCAATGGGCAGAGATTTCTCTACAAAAACAGAATACCAGTGCGGGCCCGATTTGGATTGATGTCCGTTCCATAGGTATTCGTGAAAATGAGTATTCTGTATCTTCCTGACGTCTTTGTTCCAGTCAACAAATTCCCAGAAATTTGTAACCTTTTTGCCACCCAAACGACCCACAAGAATACAATCTGCGTCTTTATGCACAGAATCAACGACGTAGTAAACCTTTGTGTCTTTGAGTTTTCCGACAAGTATTGACTTCATCTGTTTTCACCGCCCTCAATCATAAACGGAAGCAGGGCGTACAGGGTGACAAGCGACGGTAAAACATCTTTCTTTTTCTTCTTGGATGGCTGTTTCGCTGACTTAACTCTTGGGCCAAGTTCTTCAAGCAGGCTTTGGACGATTTTCTCGGTGGTTGTGCCCATTATTTGGATATCTGGTCGTTTGGAAAACAACCACCAAGCGGCGAAGCCCTCAGCCATCTTTTCCTGAGGGCTCGATTGTCCATACACGGAAACAGATGGAAGTTCATTGAGTTCATTCTCTATCGAGGCACTCATCATCGTCCCACGTCGGAGTGTTTCTTCATCCTGATTACCAAAAATCATGCTGCCGATTGCCGAACGCCATCTAATTTTGTCTTCCTTCTTGACGGCAATGTAGTCCAAAAGATGACCGAACTCGTGAACCATTGAGGCATAGGAGAGCCTTCTCGTTATTTCATTTTCCGCATCGAAGGAGTCCATTGCCTCTTGGTTGATAAACAGCCTGGAGACGAAATCGGGCAAGCCAGCATTTTGCAACGCATTGCGATATCGATTGGGATTCTGAAACACCTCACTTCCTTTTTTGCCCAACGCTTCTGTATCAATTCTGATTTGGCCTTTTTGCGGTCCAGCCGTAAAAAATACCCTGCGGCTTCTATTGAATTCACCGATTACGCCAGACTCACCACTCAGCATTTGTACATTCGAACCTATCTCTATGTCAATTTTTTGTCCTTTTAATAATTTCTTGGGGTCTACGTTTTGGAATAAGTCGTCCAAAGCCTGTAGCGATGAATAGTAGGACTCTCTCTCTACTGGGTTGCTTGGCACATCCCCTTTTAACTTCACGCCATAGCGCGCAAAATATTTTTTGTGTCTTCTCGAGGAATTTCCAAATTTTTGCTCAAGTTCGCTTGAAGATAAAACTTTTGGTAAATTCTGAGAATCCAACCCATTTGGCAGATTGACGGGCCCTTCTGAAATTTTTACATCGGTACTTCTTGTGGCACCCGAAGAACGTAAGGACGAACCAGCGCCTCGTGTCCTGAAGGGAGACCTCCCCCCGCCACTTCCATCAGAAAGAACAGACGTTGACCCAGAACTTCTCAAAGAGCGGGCCTCCACATTGTCCGCTGGCTTGACAATGCTTTGTCCGATTTTATTGGGTTCTCCAACAAGTTTTGGCTTCACGATGTCCAAGATGTCCCTTGAAGTTGGGCCACCATCCTCCTTTTGGGCAACTGTTTTTTTGGCAATACCAAAATCATCCGTCCAATCATTTGCGTGGCGCAATATTTCTGAAATTGGAGCATCAAGGACGATTACATTCATTTGATGATAGTTGCCGAGCACTCCGTCTGCGAAATCTTGTCCCAACTGAGCGGCCCATCTGTGATGTCCGTCAACAACATATCCGTCCCTGGAAACAAATATGGGTTTTTTTCCAGGAGAAAATGTTCCCTTTTTCGCACTTTCCATCATTCCAACAACTTTGTGGCCCTGCATGTCCCTCTGCGTCGCTTTCAACTTGTCGGACGGCATCGTTTCTTTCCCAACTTCTTTTCCGTTTTCGTCAACTCGAGGCTTGATTCCCTGGGCAGCAAGATAAGCCAAAAAGTCATCCGTACCGTTTACTTCCTTGGGTACTTTACTGCCTTCCGCAATTGCTTTGGCTTTTTGCTCCTCGAACACTCTCGCCGCCCTTGTCCCTGGAATTGGCGTGCCTTCCGCTTGCGGCATCATGTATCTAGGTATGCCCTTGTTCCCAAGGCAAAACGCACTTGTTCCAGCAACAGTTACTTGGCATAAATCAAAAACCGCATTTTCCAAAACGTCTCTAGATATTTCCCCGTTTTCGTGCATTGCCTCCAGAGTGTGAACGATGCGCCCCAGTTCATCGAGCAATGTATGCGCACCTTCAATATCTGGCATGTCCACTATGTGTCCGTCAAGAAGAGCCGTAATGGCTTCTTCGATGGTTTCCACTTCAACAACTTTGCGAGGTTGAGTATCTGGAATTTTCAGGCTGTCCAAATAATCTTGCCATCGTTTTGCCTGTTGTTCGTCGGTTGGGATTGATGAACTACCACTTCGAAGTGCTGCCCTTTGGGCAAGACCTGTTGTATTTTCCCTACCTTGTCGGGCCATTGTTGCGCTGCGTGAATCACTTGACGATTGTGGTTTACCTAAATCTGCGCGTCTAGCAAGACGCCTATTTTGGCCCCTGCCGCTATCTCGGTTCAATTCCGCGAGCATTTCTGTTCTACTTCGTGGCGGAGGTCCATCGCTTCTTGCCGAGCCACTGGACCGCAAACCACTACTCGGTTCCCTGGTCGGCTTTGGCTTCATTGCAGCAAACGATTCCTGTGGTGATGTTGATATTTCGGCAGCAGACAATTGCTCTCTAACTTTTTGGGCCGTACCATATTTGATAATGTCGTCGATTTCGTGTTCTTCACCCATGGCCAGGGCATCCGATGTGCGCTTGAAAGTCCTGTGGTCGTCGATGTTGATTCCTTCTCTATTGAGGAATGTCACTTTTGGAACTCTGTCACCCGATGACCTTTGAGCGACCTGCCTGCGTATATCTCTTCTTGAAGACCTTTCCCTCACCAAGGAAAGACGAGATGCGACAAGTTCCCTTACTAAAATTGCCGCTTCTTTGGCTTCTGGTTTGGTTTGTGTTTCCGATATAAGTTTTATCGCTGCGTCAATATCTTCTTCTGGCAAAACACTTGCAAGAAGTTCGCGAACGTCTGAATCTCCTACGTCTTTTGCCTTCACCGACAGAATTCGCGTCCTGGCATCCTGGAATTCTGGAGAAATCCTTATCTCTTCCACGTCACTCATGTCAAATGACCCTGCGACAATGGCTTCTACGTAATCTCGCGCAGTGTAGTCTCCAGGTCTCGAGAAGTCTGTTGTTTGTGCATGATTTTTCCCAATTGACGCATTGAGTAGGTTGGCAATTCTCCTATCGGTGGGGGAAGATAGACCTGGTTTATCTAGGGCCGTGGACCTGTTGAGCAACATTGCCTCCAGTAATTCGTCATCCGTAGATGAACCGTCCAAGTCAAATGGCGTTCGATAACCATTCAGTGAATCACCCATCGTTGCAACCGAACGACTTGCAGCATCAGTTCTCAGGACTATCTCGGTATCCCCATATTGATGTGGCAATGAGTCAATCTTTCTTGACTTTCCGTCCAAGTCTTTGACTGTGTTGCTGGAGCCAGAAGGAGGAGGAATCAGGTCTGGGTCTCTGAATGAAACCGCACCTGGGTCACGTTTTTCAGCAGCATCTATTTGAGTTTTTTTCCAGTCATCGACAAATTCTATTTCATCTCTATGTCTGAAAAATCCGTGCGCTGGCCTTAGGGATAAGTCTGCATCATCGGGTATTCCTAGCAGTGTTTCATATTCTTTCCGCGGCCCAATACCCGAAGCGGAAGCAACACCAATTTCGTTAGCGTCGTATGTGGTTTTATAAACTCCAGTTTTAAGAAAACCATCGAACGGTATTTCCCTGGAATCCTGAACGTCCCTTATGGGGGTGCTTCTCATCCTGAATGTTGGGCGTTTATCAAGCCCGTCAACGAATGACCGAGCAGATTCAACAAGTAATTGTCGTATTTCCTCTGGTGATTTGTCCTTGAGTGTTTCGGCAACCTCTGGCGCAAGACCCTCTAGTTTTCCCGCTTTTATGCTTTCGACTGCTCTATCAATGGAACGAGACACGCGAATCGCTGATTCTTCTGCGGACTCAAACTCCTTTAAGTCTCTCTCGACAATTGTCCCAAGGTTTGTTGGCCCTTTGAGGCTATTTAACTTTTGTTTTCTCTTTTCTTCTTTGGATTTTTTGTTCGATTTTCCAAACCGTATTCCCCTGGCGTTAAGGCGTTCAAGAATATCTTGAGTTTTTGATGACCTATCTGCTGGAATCTTTGTTCTGTCGGCGTCGGGCAAAGCGTCATTTGTTTTCCCAGAAGAACGGAGGGCCGCAAGTGAGCGAACTCCTTGTCTTCTTTCAAGTCTATTGATTGCTTTACCAACAGTTATTCTTTGCCCGACATCCTGTAGTTTTTTATCGAGTGCTGTAAGTTCTCGTTTTTTCGCATCGATAATATCGTCGGCACTTCTCTGCGATATTACGCGACCGATAGCAACTCCGTCTTCGCGCACTCCAATAATTTCTATTTCTCCTGGTGGGAGAATGATGGAACCGACTTCACTTTTGTTTGTTCCTGGTGTGTAATCTGGCAAACCAGAGTACCCTTCTGGAACAGCGACTATTAATCTTTGTCCGTCACCCTGACCTATCACGCCACCAGCGGAACCAAGACTTTCATTATCTTTCAGCACTCCAGTAAAATGTGTGCCAACTTCGAAGCGCCTGCCCTGCATGTTTTCGCCCGAGAAACCGACGATGTCGCTTGGAACAACAATTTCTGCAGCAACTGAATTCGGCAACTTGGAGTTGTCAATGACTTCGACAAATGGAAGAAATGCGTTATCCATATCGTCTGCCATCCACTGGTCACCAATTCCCCCCAGCAGTAGTCTTTGACGCATCTTGGGTTCATTTATTTTGCCATCAGTGTTGATTGGCATTTTAATATCATGTTTTAGGCGCCAATTAACTTTTTCGATAATTGCAAGTTGTTCTTCGGTTGCATCCATCAGCGAGGCATCCCTTACTTGTTTACCCCATCTAGACACGGCGCCGCGCCCTTCAAACCGCGCGGCCGATGCCAAACTCGTGGACATGAGTCCTCTATCTTCAAACGAATATTCATTCTGAATATCGTCGAGAATGTTCGATACTCTTTCTGCCAAGTCGACCATGGTGGTCCCTTTGGCTTTTTTGGCCGCTCGGGCAAGTTTCCTCAATTTTTCTCTTCTTGTTGCAGGCGGCGATGGTGGTGGGGGTGGGGCAGGCGGAACAATGCTTGCCCTCACCGCAGGCATATCCTGACCAAGAGAAAGCGGCGCCAAAAAGGTCTTTATTTCGGGAGTCTCTTCGATGAGTCCCAATTGAACTGCTGCACTTAAATCCGCTTGCATCTCCATATAGGTCATTTGTGCAGTGGAATTGATACTTTTCTTCAATTCCAGCAACATGTCAATTCGACCATTAATGTCGCCGCCATCTACGGACCGCTGCAAAATGTCCCCAATTTGTCTAATTGCATCGCCAAGACCTTGTAGTTCTGCTTCATCGGTCACCAGGCTTTGCCTTGCTTTAAGTTCGCCATACATCGCATTCAAATCGTTGAAATTATTTGTGTTGCTGAACGCTTGGTTTAAATAGAAAGTTTTATAGTAATGAGATGGTCCGTATATACCCCCAACCTTATTGTCGATTAAGAAACCTATTACTTCCGACATATTGGAAACGGCAGTCCTAAGTACTTCGGGGTCTTGCATTATGGTTCCGTAATCAAAATCTCTTCCATCTGGAGTTCTGAGTGTTCGACCAAGAACCATTTGCATGGCAAGGGTTAATGCCTCTTCATTGCTCATGGATGGATTTCTTGACATAATAACTTCTCTGGCCAATATCAATTGTCTTCCGTGGGTGAGTTCATGTACGCCGACGAATTGACCGAGCGCTATGCCACCGAACGATTTATCAAGAGATTGAGTCAAGTAACTATTGCCTGATTTGATGTCTTCAATCTGTCGGCCAAATGATTTTAATTCATCAAAATATGTTCCCAGTAACTTTGCTCGATTTTCTGCAGTTACAACTTCGCCAATTCTCTTTAGTTTTTCTATTTCTGTTCCAGCGCCCCCAGCGGGTTCAAAAAGAAAATTGTCGGAATCTTTCATTGACTCCGCTGGTTGAAGCATCAGCGCTCCGTGAATACTGATTCCCAAAACAAGTTTTCCATCTCTTACGCTCATTTCAGCGTTGAATGTGTCTGGCTGAAACTCGGGGTCAACTATTTCGACTGACCCCAAATCATCCACTATTTCTGGCGTATTATTTCTTGTATTGACCAATTGCATGAGAATGCCAGTTTCGTATTGACGCGCTTTGCCTGCATAATTCTGTGCTATCGCAAGAAGGGTCTGTGCTCTTTCGTCATCTGGAAAAGCGTCTCTAGGATTTGCGCCACTTGTAACGGCATCCGCTAGTCGTTTCCTAAAGCCTTTCCCGTATTTTTTTTCTAGGTCTTTAATATCTTGGGGGCCCAAGCCGTCAAGTTGATTTTGTCGGATTGATTCAAAAAGACCCACTAATGCGAGTTCCGTAAGTCTTGCCCTATGCTCAAGTAACGCTAGTTCGGGGTTTTCCTTAAACCCTTTCCCAAAATAACTGTCAAGATTTACCGCCCACCCATCTTCTTGCATTTTGTTGAGAGCAAGAGCGAGGCCACGTTGAACACTAATTGGGTCCGATTCGTCGACCTCAATACCAAGCGACCTGACAACCGCCATAGCATCACGCTGTTCTTGGCGCAACTTGTCTTTCATTCTTTCTCTGTCGGCAGCAATTTTTGCCATTTTCTTAATTTCTTTTGCACTTTTGTCTGGGAACGCAGAACGGAGGGCTTTTTCGAACTCCTCGTCATATGACGCTGGGTCAATCACTACCCCAGTAATCAATTTCAAATCACGTTCAGCGGCAATTAGTTCGTCGGTCACGGCGCGCGCATCTTCTGCCGCAACAGACTCGGTTGAGATTGGCTTTCCGTCAGGACCAAGGAGCGAGCCCCTAATTCTGCTACTGGTGGGACCAAGGAGCGTGCCTCTCAATCCACCGCTGCTCCTCAGGGAGGAACCTTTTGGAACAAGTCTGTAATCATCATCTCTTTCGAATGGTGATGCACTATTGATACCTGTCAACGCCTGCATTGTTTCTTGTCCAAATTTTTGTGCTATGGCCACCAGGGCCCGTGCAATCAATGGTGAAAAATCAAAACAGTTGCTTCCCACTTCGTCCGTGAATTGATTGGCGGCGGGAACCCCTGGGGGACATCTAAACTTCCCGTTTCCATCTACAATAATGCCAACTGCGCGCGCCGCTGCTTGACCAATATTCCCAGTCGTTCTTCCTATTGTTGTTCCCAGGGCCTTCTTTTCCATGGCGCCAGTTCTGGGATTTTTCCGTGCAGGAACTTTTCTAATCGCTACCCTCTTGTCGGCCGCTATGACCGTTTTTGAACGACTGACCAAATTTTTTGGTTCTACTGTTTTTATTGGGTCAAGCCACCCAAAATTGGGAACATCGCCCATTTGGCCGTCTTGATTTATTTTTCTTGCGCGAGTTTCAAAATATTGACCCTTTTTGGGCTTTGCCTTCGGGTCAAATATTGCTTTCCCGTATCTTTTTAATTTTGACTCCGCCTTTTTCTTTTTTTCTTTATTGTCGGCAGAAGGGTCTTTGGAATTTTTCAGTGGGGCGCCAAGGGCCTTGACAGAAAGTTCTGCCGAAAATGGATAAGCAACAACCTGCTTTTGGCCGCTAACGAAACGGGAAATGCGTTCAACTGGTGTTTCTTTTGTTTTTGGCAAAACGCGGTTGCTTTTTATGACGCGCGAAACTACAACTCTACGTTCCTGCATGGCAGGCGCCCTTATCTCGAATCAGATTATGATTCTGGGTTTTGTTTTTCGTCAGCCTCGACATTTAGCAACTCGAATTCAAGTAGTTGTGACATGAACTCTGAGTCGACAGCAGTGCCATCCGATTTTGTGGCCGTTACTCCTTCAGACTTTCCTCCAGCAACCCAGTTTGCAGGAATCATTGACTCAGCACCAAGCGCTTTTGCACGCTTAATAATGTGTCTTTTTGCAGCCGATTTGTCTTTTGCGCGACCGTACGCCTGAACCGCGTTGGCCAAATCTTCTTTATTTGCAATTGGATAGGAGCCATCGGGTAGCGCCGAACCATCTTTCGCCATTTCATCTCTTTGCTTGTCGGAAAATGCTCTTTTTAGCGCAATTTCCGCAGCCTCTGCTTCGATGTCTTGAGCATCCTCTTCTTCGTATCTGTCGTAACCGAGAACTTCACCATCGAGCGAGACGAAAACGTCATAGGATTTCCCGTCAATGCCGTCAATTTCCACAGCGTATGCATCAAAGCCCTCGAACACGTCGGGCTCGACGGCAACGACACTGCCCTCAATTGACTTGACTGCAATTTCTGCAGCGTCATTGAAATCAACAAGCATCATTTCATCGACGAGTGCCTTCTGCTCAAATGCGCTTCCGTCCAACTTGTGCCAGCCGAGAACCTCTGCGCTAGTACCGTCGATAAACACTTCGACTGCACGGCCGTCCTTTGCCTCTACGTCAACAACAAACATGTCTGCTTCTGCCGAATAACCAGAATCAAGAATTGTTCCGTCGAACATATCTTCGGCAATTCCTTCAACATGGAGGAGGCCTGGCATTCCCTTTTCTGAAACGCACCCGCCCACACAATCATCACATACTGACGCGCCACCCTAGTACACCTTGAGGTCTATTGCGCATAGGTAACCTCTTTGCCCAACATCGGCTGTTTTGTAGCCCATGCTTCTTAGGCGTCTTGTCTTCATTGCCTCCATCTCGGGTTCGGCTTCTTCCTCTTCCTCTTCCTATTCCTCGTCCTCCACTTCCATTTCTTCTTCTTCTTCGTCGTCGTCTTCGTCGAGCATCACCTTCTGGTCCATCTCTTCGTCGT
>SXGQ01627200.1_pt1 | contig 18473 bp, 15 predicted proteins | sample 3178371 | NCBI WGS metagenome assembly SXGQ01 (sample SAMN11356859, study PRJNA531348) | freshwater metagenome | isolation source: freshwater sample F1-20 | place: China: Fuxian Lake, Yuxi | collected 2017-12-25 | reverse complement strand
CGCCGATGGCCCGGGCAACCGGTCACAGGGATGGGTGAAACGGTGCGGTAAGAGCGCACCAGCATTCGAAGCGATTCGAATGGCTATGTAAACCCCACCTGGAGCAAGGCCGAGCGTCGGGATTGGCTGCCCGTCAGTTGTTTCGAAAGAGGCAACACCCGCTGGTAGGCCGCACAGATGGATGGTCACACAGGCGCCGGGAGGCGCTGGACAAAACCCCGCTTACAGACCGACTCACCATCGCACCCAAAGCAGGTTCGGGATCGCTGTCCAAGAAGGCCCCACTTGTCCGCGATTTGTCCACGATGACAATCAGTTCGCCGCTCTAGCGCCCAACTTCGCCGGACGGTTCGGGCCCGTCTGATTCGGTAGCTGTGAGCGGGTACGGACAATGGCGACATCCAGAGCTGCAGCAGTGACCTCTCGCTAGGAGGGAGATCTCGGTCAGCACCAACAGTCTCGTGTCGGGATCGAAGTACCACTCCTTGCCATCAGCGAGCGCATCGGCGTGCACTGAGTCCCAACGATTCACGACCCAAGTCTCGCAGATTCACCACACCAACCTTCACCAGCCGAAATTCAGAACCCCATCAGCGGGAAGGAGCGTTTCGAGCTTCAACTTCGACCTACTGCGATGCAGGAACCGCCGTGGACTTCATCTCACGATGGTCCCACGCATTTCGACTAGCCGTGGAGCGGTCCAAAGCTGCTGACCTGATACTTCACGACGTCGGGCACACCAGCGAGAAGATCGCCAACGATCGAAGTAAATACCGCCATATGTGGAGTCTGGAAATGACCACCCAGAGCAGCTTCGTCATCCCAGTGCTCGGTGATGATGAACGTGTTCGGCTCGCGAACATCCTCAGAGAACCGGTACACTTGGCAACCAGCCTCGGATTCCGAACCCTCTGACACAGCAATGAATGCCGCTATTGCTTCGTCACGCTTGTCAGCACGAACAGGAAGGGTTCCTCGGATCACAATGGTCATTGGATGTCCTTTCAAAGAGGGTTTACTGCGCTGACGCTAGCGGTCAGCCAACCCTGCTGCCCGAAGATGCGCGATGTCGTTGAATCCGTGCACTGTTCGGAGACCGCCGCCGACGGCAACCGATGTGATTGATGCCGTTGCCACCCATAAACGCCAAGACACAAGATCATCGACATCCAGCGCCCAGCACACGGCCGCTTTGATCGGCGATACGTGCGTGACCACGACCGTGGTCAGATCACTTTCGTCGGCACGATCTAAGTCGCCCAATGCTTCAGAGACGCGCTGTCCGAGTTGGCGAAGTGATTCTCCACCGGGCGGTGCGAAATCAACATCGGTACGCCACGCTTTCCAGATCTCGGGCTCGACCGACGCGAGTGGAACTCCGTCGAAGTCGCCGTAATCCAGTTCGATCCACCGTTCATCGACGACTGGCTCGATGCCAAATGCCTCGGCGGTTTGTCGTGTTCGCAACAGCGGACTCGTAATTAACCGATCGATCGGACCAATCGCCGCAGCAAGCGCAGCGGCCTGATCCCGACCAAGGTCGTCGAGCGGCGGATCAATTCGGCCAAGTAACAGACCTGACGCATTGTGTTCGGTGCGACCGTGACGAACGATATGAAGCATGACGTGACCTAACAGGTTGGAGGTTTGGGTACCGAACGAGAGAGCTGACCTGTGCGAAAGAATCGTTCTCGAATTTGGGGATTCGAAAAATCAAACGCACGCCATGCCCACACGAGACATCCAAGACCGATGAACTCGAACAACAACGTGACGGCAATCGGGTGACCGAGTTCCGGCAGCCCATCGGTTCCGAAATCGAATCCAAAGAATGGCCACCAAAACACTTCGGGTCGGGCCCAGATCCCATCGAGGACAAGATGCATCATCATGCCGATCGGGATACCGATCCATCGGCGACGCACTAAGCGACGCTTCTGTGTTGCCAGCATCAAGATGCCCAAGAGCGCAACAGGAGCAAGTAGCGAATGCAGTACACGCGGGCCACCAAGGAAGAACTCGCCCACGGGTAGAACTGCTCCAAGCATCACCAATCGGTAATCGAGTGCTGGGCTTCGGAACACCCACCACACGAAAACGAAACTGACTCCGGCGAACCAGAGGATCATCGGACGAGCAATCTCCCGCAATCGGGGCAGTATGCGAGTTCGTCGGCGGGCATTCGCTTCATGACGTCGACCTCGGCCGCGGCCAAAGAGATATGGCAGCCCATACAGGTGGCTCCCTGAAGACGGGCGACACCAATACCGCCCTCGCCCCCACGAATGCGCTCGTATTCAGTAATCAACGTTGCGGGCACCGCATCGACGAGAGCTTGCCGTGCCGCCAACGTTTCTGCGAGCTCGCTGTCGACAACATTCTCAGATGACGCAAGCGAGGCCTTGACCTGCTCCCGCTCTGCATCGATCGCGCCAAGCGCTACAACCGATGCTGCAAGTTGCCCATCGAGCGGTTCGATTCGCTCCATAAGTTCAATCACTTCATCTTCAAGCGTTGATTGCCGACGCTTGAGCGATTCGAGATCGGCTTGAAGGCCCTGAGCTTCCTTCGGCGAGGTCATCGATCCGTCGTACAGCAGCTTTTCGACGTGTGCCGCTTTTCCTTCAACGGTTGCGATCTCGTCTTCGAGTCGCTTCTGATCGCGGGCCAGGCCATCGCGCTCGGCCTGTGGTTCTGCCACCTCTGCCCGCAGCGCGCTTTCCTTACGATCGAGTTCAACCAACGTCTCACGCTCCGGCAAGACCTTGCGACGATGACGCAATTGGTCGGCGGCAGTGTCATTGGCCTGCAGGTCAAGGAGCCGCTCGAGATCACTCATGGGCCCAGCCTTACGCGTTGGTGCCCTTGCTGTCGCATCGATCAGTCTGGACCCGGAGTAGTCGCTGTCGTGGTCGTCGTTGTGGGCCTCGGACGTCGAGTCGTTGGCGGCGTGGGTGAGCTCGAGGTGGTCGACCTTGGAAGTGTGGAAGTCGTTGAGGGCGGCCTCGTGGTTGTTGTCGTGGCCTCTTCAACCTTCGGCTCAGCACCGTTGAGGACGCCGTAGGGATCACTCGCGCCCGATGCAGGCTTACCTGCTCTAGTTGGCGCTGCGCAGGTCGGCCACTCGACTCTCGTCGGCTTCGCCTCGTCGATGTAGGCCTGGTTGTAGTTGCGCCAGATCGTTGCTGGCCACAAACCACCAAACTGCTCGCGACCACCAAGATTGCCCATGGGCTTGGTGCCTTCGGCAGGAATTCCCATCCAGACCGCCGTTGTGAGCTGTGGGGTGAATCCCACAAACCACGTGTTTGAGTTGCTTTCAGTGGTTCCGGTCTTACCTGCAGCCGACTGGCCGTTTAGCCGAGCATTGGTACCGGTGCCGCTCTGAACATTGTTGGCAAGAATCCGCGTGGCGAGACATGCGCTCTGCCAACTCACGCCGCGAGTCGGATTCGCTTGATGCTGAATCAACACTGTTCCCGTGCGGTCTTCAACTCGGTCAATGAAATACGAAGGCTCGCGAACTCCGCCATTCGGGATCGCCGAATACGCCGAGGCCATTTCGAGCGGCGTCATATCGAAGACGCCAAGCGGCATTGACTTCGCACGAGGATCAAACTGGCTACTCACGCCGAGTCGCTGTGCGATGTGCATGACGTTTTCGAGACCAACAGTTTGACCAAGACGAACGAACGCACCATTTGATGACGATGCGGTCACGCTGGTGAGCGTTCCGCCACCACCGCTGATGACATAGGGATTGGGCGTACTGCCGGGGTTTGGCCATGAACCGCCTCCGCCGACGGTGTCGTCAGGCAACACGCCCTGTTCCAACGCAGTGAGGAGTACGAAGGTCTTAAAGGTTGAACCGGTCTGCCGGCCCGGCTCGTGGGTGGCGATGTCGTACTTGTAATCGGCGAATCCAGGGCCACCAACAAGCGCCCGTACGGCTCCGGTTGCCGACTCAACCGAAACCATCGCGGTCGTGATTCCTTTGGAATCGGCTTCAGCACGAACATTGGCCGGAAACGTGTTGTCGTGCGCGTCCTGCGCAGCATTCTGCGCAATCGGGTCGAGCGTGGTGTAGATCTTGAGACCACCACCGAAGACTTGCGCGTAGCGCTCTTCGTAGGTTGCGCCAAGGCGAGTATCGGCAAGAAGTTGCTGACGTACCTCTTCAACGAAGTAATTCTCCGCTGGAGGCTGGGCAATCCCGCCACAATCGCTGGGTCGGAATCCCGCCGCAACCCCGGTACAACGACCAACGGGAAGTGGCAATGCATCAAACTCGGCGGCCTGCGCCTTCGTGATCACACCGTTGTCCACCATCCGGTCGAGAGCAAGCTTGCGCTCACTCTTTGACTTCTTAGGATGAAGGATGGGGTCATTGCCCACAGGGTTCGAAATCAACGAGGCCAACAACGCGCTGTCGGCCAAGGTCAGATCGGCCACAGGTTTGCCCCAATAGGTTTCCGCCGCGGCTTGAACGCCATAGGCGCCATTACCGAAATAGCCGGTGTTGAGATAAAGCTCGAGGATCTCGTCCTTTGTCACCTGACCTTCGAGGCGAATCGCAAGCGCCGCTTCTTGAGTCTTGCGGTTAAGAACGCGCTCATCACTGAGCAACGCCTTCTTCACAAGCTGCTGAGTGATCGTTGAACCACCCTGCTCAACTTGGCCCGACTGAACGTTTTCGACCAAGGCGCGAAACAAACCACGAAGGTTGATGCCGATGTGTTCGTAAAACTGTGCGTCCTCTACGGAGAGCACAGCATCTTTGATGGTGTCGGGCATCGCCGACAACGGCACTGGGTCACGATTTTCCGCGGCATGCAGTGTGGCTATCAACGAGCCATCGGCAGCAAACACCTGAGAACGAACCGCGTAGTCCTGGAACTGAGAGACATCGATCGCGCCATCACCGCCTTTGACGGCGGAAGCGACTCGAGCAATCGAGGGAATGAGAATAACCATCGCTACAGCGACGATGACGCCCCCGCTCAAAATCGCGGCCCCGAACTGAATCAGTTTCTTCATTCCAAGCTCAACAGTACCGGCGACCGACTGGGTCTCTCTGTCAGCCCCTCGGCCAATCGACAGGACGCTTCTCAACAAAGGCCCGCATTCCCTCGACCATTTCAGGACCCATCATCGTTCGATGAAAGAGACCGGTGTCAGGCATAGGCAAACGAGCATTGAGATCCCGCTTGATTGCGGCACGAGCTTCGGGGCCAGTGAGCGAAATCTGCTCAAGAACCCATTCGGTTTGGGCCTCAAGTTCATCGTGAGGAACGACCTTGCCGATGAGTCCCATTTGGTCAGCTTCGGTTGCAGAAATCTCGGCGGCAGTAAAGAACAGGTACCGCGCCTTGGCGATCCCGATGGCTTCGGCGATTCGGGCAGACATAAACGGATCAGGAATCCCACGCAGCAGTTCCGGAATTCGGAACCGTGCATCGGCCGACGCAATCACCACATCGCAATGCAACGCGAGGTCAAGCCCGCCGGCGTGACACAAGCCATTAATGCGCGCCACCCAAATCTTTCGACAACGTTCAATGTGGCGGAACGGGAAATTGTCAGTGGCGTCCCATTCGTTCGCAAGACCCTCGGGATCTTCAGACTTGCCGGCCATATCGCCGCCAGCAGCAAACCACTTGTCGGTTCCCGTAAGGCACACCGAGTCGAGTTCGGCCTGCCCATCGGCCCAGATCGCTGCGCGCTTGAGCGCCCGATACATGTCCTGAGTGAACGCGTTGCGACGTTCGATGCGGTCGATACGCAAATGAAGTGTTCGGCCGCGTACTTCAGAAATGATGAACGCAGAACCAAACTCAGGCGGCACAACCAACGCGACCATCAGATGCCATAGACCTTGGCTGCAGTCTCGTAGAGAACCTTTCGGATGACATCTTCGGGAAGACCACCGAGCAGTTTTTGCGCGTACTCGCGCGGCCGAGTAGCCGCCGTGCGCGGACCAGGGTGCATGCACGTGGGGTGCGGATAGTCGGTCTCGAACATGATGTTGTCGGGAAGTACGTCGATTGCAGCAAGGGCCGAATGCTGTTCAAACCAGAAGCAACCGTAAAGCTGTCGACGGAAATATTCGCTTGGAGTGAGTTCGTATTCAGGATGTTCGTCACGAACCCCACCGTTGTTCCACTGCCAATCGAAAGTTTCAAGCGCTCCGGGCAGCCAACCAACACCCGACTCAACCGAAACGAACTTGAGTTCCGGGAATCGATGACACATCCCACCGAAGATGAGATCAGCCATGCAACGCATGTTGTCCATGAAGATCATCGACGACACCTTGGCGAAGTTTGTCATCCAACCCATGTTGGCGGTGTCTTCGAACAGTGTCCCCATTGAGCCGCCACCAACGTGGAAACTCACCGGCACGCCAGCGTCCTGCACGGTCTTCCAAATCGGATCCCAGTGCTTGCTGGCCAACGGTGGCTGGCCGTAGTCCTGCGGCTGGTTGCAGAAGTTGATGGCTTTGTGGCCCATATCGAGACAACGCTCGATTTCACTAATTGCAAGATCGAGATCCCAAAACGGAACTGCGGAAATCGGAATCAAACGAGCAGGGTCGGCACTGCACCAGTCGGTGAGGAAATCGTTGTAGGCACGCACGCACTGAGCAACGAGTTCACGATCGCCGAGACGAAGGAAGTACCCGTTGCCGAATCCACCCACGTTGGGATAGAGGATCTGTGCGTCCACACCTTCTTCATCGAGGAATGCCAAACGCGCTTTTGCGTCGAACATTGCTGGATGAATGTCGTCGAACGTCTTCGGCGTACTGATCGGCATGATGCCGTCGAAACCGGCCATTGAGTAGTAACCGGGAGCACCGATTCGTTCGCCGCTCACCATCCACTGATCCACACCATCGATTCTCTCGATGTGAGGAACCTTGTCGTGAAGCGACGCAGGAAACGAACGCGTCCAGGTGTCTGGCGGTTCGGTGAGATGCGTATCGACGTCGATCACTTTGTAGGTATCGAAAAGATCAGTCATGGTCGAGTTCTCCTAAAACAATTTCCAGCGATGGATACTTAACGTTCTATGCCCATCGGCCAATCGCCGATGATGCCCTTCTCTTCCAGTTCAGCAAGTTCTGCATCGGAATGCCCAAGCATCCCGCCAAGAATTTCCTTATTGTGCTGCCCGAGAGTCGGAGCCGGACGACGCACCCAGTGATCAACGCTCCCATATCGGAACGGAAGCGTCGGGGTCGGATGGATTCCGACGACTGAATGATCGACGTCTTCGCAGTACCCACGGAAGACATTTTGCGGATGGCCCGAAGACCGTCGATTGTCTCGGGTTTCGGCTGCAGGAACACCAGCGGCCACAAGCACTGCGACCGCTTCGCTCAACTCCTGCTGCGCGGCCCACTCCCCAATCACCACATCAAGTCGATCATGCTCACGCCGCCGGTCGGCAAGAGTCGCTAGCGATGGATCGTCAGCCAACTCGGGATGACCGATGACTGCTGCCAACGACTTCCATTGCTCGTCAGTCGCACACGAAACAGCCAACCAATTTTCAAAGCCTTCACATGCGTATAAGTTTTGCGGTGCGGCATAAGGACTGCGATTGCCTTCTCGCTCAACCCGGAGATTATGCGCAGTCCATTCGATAACAGGTTCGACCGCAACGTTGATCGCCGCTTCAAACATCGGAGCCTCAATGAGACAACCCTCACCGGTACGGTCGCGATGCTGCAAACCGATGAGCGCACCAAACGCAGCGTGCAATCCCCCATTGGGGTCACACGGTCCACGCTGAATTCGAGGTTGATCTTCGGGGTGACCAGTCATCCACGCCAGACCAGTGATCTGTTCCATGGTTTGAGCAAAGCCGGGGCGGTCGCGCCACGGGCCATCAAGGCCGAACGCAGGCATACGCACCATCACCGCTCGCGGGTTCACACTCTTGATGACATCCCAGTCGAGATCGAATGCTTCAACGACGCGGGGCGTGAAGTTCTCGATGACAATGTCGGCCTTTGCGACGAGTTCAAGTGCGAGCGCTCGACCTTCGGGACGATCGAGGTCAAGGGTGACGTCGTACTTGTTGGTATTCGCCGACAAGAAAAACGCGCTGTACTCCCACCACTGAGGACGGCTGTAGAACATGCCGCCCGCTGTTCGCATGCCATCAATGCGCCGGGTTGATTCAACGTGAATGACTTCGGCGCCAAGCGTGGCAAGCATTCCTGCAGCCGTTGGACCTGCCCACCATGCGGTGAGGTCAAGAACGGTGATGCCAGCAAGCGGAAGGGCAACCGAATCGGTAACTGCCTGCGGCCGCGGCGTTCGAACCGGGATGGCCTCGCCGTTCTCTGCACCTACGGCGGGCGCAGGCTGTGGCGCGCTGCCCGACACCCCGTCGATCAGGTATGGCCGACGCGGCATTGAGAACTCGTCTAATGGATCGCGCAGAAACACACCGCGCTCCTGTGGGTGATCAAGTTCAAGAATGATCTTTCCATCTGCAACTGGCGCAACTGGTATTCGCAATGCTGCAGCAGCTTCAACGATCTCTGCAGTGGTGTGCTTGGTGGTGTACTCGCGAACCATCGCGTTCCACTCGTCGGCACGGGCGCTCCGAGTTGCAAGTGCGGCGAACTCTGCTGATTCAAGTAGATCAGGACGCTCAATAAGAATGCAGAACGAGTCCCACTGATCACGGGTATTGGTGTTGAAACCAACCCAACCATCGAGTGTCGGTTCAATCGAAGGGATCTCAACATTGCGCGGCGGCACTGTGGGGTCGGGATCGGGTCGTCCGGCAAGCGAGTTGAACAGATCGGAATAATTCGTTGCAGTCACATTCGCGACTTCGAATACCGAGAGGTCGATGAGTTCACCTGCGCCGGTTTCGCGTGCACGTCGAACTGCAGCCAATGACGCAACCGCTCCGTAGGCACCGCCGACCCATTCGACAATTCGCCCACCCATTTGGATGGGTGGAAACTCGCGCACGCCGCGAATCGCGACTGCGCCACTGTCAGCCTGCAACGTGAACTCTGTTGCTGGCCTGTTGGCAAATGGCCCTGTAAGTCCATACGGAGTTGCGGTGAGCACAACCGTGCCTGGCCATTCACCTGGTGGCGGACCACTCACGATGACAAGGTCGGCAGCGGCACAAAGTTCATCGATGATGGGCTCACCGGCGACTGCCGTAACCGACCGCTGACCATGTCGGAGATAGCGAAACAGCGGCGCATCACCGCTTGTGGGCACGCCCGACCACTGCGCGTGACGCTGCGGGTCGCCCTCGGGCGGTTCCACTCGGGTCACTATGGCGCCGGAATCGGAAAACAACTTTGCGCAGTACGCGCCGCTCAGGTTCGTCGAGAGATCGACGACCACGACGTCTTTGAGTTCCCCTGTCTCCCCCATCAGTCTCTGACCGTAGTTCGCCCGCCCCCGAGCCGGTACCGTCGGCCTTGTGAAACTCGCCTTTGCCGGAGCCGGCACTATTTCTGTCGTGCACGCTATGGCAGCGGCTGCGGCCGAGGCAGAGATTGTGGCTGTTGCATCCCGCACCAACGAGCGAGCAACAGAGCGGGCCGGCCAGGTGGGCGCAGCGGTGGTTGCCTTTGAGGATCTTCCAGCGGGCGCCGATGCCGTTGTGGTGTGTACCCCACCGGACCGTCATAGCGCCGATACCTTGCAGGCACTTCGAACAGGGGCGGTGGTGCTCGTTGAGAAGCCGCTCGCGACCACCCTTGCCGAAGCCGACGCGATCGTCGACGCCGGCGGCCAGGTCATCTACGCCGAAAACCTCGCCTTCTCCCCTTTGGTCGTCCACACACATCAATTAGTGAGCGGTATCGGCGCACTCAATTTCATCGAGATCCGTCAGTTTTCCCCTCGGCCCTCGTGGGGCGAGTTCCTCGACCCTGCCCGAGGCGGCGGCGTCCTGTTCGATCTCGGGTCACATGCCGTCGCGCTTGCACTACTTCTGGCCGGGGCCGATGCACCCGTGGCGGTTGAAGCGAAGTTGAGCCATTCCGCAGACATCGAAGTCGATGATGCGGCCGAGGTGTTCATCACCTTCGCTTCGAGCATGCGCGCTCGTATTGAAACGAACTGGACCAACTCACATGCGGTGTGGGATATCCAAGTCTCGAGCGATAGCGGCGTTGTACGCACCGAACTCATGCCCCAGCCGGGTATCGAGCACGACGGTGAGCCTGTCGCCCTTCGCGCCCTCGCTGGCATTGCCGATCCACATCTCGAACACTACGGATACATCGACCAGATGTTGACGCTGCGTGATGTTGTCGGTGGAGCACCATCGCCAATCGATGCACGATTTGGTCGCCGAGTTCTTGATGTACTCAGTGCTGCCTATGCCGCTGCGAGCAAGCCCGGCACAAGCGTCTCGCTCCCATTTGCCGGACCGCGAAATCGGACACCTCATCAACTCTGGAGCGATACGGTCGGTCCATGACCGATCTCAACGTTGACGCAATTCTCGCCGAATCCTCTCAACGCGCAGGAGGACGAACCGATCTAGGTGACGGCAGTGAATTCTTCCTTGAAGGTCTTGGCCGATTCATGGATTCGCTCGATGCCGACGCGCAGCTCAATCCCACAGGTGAATTCATCGCCAGCGAACGAGCGTTGCTCCACACCGTGAACCGGCTGAACTACACCGCCGACCGCGTTGCGTTCCCCGAAATCGCGCAACAAAAGATCGAAAAGCCCGTCTTCATCATCGGTATGCCTCGCACGGGCACGACGATCTTGCACGACATCCTCGCTCAGGACCCGGCCAACCGAGCACCGCTCACGTGGGAATGCATGTTTCCCTCTCCCCCGCCTCGTGCAGAAACGTTTACGACCGATCCCCGCATCGCGATGTGCGCCGCAACCATGCCGCCGATTGAGGATCAGCAGCTCAAAGCAATTCATCCACTCGGCGCTGAACTCACCCAAGAGTGCGTCACGCTCATGGGCGAATCAATGTGTACGCCGCTCTTCCATAACCAGTTCAATGTTTCGAGCTACCAAGACTGGACTGATCGCGATGCCGACTGGTCAAACGTCTACAACTTCCACCTGCAACAACTGCAGCACATGCAGGCGTTCAACATGCAAGACCGCTGGGTGCTGAAGACCGGCGCCCATCTTTGGGGACTCGAACATCTTCTGGCCACCTACCCCGATGCGCGCATCGTGTTCACTCATCGTGATCCAGTGAAGTCGATGACGTCCTATGCCTCACTCACCACCATCGTGCGAAGTGTTGGAAGCGACAACGTCGATCCCCGTGCAGTTGCCGCCGACTGGACCCCACGCCTTCGGGATGTCTTGATGCACGGGGTCAACGTTCGTAAGGCGCAGGAGTATCCAGACGCGATCTTCTACGACATGATGTTCCGCGATTTCATCACCGACCAGTTTGATGTGATTACTCAGATCTACGACGCGCTTGGTTTACCGATGACAGATGAAGCAGCTCGCGCTATGCAAGCGTTCATCGCAGCGAATCCCCCTGGCGTGCACGGAACTCACGATTACCAGCCCGATCAATATGGCATTGATCCTGCGGCGGTGCGTGGAGAATTCCGCGAGTACATCGATCACTTCGACCTGCCGCCGGAATGACGTCAGCGCTCTGAGAATTTCAGAGCATCACGATGACGCGGCCGGTCGTGTTGCGTGACCCCATTGCTTCCATCGCCGTCGGAAGGTCTTCGAAACTCGGAGCACTTCCAACTACGGCGCGTACCGTTCCCGCCTTTACGAGTTCGACGATGTCCGCAGTGGCAAGTTCGCCCAGTTCTCGTGGCGCAACATTCCAGCCCATGCCCTGTTTGATCAATCCGATCATGTCGTCGGACTGATAATTAAGCAGCACGCCGCACAGTTTGAAGTTCCCCATGGTTACCTGGCGAGGAACGATGAACTTCTCGTCGGCCACAACCTTGTTCGATGCAAAACCCATCATGAGATAGGTGCCGTTGTACGCAGTGCACGCAAACGAATCGGCCATCACCGCTTCGCCAACATTGTCGAACACGATGTCGACGCCAATGTTGTCGGTATCAGCGAGCACGATGGCCTTGAAGTCTTCGGTTAAGTAGTCGATCGCAACGTCGGCGCCAAGTTCACGGCACAGCGCGACCTTTTCCGGCCCGCCCGCGGTTGCATACACACGAGCACCAAACGCTTTCGCAATCTGGATCGCCGCCGAACCAGCACCACCCGCTCCGGCATGAATAAGGACGGTGTCGCCTGCTTTCAGCGAAGCGCGATCAATGAGCCCCAGCCACGCCAGGTGGAAGGGGAAGAACAACGCTGCCGCATCAGGAAGCGGGATCGCTTCGTCGATTTCAAAAGCCGCGATCGTGGGACAAATGACGTACTCGGCGAACCCGCCAAATGCCTGTTTGGTCACCGCTGCGACTCGCTTGCCCATCCACTCTTCCGCGCCTTCGCCGCATGCGTCGACAATGCCGAACGCTTCCATGCCCGGGCTATAGGGGAATTCGGGCCGCACCATCATGTTGCCGCCGGTAATGCGTTCGAGGTCGTTGAGGTTCAACGGAATGGCTTGCGCCTTCACCCGCACCTCACCGGGACCGGGTTCTGGAATTTCAACCTCGTCGAGGCGCAAGACCTCAGTCGGTTGTCCATATTCATGAACTCGCCATGCCCTCATGAGTTCCCCCTAAAGATGTTGAACACTCAGTTCACCAGATTCGCCGCAACTGCGCACCTTCGCGGCGAACGCGCAGACGCTCTTTCCGATCGGCCGGCGTCACGACCGGAGTGTCGGCCGGCAAATACTGACGAACATCAGCAACCGGTACCTTGATCATCGTGGGATCAGGAAAATCACTGGCGTGATTCCAACGCATTTGAATCATTCCCCACGGAACATCAGCTTTGTCGAGCCAATTGGGGACACCCGGATCGGTTCGCGAAATCACCGCTCGAAATTTTCCATCGCTGTCGATGTGCGCCTGCACATCGTTAAGGCTTGATTGGCGATTCACCCAATCAACGGTTGCGAAGCGGTCGTCAGCAACAAGTGCCTGCCAATACCGCACGGTCTTAGGTAACTCGGTTTCAATAATGAGGGCTTCGTCATCTTCAATCTCATGAATTCCGTCGTAATAGGCCTGCGTCGGCAACCCACCAATCGAATCGATCTTCGTCGAGCGCAGAAACGTATTGACTCCGTGGTGTTCTCGGTAGAACCGCACGAGATGCATATCGAAACCGATCATTCCCTCGATCCAATGAGGAAGTTCAGCAAAACGGCGCTCGATATCTTCCGGGGTCATGTCAGACCCGTTGTCATCGAGTCGCTCGATCGCAACGCTGGCATCGACCTCGTGGTTCCAATCGCATGAGCACTTGCGCATCAACAACCGACACGTTTCTGGATCGAGTTGCCACCAATCGCCGCTGTGCCCACTAGGACGCTCCGCACTCAGCACCACGCTGAAATAACCATCGGCATCAAGCATGAGATCGTCGAGATCGTGTGTCGCAGGAACACGGCTTCCGTGGTCGACCTGAGAGGGACTCATCATGTCGAATGTCTGTTGTGTGATTTCGATAAACCGCGATGTTCCTCGGTAGCCGGAGATCCGGTAGATGCCCTCGCTTACGACCTCGGTTGTTGAATACACATAGTCAGGAGATGGCCCGCCCTGGTTGAATGCGTAGTTCCAAAGCGGCATGAACACCGGTCGATTGGCGTCGGTATAGACCCGACACAAATACCCTTCGGACAAAATCGAAAGCGCGAGTTTGTTCATGTCCTGACGTTCGGCTGAGGTTGCCCCCTCGGGTCGCCAAATCTTCAGAAGACGATCAACCACAGGGCCCAGCGCAGACATTTGCTCGGCCCAACTCACTCCCATACCGCTGTCGTTGATGCTCATTCATTCACCCCTCTAGTTCCACACCGAAACGGTCGATGTAGAACGCGTAGTCGGCTCGTATCTCTTCAGCACTCAAACCAAACTGCTCGGGCGAGTAGCGGTGTTCACCGTGGGCACCCAAACGGTTGGCCATCTGCCACTCTTCGACCGCCGCTTCAGTCTCATTGGTGAACGTGAGACTGAGGAAGTCATAGACCTTGCGCAATACGCCAATGGGGTCTCGCACTAATTCATTGTGATGAACGTCGAAGAAACGATCCTCACCCAAGCGATCACGGGCGGCAATCGCTTGTTCCATACCAACGCACAAGTGATTGGAAACCTGAGGCCCAACCTTACGGAGGTCTCGCGGACTTGCCGCTAACGGGAAGATCGTCGACACAAGACTTGAATACGAAGGCACCGATTTAGCAGGGTCTCGATGAGTCATCACGAAACGAATGTCGGGGTACGCAGCAACAATCGGTTCGAGATGAAACTTGTGATGCGGTGACTTGAATAGCCACGTCTGCGGCGGGTACTGCGACTGCAAAACCTGAATCACGCGTCGGTGGTAGCGAAAGGTCTCAGTGAAATCCGCCGACCGCCACCACTGGTGATAGCCGTATACCGGCAATGTGTACTGCTGGCCATGAAAGGCCATTCCCAGAACTTCGGAATCTTCCGTCGTGGCATCGAGGTCATAGAGATGCATCGCCAACAGCTCTGGCGATAGATCCTTATTTGCCTCAGCCGCACGTAACCGACGCGCATCGGTCGCCTCGGTGAGAGGTGTCGGCGGTGGAATCGGTTCGGCCTGTTCCCAACTCCTCAAACACCGGAACTGTGGATCGAGCGACATCATGTTGGCCAACGCTGTGGTTCCCGTGCGGGGCAGGCCGATAATGTCAATTGGGCCAAACACCGGTGCTTCGAGCGTCTCCGGATGCGCCGCCAACCAAGCCTCAAGATGCAGGCGATTCTCAAGTCGCCGGCGAAAGGAGCTCACCACCGCTTCGTCAACCGACGGATCGAACTCTGCGTCGTCCGCGATGCTCACCAACAATTGCTCGAGACCCTCGATGAAGTCGCCAGGTCCAAAGTCTTCGAAGCCGGACACATCGACTGCCTGGGCCATCAGTTGCGAGGCCGATGGGTAGCGGCCACTCTGCGTTCCTAATGTGGCCATAACTTCCCCCCCGAGAACGGTAGCGCGGGTCAGAACTGAGCGAGGTGGGCCGCAACTTCGCTCCACAACCCTTTATCTCTTCATAAACCCTCTCGCGGTCGGAGGTTGCTCGAGTCGGTGAACTCGGGAAGAGTTTGCCTATGGCCTTTGACCCGTTGAGCGATGTTGTCTCAACTCAGTATGAGAAATGGGTCTACCCCGAGCCGATTTTTGATCTTCCCGGCTGGATGGCAAACAACTGGCAATGGTTTGACCCGAGCATCGCTCACCGAATGTTTTGGCCCGACCGCAATGAGGCGTCTGACCTTGACATCCTGATTGCCGGATGCGGAACCAATCAGGCCGCAGTCTTTGCCTATGCAAACCCCGATGCGAAGGTCGTGGCGATCGATGTCAGCCAGTCCTCACTCGACCATCACCAGTATTTAAAGAACACCTACAACCTTAAAAACCTTGAGCTTCATCGTCTTCCCATTGAGAATCTGAACACCCTTAATCAAAGCTTTGATCTCATCGTTTCGAGCGGCGTTTTGCACCATCTCGCTGATCCGCTCGTTGGATTGAAGTCGCTCGCTGGAACTCTTCGCCCTGACGGTGTCATCGCCATCATGTTGTACGCGACGTATGGGCGCCTCGGCGTTGAAATGCTGCAGTCAGTGTTCCGCGAACTCGGTCTTCAACGCGATCAAGCATCGGTGGCGATGGTGCGTGAAGCCCTCAGTTCACTTCCCGGGGGTCATCCAATCCAGAGCTACATCGATATCGCTCCAGACCTTTCCTTCGACGCGGGACTCGTCGATACATTTCTTCATGGTCGCGATCGCACCTACACCGTCGATGAATGCATTGAGCTTGTGAGCGATGCAGGTTTGACCTTTCAGGAGTGGTTCCTGAAGTCCCCGTACTATGCACCGCCGAGCCGCAATAACCGTTTTCTTTCGACCGTTGCCGATCTCGCCGATCGGGCTCAATGGTCAGCGATGGAACGCATCAACCCGCGCAACGGATGCCATTTCTTCACCGCGTGTCACCTCGACCGGCCGAAGAGGAGCTACGTGATCGATTTTGCCGTGGAAGATTTCACACGGTTTATCCCCGAGTTCCGTTATCGGTGCCGCTTAGATGGCGACCGACTCTCTCGGAGTAACTGGGTGCTTGATCTTGATTCGACACAACTCGCGTTTGTTGAACTTGTCGATGGTCAACGCACGATTGACGAAATCATTTCCATCGTCGCCGAGAACAATTCATTCCCTCGCGAACCACGCGAACAACTCACTCAAATGTGCCGGGGCGTGTTCAAAGAGCTTTGGCAACTCGATTTCTTTGCAATGGGTCTCTCGTAGCGACCCCACTCGCATTGGCCCGATCGCTACCGACCTAACCCGTAAATGCAGGGACAAGCTCGATGGTCACGAGAACTGATTTCGACGAATTCGATTGATGGCACAGCAGTGCTCCTCGATGCCGTGCTGAGACACATGCCTGTCTTCGCCGAGGAACTCGGCTGGGAGAAGTAGGCCTTTGTCCTTTAGGGGACAAAAACGATCTTGACCGCGGGCTCAACCATGGCCTCTGGTGCATCGTCGAACGACACAACCTTGGTAATAATCGCCCCGGGATTGAGGCGACCAGAGGCGACAAGATCCAAAACCGCCGGAGCCGTTGCTCTTGCGTGGACGCGGCTCACTTCGTAGCGGATGCCCTTTAGGTACATCGACTGCAGTGGTAAGGCGGACCGGGGCGAGACACCGCCGGACACACTCGTGCAGGTTCCGCACGGTGCAGTGGCGAAGAGAGCTAGATCACGACCGGGGTCAAGGACACAAGCATCCACGGTTATGGGAAACCGCTCGTCACCGAGGGCATCGACGAGTCGGTCCAGTGGAGCTTCGATGACATGTGCGCCGAGTGCTGTTGCGAGTTGGAGTCGATCGTGGTCGTAATCGACGTAAACCACGCGTTCACTTCCGAGCGCGATACCGCAGGAAACGGCGTAGAGCCCGACCGACGGTGCAAGTCCACCCACCACGAGGACTGGAGCACCAGGAATCGCTCGCAGTGGTTCCGCAACACAGCGATAACCATCGCTGACGTTGTCGGAAATTCCTGCGGCGACGATGGCGTCAAGGGCATCAGGTAATGCCAAAAGCATGTGATCGGCAAAAGGCACGCGTACGAGATCGGCAAGCGCGCCCCCAAGATCCAGTCCGCCATGCGGACCAAGACCAAACGCAGTTCCAGATGCAACGGCCGAACACGCGTTGGAGTGACCCCGTAGACATGGAGCACACTCACCACAACTCGCCTGGAACGGCACGATGACCCGTTGTCCAATGTCGAAACCCGAAACTTCGTCGCCAAGTTCGACGATCTCTCCGACCATTTCATGTCCCATGGCAAACGAAGGTTTCATGGGATAGAGACCGAGGGCGATCGCGGGATCAAGATCGCAGCGCGCAACCGCAATCGGTCGAACAAGAGCATCTCTCGGCCCACTCAACCGTGGGTCGGCTGTTTCCTGCCACTCCAATTCACCAGGACCCTTGAAGACCAGATGACGCACGTCAGTCACTCCACGTATTTTTGAATAACAGCGAATGTTCAGGGAACGAGCGCAAACCGCTGAAGGTTGAAAGTCGCGAATTCATCGGTGAGTCTCACAGAATTCCAGAGTTCTGAGCGAGCCCTACCTGTCAGGGCTACTAAAAATCGTCGCGACCAAGTCCTTCATCTCCGGGCTGACCTTCGACGGTGCACCTGAATCAAACGGCGGCTGAGGGTCATACTCAATTGCCAGCTGAATCATCTTGGCCATGTCGTCACCGTGCAACGCTGCAACCAGGACGAGGCCCATATCAATACCCGATGAAACTCCGGCCGCCGTAATGATCTTGCCCTGTGTGATCACTCGCTGCTCGGTTGGCGTTGCACCGAGTGCTTCGAGCCTGTCGAAAGACGCCCAGTGCGTCGTTGCCGTAAGCCCTTCGAGGAGTCCAGCATGCGCTAAGTAGATCGAACCGGTGCAAACGCTTGTTGTCCACGTGGTCGTCGGGTGAATCTTTTCAACAAACTGAACCACTGCATTCGACCGATCAATACCTCGATCAGCGAGGCCTCCCGGCACCACTATGACATCGAGCGCGTCAATTTCATCGAACGAGTGCGTCGCTTCAATTGTCAACCTTCCGGTGTGATCAACCACCGGACCCGTTTCAGCAGCGACAAAAAACACATCGAGGCCCGGAACATCCACCAGTGTTTGGAATGGACCAACGATGTCCAACGCTGTGAATTGTGGATAGAGGACGAGGCCGACTGTTGTCATACCTGTCAATATAAAGGTTGTGCGGTGCACAACTTGGTGGGCGTTGAGGGACT
>SXGQ01175527.1_pt1 | contig 18474 bp, 10 predicted proteins | sample 3178371 | NCBI WGS metagenome assembly SXGQ01 (sample SAMN11356859, study PRJNA531348) | freshwater metagenome | isolation source: freshwater sample F1-20 | place: China: Fuxian Lake, Yuxi | collected 2017-12-25 | reverse complement strand
GGCGGCACCATCCTCGACCCGGCGGCTCCGTGGTGTACCGCGCTTGTCAACGGTGGGTCCGGTTCCGTGACGACTGGCCAAGGCGACCGCGTCATCTACGAGCCGCCACGCGATCCGACCCGCGACGGCGAGGTCGTGACCCTCAAGGTGTGGCCGAAGTCGGCGAGCGCAGCCTGCGGCGTGCCGAGCGCTGACGCCACGAGCGTCGCCCTGACGCTCGTCGGAGCACCCATCATCCCGGACTTCTCGGTCGCCTCGGCGGAGAGCCAGGACCAGTCCGCGCGCGTCCCGGTCGGTGGCTTCGTCAATGTCCGGCTCGCCGGGACACCGTCGAAGACCCCTGTCCTGGATCCTGACGGGGACGCCGACGGTGCGATGGTCGGCGAGGCGCCGAGCGCGTGGTACCTGGCACCAAGCGACCTGGGCTCGGCCGAGGCCACCGACACCGTGCGCTGGACGGGGCTCCAGGGGGCCCAGGAGGTCGAGTCGTTCGGCTACGTGAGCATCTACGACCCTTGCATCACAACCCCTGCGACGCCGCTTTTCAGGCCGTCCAGCGCGTCCTGTCACACCACGTGCCCCGCTGGCACGAGCCTCGACGGTCAGGTCTGTCGCGAGGATGTGGTCGTCAGCTACGACCCGAACGGCGGCACGGGATGCGCCCCGACGCTCGCAACGCGCTACGGCATGGTCTACGCCGCCCTTGCGCCAGGCTTCCAGCTCTGTGTGCCGACCAAGGCCTCACACTACTTCGACGGCTGGTTCGACGCGGAGCTGAGTGGCAACGGGACGGGCACGGCCATCAGCGACAGCGCCGTCGTCACGCGGACCAGCAACCACATCGCGCACGCCCGCTGGACCTTCTGCCCAGCGCCAACCGCCTGCACGACTGGACGATGCTGCGACCAGTGCGGCGCCGCGGGCGGCTACAACTGGTCTGGCACCACATGCGGCCTCAACGCACTCGCGACCTACACCCCCCGAGCGGCGCGCGCAACAGCGTGCCTGGTCTGGTCGAGGTCACCTTCTCGCAGGCCATGGAGGCCGCGACGATGACCACGACGGCCAACTGGACCCTGTCGTGCGCCCCGAGTGGGTCACTGGCGGTGTCGGGCGTCACGTATTACGGAGAACCCGCACACAAGGCCACCCTCACACTCGCGACGCTGACAACGCCAGCCGACGGCGCGACCTGCGCGCTCACGCCGACTGCGGCCGTGAAGGACCTCCTCGGGCGAAGCGTCGCGGCTGGCCAGACCGCCACATGGCGCATCGACACGTCGAGCCCCGACCTCCTGACGCGAGCCCCGGACGGCGCTGTCGCGAGCGCGACGAGCGTGGTGGTCACCTTCAGTGAGCCGATGGACGGCCCCGCGCTCGAGGCCCTCGCGTCCGGCAAACCGTTGAATTTTCGGGTTGAATCGGACGGCCTGCCCCTCCCGGGAACGGTCACCTACGAAGCCATCGCAGGCCCCGTCTGGCGTGGCGTCTTCGTGCCGGCCAGCTCCTTCGCGAGCGGAAGGACCTACACGGTCGTTCTGGCCCCGTCGGTGACGGACGAGGCCGGCAACAGCCTGCCGCCCGAAGACCGCGTGTGGAGCTTCCTCGTCCCGGGCCCCAGGGTCGAGGCCGTCTCCCCCGCGAGCGGGGCCCCCGACGTCACGCGCACGACGTCCATCTCGGCGACCTTCGACGTCGCGATGGACGCCACGTCCTTCACGTCCGACAGCTTCACGGTCTCGGCGGGTGGCAACCCAATCGCTGGAGCCCTCTTCTACCATGCCCCTTCAAGGACCGTCACATTCGACCCGACGACCGACCTCCCGTCGGCGACCGAGATCATCGCGACTCTCACGACTGGCGCGCGCGATGCCAACGGTGTGCACCTCGCCGAGGCGCACACATGGACCTTCTCGACCGAGGCGACGCTCCCGCCCGAGGTGGTGGGCGTCTCCCCTGCTGACGGCGCGACCGACGGCGCGACCACGACCACCGTGAGCGCCTTCTTCAACGTCGCGATGGCGCCGGAATCCTTTGCCTCTGACACCTTCAAGGTCGAGGGCCCCGGCGGTGCTGTCGCAGGCACGTGGACCTACGACGGCGACCTGCGACGCGCGCGGTTCACCCCATCTAGCCCGATCGCCAGCGCGGCCACCTTCACGGCGACACTCACCACCGGCGTCACGGACGCGAGCGGTGTCGGCCTCACCCAGACCTACCGCTGGACCTTCACCACCGGCGCCCCGCCCCAGCCACCCGCAGTCGACAGCGTCGCGCCAGCGTCTGGTGCGACCGCGGTCGTTCGCCCCACGACCGTCTCGGCCGTCTTCAACGTCGCGATGGACAGCAGCTCCTTCAACGAGAGCTCGTTCGTCGTGACCGCCAACGGCGCGACGGTCACAGGGACCCGGAGCTACGACGACACCGCGCGCAAGGTCATCTTCGTCCCGTCCTCGCTTCCGGCGTCGGCGACCTGCACCGCCACGCTGACCACGGCCGTCCGGAGCGCCGTCGGTGTGCCCCTCGCCAGCAGCCGGACGTGGACCTTCACGACCGCGGCCGCGCCAGCTGGCCCGAGCATCAGCAGCGTCACCCCCGCGCCTGGCGTGGGCGAGGTCGCTCGAACGAGCACCGTCACGGCGACCTTCAGCGTCGCGATGGCGGCCGACGCCTTCTCCCCGACCAGCTTCCGGGTCGAGGCCCCCGGCGGTGTCGAGGTCTTCGGGACGCGGACCTGGGACGCCGCCACACGACGGGTCACATTCGTCCCGAGCGTCAGTCTCGACGCCGCGACCGTGTACACGGCGACCCTGACGACGGATATCCGCGACGCCAACAACACCCCCCTCGCCGCGACCTACACCTGGTCCTTCACGACCGCGAGCGCCCCGCTCGTCACGACGGCGACCCCGGCCAACGGCGGCACGAATGTCGCGACCGGCACCTCCGTCTCGGCGACCTTCAACGTCGACATGCGCCCGGAGTCCCTCACGAACGACAGCTTCAAGGTCCTCGCGGGCGCGATGGCGCTCCCCGGAAGTCAGGTCTACGACGCAGTCAGCCGGCGCGTGGTCTTGACCCCGACGAGCCCGCTGTCGCCCTCGACGACCTACACGGCGGTCCTGACTGGCTACAACGGCGTCCCGATCGCCCGGAGCGAATACTGGAGCTTCACCACCGCGGGCGTCGCCCCCACCGTCACCGCGGTGAGCCCAGCCCAGAACGGGAGCAACATCTCGACGGACACCGTCATCTCGGCGACCTTCAGCAGTGACATGAACCCCGCGTCCTTCACGGCGAGCACGTTCACCGTGACGCAGGGCGCGACGGTCGTGTCAGGCTCGCGCGCCCATGACGCCGTCAACCGGCGGGTCACCTTCACGCCGACGCTGCTCGACACCAACAAGACTTAGTCTATCACGTTCTCGACCGGCGTCACCAACGCGAACGGGCTCGGACTCGCGGCGAGCTACGCCTGGAGCTTCACCACGGCCAACGACGGCGCCTGCAGCCTGCGCAGCTGCTTCCGCTGCAGAAGCGAGTCCACCTGTGCCACCGCTGGCTGCGACTGGTCGGCGGAACCACCGGCCAAATGCGTCACGCCCTGCGGGACCAAGCAGAACCCGGTGTCCGTCCAGGGGCTGACCCGCACCCCAGCTGCCGCCACCGCGAGCCCGTGGAGCTACTAGCCGCTTCAGGGCGACGCGCCCTACTCGATGAGCGCGCACATCTACCCCCGCGCCGCCCTCGGTCAGGGCTCCCCCGCGACGCCGATGTACATCTCCGCCATCACCATCGACCTCGCGTCCTGGCCAGGGACCCAGTCGCTGCCCGGGCAGGAGCTCTGGTTCGCGGAGGTCACCGTCAACGGCCGCTTCGATGCATCGCCCGCTGCGGACTTCTCCGACCTGAGCTTCATGACGGGGAAGTCGCGGAGCCGCCGCAAGGCCCCCTTCACCCTGAGTCCAGGCGGCCCCGGCCTCATGACGATCAACCTGGACACGCCGTACTGCTACACCGGCGTCGGGGACCTCCTCATCGACTGGCGCAACAACGCCGGACAGGCCCCGGGCCCCGTGTCCGCACGCGTGATCTCGGGGACGAGCCAGGGGATGTTCCTGACGACGACGTCGCAGCCTCCGAGTCCATGGGCCTCGAACGGGTACCGCAACAACGCACCGATGTGGATCACCCTCCACTACTGACCTGGACGCGGCCTGCCCACACCCGGCGGGCGGCCTTGCTGCGATCGCAGGGCGCGACGCTTTCTTGACACGGGCCTGGGGCCCCGGTAGCCGATCGGGGCTGGTCTGCTGGCGCCCCGTTCCGACCCCCGGACGCCCGTGTCACGCAGACCCGGAGCGAACCGTGCCGACTGACGCCGCCTCTCCCCTGCGTGACCTCGAGCTCGCCTGGCAGGACATGGAGCGTCAGGACGCCCTCTATCGACCAAGCGTCTGCTGGCGCGATGCCTCACGGTACTTCGTCGAACAGCTGCGCGCCAACGGTCCGGAGGCGTTCCGGAGCACCGAGGTCGCCAACGGCTTCTTCTCGCCGACCTACGGACCACCTTCCAACAGCTGGTCGCGCGCCGAGGTCGACGCGCTCGAGGCCTGGCACGCGACGACGACGCCTTCAGCCAAGCAGCGCATGACGCTCGTCCACCTGCTGCGGGGCGGCGCGCACGCCCTCGCCGACTTCCGCGTGCTGACAGCGGCCGATGACCCGGCACGTCTGCCCCGTCTCGACCGCTTCTCCGAGAGCGGGCATGGCCAGCCATGGGAGCAGTTCGAGTTCGAGGGCCGCCGAGTCTCACGGTCCGCGTTGAACTACCTCCTGGGGCTCGCCTTCCTGAAGCGGCATCTCGGAGCTGAAGTGCCACAGGTAGTGCTCGAGATCGGCGGCGGTTTCGGAACGCTCGGGGAGATCCTCGCGTCGGCGGCCATCCCGGGGTGCCGCTACATCGACATCGACATTCCGCCCACCCAGTTCGTGGCGCAGAGCTATCTCTCGGCCGTCGTCGGACCCGAGAACGTCTCGACCTACGCCGACACGCGCGATCTCGACGTGATCGACCTGTCGGCGCTGCGCCCCTTCAGCGTGCTCTGTCCGTGGCAACTGCCGAAGCTGCAGGGCCAGGTCGACCTGTTCGTGAACTTCATCTCGTTCCAGGAGATGGAACCCGACATCGTCGAGAACTACCTGCGCCACGTCGACCGCCTCGGGGCCCGCCACGTCTTGCTGCGCAACCTGCGGGAGGGCAAGCAGGCCATCGGCCCAGGCGTCTCATTCGGCGTCGAGGTCCCGACGGTCGCGTCTGATTACGACCGTTTTCTCAGCGGTTACGGCCTGATCGCCACGAACGTTATTCCCTTCGGATCCCGGACCATCGACGGATTCCACTCCGAGCTGCGGCTCTACCGGCGCCAGGCCTGAGGAAGCGAGCTCGACGTCGCGGAATGCGACTCGTCGGATGCGCATTCCTTGAATGTGGGGCCTCATCCGCGCGTCTCGGGCGCGACCGGGCGCTCTCCCGTGCGCCCGCATGCTCCATGTCGCCGTCCCCGCTCCCCGGTCCAAGAGGTCACAACCCATGCCGCACCTCCGTCCCACGGCACTCCTGTCGCTCGCCGCCCTCGTCCTGACCGTCGCCCACGCCCGCGCGGCCGACCCCCTGCGCTTCGTGCCGAAGGAGGCCTCCGCGGTCGTCCATGTCGATGTCGCGGGCGCGCTCGCTCAGACCCTCGTCAAGGTCACCCGTCGCGAGCTCCTCGACCTCGCGGGCGCCACGCGCGCGGTGCAGGACCTCAAGCGCGACGTCGGCCTCGACGTCTTCACCGGCCTCGCGAGCGTCACCTTCGCGGGAACCGACAAGGCCGCCCGCAAGTCGGACGAGTCCCTCATCGTCCTCGGCTTCCGGGGGACGACCCCCGACGTCACGAAGCTCGCGCTCTACTACGCAAAACGCAGCAAGACGACGCCGAGGACCGCCACGCACGAGGGCTACACCGTCCACGTCATCGGGGCCGACAGCTGGCTCGCGCTCGTCGAGGGACACGCGCTCGTCGGCGACAAGGCCCTCGTCGGCAGCGCGCTGTCGGCACTGAAGGCCGGACGCCCCGCGCTCAAGCCAGCGCTCGCCTCCGCCCTGCCAGCCGCCGCCGCCCGCAAGCACGCCTGGGGGGCCGCGGTCGGCTCGGCGGACCTCGGCGGTGTCCTCGGCCGCTCGGACCCGCGCCTGAAGGCCCTGCGCGCCATGGCCTTCTCGCTCGACCTCGCCCGCGGCCTCGAGCTCGACGTCGCCGCGACCTTCCCCGATGCGGCAGGCGCCGAGGCCATGCGGGCCGAGATCATGCGCGACCTCAGGAACATCGCGGCCGAGCAAGACGTCAAGGACCTCGGCCTCGACGCGGTCATCGGCGGGCTCACGGCGACCGCGTCCGGCCCTGTCCTGAAGTTCCGCGCGGCCATCACCGGAGCGCTCGCGACGAAGCTGACGGACGCGCTCAAGTCGCTACTTCAGTGATGGCTCAAAGGCTTGCGTAGCGCTCGAAGAGACCGCGGAAGTGGTCCTCCTGGGTGCCGATGCGCGCGGCCCCCTCGGCGAGGGCCGCCCCCATCGCCGCCCGCGGGCGCCTCAGGAGCGCCGTCATCGCGGCGGCACAGGACTCAGCCTCTCCCGCCCGGTAGGTCTCTGCATAGCCCGGGCGCGCGAGGTCGGCCGCGCCCCCGACGTCAGGGACGACGAGCGGCAGGCCGGCACACACGGCCTCGGCGACCACCAGGCCGTAGGTCTCTGCCGCCGAACCATGCAGGAAGCCGTCGGCCGACGCGAGCGTCCGCGCGACCCGCTCGCGATCCTTCACGAAGCCCGCGAGGTGCACCCCGCGGACCTTGCGCGCGCTGCGCTCGACCCAGCCACGGAGGGGGCCGTCGCCAAACAGCACGAAGCCCATCGGGCGATGCGCGCTGACCCGGGCAAAGGCCTCGAGCATCGTGCCGATGCGCTTCTCGGGGTGGAAGCGCGAGATGCCGACCCAAAGAACCGCCTCGTCATGCTGCGCTTCGGGGACGCCACACTGCGTCAGCCAGGCGCTGCGCAGGGCGGCGTCACGCTGGCGCGGCGAGAAGCGCGACTTGTCGATGCCGAACGGGATCGCGATCGGGTTGTGCACGCCAAAGCCGCGCAGGCGGTCCGCAAGCCAGTCGCCCGCCACGACCGTCGCGTCGAAGTGGCCGGACAGGCGGCGCAGATAGGCCCAGTAGGGGCTGAAGAGGCGGTCGACGCGGGACGCCCCGAGCGCCCCGCCGAGCAGCGTCTGCGGGTAGACCGCCACGGGGTCCTGGTGAAAGATGAAGGTGCGCCGCGCCGCCTGCGCCACAGGGCCAGCCCAGCGCGCCGCAAACCAGCCCCCCGACCACGGCGACGAGCCCTCGACGACGTCGGGCCGCTCGGCGTCGAGCAGCGCGTGGACCTTCCGCTCGTTCCACAGGATGAAGTAACGCGGATCGAACGGCATCGGTGGCCCCTTGACCCAGAGGATGCGCCCGCCATCGCGGACCTCCTCGCGGTCCTCGGGACCCGGCGCGATGATGACGACCTCGTGGCCGAGGGTCTTCGCGGCGGCGAGCTTCTGGAGGACGTAGGTGCGCACGCCGCCACCCTCTTCCGCATAGAATTCGGACACATCGACAATCTTCACGGCACCCTCCCCGTCGGCCTGCCGGACGCCCACGCCCCGCACCGATGCGAAGCCACATGGTTGCCCGATGGCCACGGCCAGCGCAACGTGCTAGCGTCCGTGCCCTTCCCGCGGGGCGCGGGACCCAGCCTGCGAGGCCTCCATGAGCGAAGAAAGGACCATCCGCGTCGGCATCGCCGGCGTCCGCGGCTACAAGGGCGCCGAGACGGCCCGCCTCGTCGCGCGCCACCCGCGATTCCGTGTCGCGATGGTGTCGTCGGACGCCATGGCTGGTCACCGCCTGCGCGATCTCGATCGCGACCTCGTGCGTGACGGCGACGCGCCTGCCGTCGGCTACGGCGACACCCTCTCCGCGGCGCGTGACTACGGGGTCGAGCTGATGTTCCTCGCGACCGAGCCCGAGAGCTGCGCCCGCCTTGCAGCCCCGCTCGTCGCGGCGGGCGTGCGGGTCGTGGACCTCTCGGGCGCCCACGCCCTGCGTGACGCCGACGCCCACGCCGAGACCTACGGCTTCCCGCAGCCGACGCTCGCGGCAGAGGCCCGCTTCGGGGTGGCCGAGCTCGCCGATCCAGGCGAGCTCGCGAGCGCACGCGTCGTCGCGAACCCGGGCGCCTTCGGGACCGCGGTCATGCTGGCGCTGGCGCCTATCGCGCGGGCTGGCCTCATCGAGCCGGGCTCGGTCATTGTCGACGCCAAGGGCGGCAGCTCGACTTCGGACCGCAAGGCACGCATATCCCTGCTATTCTCAGAGGTCGCCACCGATTGTCGCGCGACGCGCATCGAGCGCCACCCCTACGCGCCCGAGATCCAGCAGCACCTGAGCCTCGAGCGCGAGCGCAGCGGCGCCGCACGCGCCCCGTTCGCGCTGACGATGACGACCCACCTCATCCCGGTCGTGCGTGGCGTCCTCGCGACGAGCTACCTGTCCATCGCTGGCGCATCCGACGGACGCGAGGCGCTGCTGAAGGTGCGCGCGGCGCTCGAGGAAGCCTATGCCAGGCGTCCGTTCATCCGCCTCCTCGAGCGCGCCGAAGATGTGTCGATGAAGGCGGCTGTCGGCACGAACCGCGCCATCATCGGCGTCACCGCGGATCCCGCCGGGACGCGCGTCGTCGTGGTCAGCGCACTCGACAACCTCGTCAAGGGGACCGCGGGCCAGGCCGTCCAGAACGCCAACCTGATGTTCGGCTTCGACGAGACGACCGGCCTCGCCCTCGGCACGGGCGGCGCGCCCTGAGCTTCCCATATTTCGGAACATGACGACGGAAAAGGGGTGTTTCCCGCGCGAATTGCCCTCTGACGCTTGAGGTGAGCTTGCCGAGCCCGGCATTCTGTGGCTAAGTACTGCGGCCCCGAAAGGAGGCAGCCTTGCGACCCTGCGTCTCTGCGCGAACCCCCCCACTCGTCGCCGCCGTGACGGCCTGCCTGTTCGTCGCCTGCACCGGAGACGGCTCGGGGACGTCCGTCGACGTGGATGACCTCGCGCTGCCGCCCACGTCCGACGCGCCCAGCCCAGCCCCCGAAGCCACCGACCCGGGCGACGCCGAGCCTCCCGCGGCGGCCGACGCATCCCCCGACGCCTCGGACGCGGGCGTGCCCCCAGCCCCCTGCACGCCCGGTGCCACCCGCTGCGACGGACGGCTGCTCGAGACCTGTGGTCCAGACGGGCTCGACTGGACCACCAACACCTGCGCAGGCGGCTGTGTCGACGGCGCGTGCGTCGACTGCGCGCCCGACGCACTCGGCTGCGACGGCGACACGGTCGTGCGCTGCCTCGCCGACGGAACCAGCACGGAGTCCGTCGAGACGTGCGCCGAGGGCCGCGTCTGCAGCGACGGCGCCTGCGTCGGCTGCAGCCCGGGGTCTCGCCGCTGCAACGGCCACGTCAGCGAGGTCTGTGGCGAAGGCGGCGCCTGGGCGCTGGCGAGCGACTGCGCGGACCTGGGGCTCACCTGCAACCTCGGCAGCTGCGTGCCAGCCTGCTCGCGCGATCCGAAGGCCCGCACGAACGCCGGCTGCGAGTACTGGGCCGTCGACCTCGACAACAACGGGCCGGCCGTGGACGCCCAGTTCGCGGTCATCGTCTCGAACCTCGGCGGCATCCCGGCGACCGTGACGGTCTGGCAGCAGGACGGGGACGGCGCACAACCGACGCAGGTCGCGCAGCGTCAGGTCGCGCCCGCGTCGCTCGAGGTCCTCGCCCTGCCGTCCCGCAACATGTCGACCGCGGGCCTGCACTGGGCGGCCTACCGCGTCACCGCGACCGCGCCAGTCGTCGCTTACCAGTTCAACCCGCTCGAGAACGTCGGGGTCTACTCGAACGACGCGTCCCTGCTGCTGCCCGTGGACACCTTCGCGACCGAGTTCATCGTGATGTCGCGCAAGCAGTCCCAGGGGCCCACGTCGCCGTTTCGCGGAGCCTTCGACGTCGTGGCCGCAGCGAGCGCGACGCAGGTCACGATCACCCCGACCGTCCGCACCCAGGCGGGCCCGGGGCTGCCATCGCTGACCCCGGGGCGCCCGCACACCGTGACGCTTCAGCCGTTCCAGGTCCTGAACGTGAAGTCGGACTTCGTCGACGGCGATCTGACCGGGACCCTCGTCACCTCGGACAAGCCCGTGGGCGTCTTCGGGTCCCACGAAGGCGCCCCGTCCGCATCAAAATGCTGTGTCGACCATCTTGAACATCAGCTTTACCCTGTCACAACGTGGGGCACGCATTACATTGCGGCTCGCACCCAGCCTCGCGGTCTCGCGCCGGACTACTGGCGCATCGTCGCGTCCGAGGCGAACACGCGCGTCACGTTCGACCCCGCGGTGCGCGCCCCCGTGACGCTCGGGCGCGGGCAGTTCCTCGACTTCCCCTCGACAGCGGACTTCGTCATCGCTGCCGACAAGCCGGTCATGGTCGGGCAGATCCTCGCGAGCTCGTTCGAGATCGTCGACATCCCGCCCTACGGCAACTGCTGGTCCGACAACGACTGCGCCGAAGGCTACACCTGCCGCCTCGCGAACCGCCCCGACGGCGTCGAGGCCGTCATCTGCGCCCCCGACGCCTGCCCGGTCGCGGGCGCGACGGACACCTGTCCTGACGGCCATGTGTGCGCATGCCCGCCCGGCAAGCCATGCAGCTGCCAACTGCTCGGCGACCCGAGCCTCATCCTCGTGCCGCCCTCATCCCAGTACCGCGACAGCCACGTCTTCCTGTCGCCGGACAAATACGCCTTTGACTTCATCAACATCGTCGCCCCTGCCGACACGGCCGTGACGCTCGACGGCGCGCCCGTCCCCGCGGCGAGCTTCGTGCCGCTCGCCGGGTCCTGGAAAGTCGCGCGTCTGTCCGTCGCAGACGGCGTCCACCGCGTCTCGGCGACACGACCCGTCGGGGTCATCGCCTACGGTTACGATGACGACGTCTCCTACGGCTACGCGGCCGGCCTGAACCTCGTCGACCGTGCCCCCTGAGCCCGGCCCCCACCCCTCTCTTCCGCCCCTGAGAGCCCCCATGCATGACCAGCCATCGCTTCGTCGCCTCATCACGAGCGCGCTCCTCGGGCTCTCGCTCGCAGCCTGCTCGGACCCCGACACGGCCGCGGGCAGCAACGACGCCAACGCCCTGTCGCCCGACGCGGACGACCGCCCGATCTCGGCGGACGCCGCGACACCGGCCGGAACGGACGCCGCCCAGCCTGACAACGCGGACACGACCTCGCCCAGCGCCGACACCGGAACCCCGCTGCCGTCCACGTGCGTGCCAGGCGAGACGCGCTGCGACGGCAGTCAGCTCGCGACCTGCGGTGGCGATGGGCGCAGCTGGACCACGGCCGCGTGCCCCTCGGGCTGCGCAGGTGGCGCCTGCTCCGCGTGCACCCCGAACACCCGCCTGTGCGAGGGCAGCACCGTCGTCCAGTGCCTGCCCAACGGCCAGGGCACGCAGCCTGTCACGGTGTGTGCCGAAGGTCGGCTCTGCCAGGACGGCCTTTGCCTCGACTGCAGCCCGGGCAGCCGTCGCTGCAACGGGACGGTCATCGAGACCTGCGATGACGCAGGCGGATGGGTGGTCGGCGACGACTGCGCGCCGCAGGGGCTGACGTGCAGCCTCGGCGCGTGTGCGCCTGCGTGTTCGCGCGATCCGAAGGCCCGCACGAACGCTGGCTGCGAGTACTGGGCTGCCGACCTCGACAACCTCGGCGACGCCGTGATGGCGCAGTACGCGGTCATCGTCTCGAACCTCGGCACGATCCCCGCCACCGTGACCGTGACCCGTCGCGACAACGCCACCAGCGACCCCGCTCAGGTGCTGCAGCGAGCCGTCGCCCCCGGCTCGCTCGAAATCCTGGCCTTGCCCGCGCGGAACATGTCGACGCCCGGCCTCCACTGGGCGGGCTACCACATCGAATCGACCGCTCCCGTCGTCGCCTACCAGTTCAACCCGCTCGAGAACGTCGGCGTCTACTCGAACGACGCCTCGCTGCTGCTGCCCGTCGACACGTTCGCCAAAGAGTTCATCGTCATGTCTCGCAAGCAGGTCCAGGGGCGCGACGCCGCGTTCCGGGGCGCCTTCAACGTTGTGGCCGGCAGCGCCAACACCTCCGTGACGATCACGCCGACCGCGAGGACCCAGGCGGGCGGCGGACTTCCGGCACTGAACGCCGGCCAGAGCCACACCGTGGCGCTCGAGCCCTTCCAGGTCCTGAACATCAAGACCGACATCGACGCGGGCGACCTGACCGGGACCGTCGTCACGTCGACGCGCCCGATCGGCGTCTTCGGCGGGCACGAAGGCGCACCTTCAGCCGAGCGCTGCTGCGTCGACCACCTCGAGCACCAGCTCTACCCGGTGTCGACCTGGGGCACGAGCTACATCGCGGCCCGCTCGCAGCCGCGCGGCGTGGCGCCGGACTACTGGCGCGTCGTGGCGGCCGAGGATGGGACGACGGTGACGTTCTCGCCCGCGTCCGCGCACGCGCCGGTGACCCTGAACCGCGGGAAGTTCATCGACTTCCCGGCGACGATCGACTTCGTCATCACAGCCGACAAGCCGGTGATGGTCGGGCAGCTCCTCGCGAGTTCGGGAGAAATCGTGAACCTGCCGCCTGGCTCCGATTGCTCGCGCGACTCCGACTGCGACCCGGGCTACACCTGCGACTTCTTTGATGGATGCTTGCCACCAGAGTGCTCGGCGGCCGGCTCGACCAACGGCTGCCCCGCCGGCCACGTCTGCGCCTGCCCGCAGGGGAGCTGCTCCTGCCAGCCGCTCGGCGACCCGAGCCTCATCCTCGTCCCGCCGACCTCCCAGTACCGCGACAGCTACGTCTTTCTATCGCCCAACAAGTACGCCTTCGATTACATCAACATCGTCGCACCGGCCGACGCGGTCGTGACGCTCGACGGCCAGCAGGTCGCGGCCGACCGCTTCGTCGCGATCGGCGGCGCCTGGAAGGTCGCCCGGATCGCGGTGGCCGACGGCGTCCACAAGGTCACCGCGACGAAGGCCGTCGGGGTCGTCGCCTACGGGTTCGACGACGACGTGTCCTACGGCTACGCAGCCGGTCTGAACCTCGTCGATCGCGCCCCCTGAGCCCTGTCCCATCCCAGCGCAAGCCCCCCTGCCCTACCTGAGGTCCTCCATGCGAACCCGTCTGCCACGGCTCCTCCTCTGCGTCCTCACGGCGCTCCCTCTCAGCGCATGCTCCGATGACGACACCTCGGGCGACACGGGGACCACCCCGACGCCCGGTGGCGGCGACGTCGTGCTCGGCGGCGGTGACACCGCGCAGCCCCCCGCTGGCACGGACACCGCGACGAGCGGCGGCCTCGACACCGCGACAAGCGGCGGCGCATGCACGCCTCAGGCCAAGCGCTGCAGCGGCGCTGTCGCCGAGGTCTGCGACGCGAGCGGCGCGTGGGCGGTCGCGAGCGACTGCGGGGCGCAAAACATGACGTGCAACCTCGGCAATTGCGTCGGTGCCTGCGCGCGTGACCCGAAGCTGCGCACGAACGCTGGCTGCGAGTACTGGGCCGTCGACCTCGACAACAGCGGCGAGGCGGTCTCGGCGCCGTTCGCGGTCATCGTCTCGAACCTCGGCACCATCCCGGCGACGGTCACGGTGACGCGGCGCGACAACGCCAGCGCACCGCCCGCGGAGGTCATGCGCCGCGACGTAGCCCCGGGTTCGCTTGAAATCCTGTCGCTGCCGACGCGCAATATGCTCGCGACGGGGCTGCACTGGGCGGGCTACAAGATCACGTCGACCGCGCCTGTCATTGCCTACCAGTTCAACCCGCTCGAGAACGTCGGCGTCTACTCGAACGACGCCTCGCTGCTGCTGCCCGCGGACACCTTCGGGACCGAATTCATCGTGCTGTCGCACGAAGAGGTCCCGGCCCAGCCGCCGACGCGCGGCTTCTTCAGCGTGGTCGCAGCGGGCGCCGCGACCGAGGTGACCATCACTGCGACCGGCGAGACGCAGGCTGGCGGCGGCCTGCCGTCGCTCAGCTGGGGCGAGCGCCACACCGTCACCCTCGAGCCCTATCAGGTGCTGAACGTGCGCTCGAACGGGATGGGCTCGGATCTCACCGGCACGGTGATCACCGCGAACCGCCCGGTCGGCGTCTTCGCGGGCCACGAGGGCGCCCTCTCGGCCCCGTTGACGGAGGCGCGTGACCGCTACCTGTGCTGCTTCGACCACCTCGAGCACCAGCTGTACCCGGTCGCCACCTGGGGTACGACCTACCTCGCCACCCGGGCGCAGGCCCGCGGGCGCGCCCCCGACTACTGGCGCATCGTCGCCTCGGAGGACGGTACGCGCGTCACCTTCGACCCGTCCTCGGCCCACAGCCCCGTGTCCCTCGGCCGCGGCGAGTGGGTGGACTTCCCGTCGACCGCGGACTTCATCATCAACGCCGACAAGCCGGTCATGGTGGGGCAGATCCTCGCGAGCTCGGGGGAGATCACCGAGGTCGCCTACAAGGCCCCGTGCTTCGACGAATCGGGCTGCGACGCCTCCCAGAGCTGCGAGATGGGGCGGCTGCGCAACGGGCAGGAGGAGCTGATGTGCCTGCCTCCGACGTGCTCGACCGCAGGGTCAACCGCGGGCTGCCCCGCCGCCCACGTCTGCGTCTGCGACCCCGCCGACCCCGGGTGCCGCTGCCAGCCGCTCGGGGACCCGACGCTCATCATGGTGCCGCCCGCGTCGCAGTACCGCGACAGCTACGTCTTCCTGACGCCCAACAAGTACGCGTTCGACTACGTCAACATCGTCGCGCCCTCTGACGCCTCGGTCCGTCTCGATGACCGCGACGTCGGTCCCGAGTACTTCACCGCGGTGGGCGGCCAGTGGAAGGTCGCGCGCCTGCTCGTTCAGGACGGGGTTCACCGCCTGAACGCCAGCAAGCCGGTCGGCGTCGTCGTCTATGGCTACGACGACGACGTCTCGTACGGCTACGCGGGCGGCCTGAACCTGGTCGATCGCTGAACGCCGACCCCGGCCCGCCCTCACGGAGACCCGCCATGCGCCGCACCTCACCGACCCTCGCCCTGCTCGCCTCCCTCGTCGCCGCCGGCTGCCCCGGCAGTGGCTCGACTGGCGATGGGACAGATGTGCCAGGCGGCGCCGTGCCTGACGAGGGCGTCCTCGTGCCGCCCGCCGGAGACGCGGGCGACGAGGAAGCCACGACCCCGCCCAGCCCGGACGCAGCCAGCGAGGACATCGCCGCCGTCGAGGACGTGACAGCGACCGAGGACGCCGCGACCGGGGAGGCCGACGCGGCGCCCGGCGCGTGCACGGTGGGCGAGCGGCGCTGCAACGGGAGCGCCAGCGAGCGCTGCGGGGACGCGGGGACGTGGCAGCCAGCGAGCGACTGCGCCAGCCAGGGGCTCGCCTGCAACAATGGCAGCTGCGTGCCCGCGTGCTCCAGGGATCCGAAGACGCGCAATAACGCTGGCTGTGAGTACTGGGCGGTCGACCTCGACAACAACGGCGCGGCCGCGAGTGCGCCCTATGCCGTCATCGTGTCAAACCTCGGGACCCTGCGCGCGACGGTGCGTGTGACGCGACGCGACAGCGCCTCGACCAACCCCGCCGAGGTCCTCACCCGAGAGGTCGCGCCCGGCACGCTGGAAATCCTGACGCTGCCGACCCGCAACATGGGGTCCCCGGGCCTGCACTGGGCCGGCTACCGCATCGAGGCGACAGCGCCCGTGGTCGCCTACCAGTTCAACCCGCTCGAGAACGTGGCCGTCTACTCGAACGACGCCTCGCTGCTGCTGCCCGTCGACACCTTCGCGACCGAGTTCATCGTCATGTCGCGCGAGCAGATCCCGGCCAGCCCGCCGTTCCGCGGCACCTTCAGCGTGGTGGCTGCAGGGGCGGCGACCGAGGTCACCATCACCCCGACCACGCGCACCCTGCAGGGCGGTGGGCTGCCAGCGCTGTCCGCTGGCCAGAGCCACACCGTCACGCTCGAGCCCTATCAGGTCCTGAACGTCAAGTCGGACCAGACCGAGGGTGACCTGACGGGCTCGATTGTGACCGCGACACACCCGGTCGGCGTCTTCGGCGGCCATGAGGGCGGGCTGTCGGCCTCCATGCAGGTGGCGCGCGAGCGCGAGCTGTGCTGCGTCGACCACCTCGAGCACCAGCTCTACCCGGTCGCCACGTGGGGCACACGCTACGTGGCGGCCCGCTCGAATCCGCGCGGGCTCGCCCCCGATTACTGGCGCATCGTCGCCGCCGTGGACGGGACGCAGGTCACCTTCGAGCCCGCCTCGGTGCGCGCGCCGGTCACGCTGAACCGTGGCAAGTTCGTCGACTTCCCATCCACCAGCGACTTCGTCATCAGCGCCGACAAGCCCGTGATGGTGGGGCAGGTCCTCGCGAGCTCGGCGGAAATCCTGCCGAAGTCGCCCGGCGCGACCTGCGTGACGAACGCCGACTGCAGTCCCGCCTATACCTGCAAGTACGGTCAGCGTCCGAACGGGACCTACTCCTTCCTCTGCATGTCACCCGAGTGCACGACCGCGGGCGCCACGGCTGGCTGCCCTGACGCCCACGTCTGCGCCTGCCAGCCCGGCAAGCCGTGTTCGTGTCAGGCCCTCGGCGACCCGACGCTCATCCTCGTGCCGCCGACCTCGCAGTTCCGCGACAGCTACGTGTTTCTGTCACCGAACAAATATGCCTTCGACTTCATCAACATCGTGGCGCCCGCCGACGCCACCGTGACGCTCGACGGGCAGGTGATGGCGGCGTCCAGCTTCGTCGGCATCGGCCCCGACTGGAAGGCCGCTCGCATGGCCGTGCAGGACGGTGTCCACACGGTCACCGCCGACAAGCCCGTCGGCGTCATCGCCTACGGCTACGACGACGACGTCTCCTACGGCTACGCGGCCGGCCTGAACCTCGTCGACCGCGCGCCCTGAGGCACTCCGCGCCGTTCACTGTCGTCGCCTGAGTGCAACCCGAGGTAAACCCCCACGTAATGCAAAGAAGAACGCAAAGCGACACGCTCACTCATTGCTGAACTCGCCCTCCCGTGCTGTCTTGGGGTCTCGAAATGCGACCCTGAACCAGCCCCGGAGGCAACCATGATGCTACAACAGGCCCTCTCCCGCTTCGCTGTCGTATGCATCGCGATCGCCGGCTTTGTTGCAGGATGTGAAGCTCAGCCAGAGCCCCCCCCCGACGCTGGCGGACCCTGCCTCGAGGGCACGAGCGGCTGCGCCTGCGCCGCTGGGCGCCTGTGTGACCCCGGGCTGTTCTGCCTCGACGGGACCTGCGCAGCAGACGCCGATGCGCCGTCTGGCCACGAAGACGCGTCGACCCCGGAAGCGGAGACGACGACCCCAGCAGATACTTCAAGCGGTGACGACACCGGTACGACCGACGACACCGGCACGACCGACGACACCGGCACGATCGACGACACCACTTCTGCCGACGACACCGGGACGACCGACGACACCGGCACGACCGACGACACCGGCACGACCGACGACACCGGGACGACCGACGACACCGGGACGACCGATGGCACCGGCACGACCGACGACACCGGGACGACCGATGGCACCGGCACGACCGACGACTCCGGCACGACTGACAGCACCGGCACGACCGGCGACACCGCGCCCGCCGACGACGCGTCGGCCCCCCCGAACTGCGCCCGAGTCCCGTTCGCCGACGGGTGTGACTGCGAGACGGACGACGACTGCACGACCGGCGCGTGCCGCCTGTCACACGACGGCCTGTCGCGGTGTGCCTCGCCCTGTGACACCGAGGCCGAGTGTCCTGACAGCCACCTCTGCAGCGAGGATATCGCGTCGGGCGACACACGCTGCGTTGAGACGGACCTGCACCTATGCCGCCCATGCCTCGCAGATGCTGACTGTCAGGCGGAGCTCGGGCCCGCGGGAACAGGGGCGCGCTGCGTCGACTTCGGGCCTGCGACCGGCGCCTTCTGCGGCGTCGCTTGCGGGGACCCGGCGGAGTGCCCCGAAGGCTGGACGTGCCGCGAGGTGCGGGCTCGCTCCGACGGCGCCCCGGTCTCCCAGTGTGTCCCCGATGACCCCGCGCGCGGGTGTGAATGCTCGGGGCGGGCCATCGCGGAGCGCGCGACCACGGCCTGCAGCGTCGGGCAGTGCCTCGGGACCCGGACCTGCGGACCTGACGGGCTCGGCGCCTGCACCGGGCCCGGTGGCACCGCCTGCACACCCGGCGTCGAGGTCTCAATCGCCTTCGACACCCACGGCGGCGCGCCGCTCGAGCCGGTG
>SXGQ01831928.1_pt1 | contig 18476 bp, 13 predicted proteins | sample 3178371 | NCBI WGS metagenome assembly SXGQ01 (sample SAMN11356859, study PRJNA531348) | freshwater metagenome | isolation source: freshwater sample F1-20 | place: China: Fuxian Lake, Yuxi | collected 2017-12-25 | reverse complement strand
GACATTTTTCCACTAATACAAGTATCTAAACAACAAACATCTTTTATAGAAGACCTTATCGCAGTGTTAAATACTCTGTTAGGTAGGGTATTAAAATTCGAATTTAATTGTGCCGCAGGTGCTAAGTTTTGTTTGAATTGAGCGTAGGTCATTCCAGTAATGACTTGAAAGTATTCTATGTCAATTGGAAACTTAAGGTAAGTGTCCCCTGTAAACCCTGTGATTGAATATTGTACGGAAACATTTCCGTTACCATTCGGGTTCGCATAGGTTAGATTAACATTTCTAACACTATATGAACCCACTTGAGTACCTAAAGAACTTCCTGTAATAGAGGTTGTTCCAAATTGATTTAGTGCTGTAACACCTGTATAATTTATATCAGTAGAATTTTTGATATCTTGGTATGTTAAAAGGTCTCCCGTATTAAACGTTCCTGATTGTCCTGGTTCTAATGAAATTACCATCATATTATCAAAATGATAATTTGGTGTTTCACTCGCAGTTCCGAAACCTGGATTATTAATTGGATAATTGAAAGTGGACTTTATTCTGTTCACTCCACCACCAGGGTTAGAACTACTTGCGTTGAAATACTTAGCCTTTACATTGAATAGATTAATCCTCTCAGCTAAAGTCAAACTAGTTGTAAAGGCATATTCGTTATTTTTAGCGTAACCTCCTTGAGGAGCTCTAGCTTTCAATGATGGGGTTTTGGTACTATACCCATAACCTCCCGCTGCAGCACCAAGATATAAACCATATACTTGGTCATACCCTGAACTAGACATAAAAGTACCACCATCATATAATCCAGTATTCGCATATTGTGAAAGTACGCTATTCATATTTTCACCTCCAATCACAAAAGATGAAGAACTTGATGCATTTGATTCACCAACTGGTTGTGATTGTCCGCAGTCGCACATATCGCAATCGGGATAAGTTAAGTTTGGAAGAGTTAAATTAGTAAGTTTCCCTTTTAATTTTTTTATATCATCTCTCCAAACATATAAAGATACGGCAATTCCAAAAACAATGACTGATTGTACCGCCTCCCAAATACCTGCAATAATATTTGGTATAATAGTAATTAGTTGTTTTTGTATATTATCAAAATAGGAACTGACGGCGGGCAACAATGCTTGTAGAATTTTATTTGTGATTTCAGATTGTGTTTCTACTAAATCAACAGATAATTTTAAAGAGCTGCTCATATTTTCTTCCAATATGTAAAGAAGTATGAGCTTTCGCCAAATCCTGCTGGTTGTGGCTCACTATTTCTTTGATAATAGCTCTCAGTATAGTTTTGTATATTTGTATCCACAATTAGTTTATTACACTGCTTAAGTTTTGGATAATCTTCTAGCTTACTAATTGTTTGTATTAATCCATCTGGACTTTGAACTTTGCTATTGAAATTTACCCAGTATTTATAATCAAATAAAACTAATAGATCTTTGATATCATAATCTTGTTCGTATTGTCCGCCCAAACCTCTACAATAAGGACAAATTTGACCATCAGCAAAAACTAAAGGTCCGCCACTTTTATATGTGTTACTAGATTTGTGTGATATTGGATCAATATTGCAGTTAGTGCATTCTGTGAACGAGGATCCTTCGTATATTAGTTTACATGGTAATGATAATGAATTAGTTCTTAGTAATTCATCTATAAAACTTTTATATAAATTTTTGAGTTCATTAGTAATAATATTCATAATTTAGATGCTTCTATAAAAGCACTATCAATTTGAGATGGGTTGAGTCCTAAAATGCTACCAAGTTGTTCAACCCAAGGATGACTTCTTTCAACATAAGGGGCGTACTCCCATTCGATTTTAGTTGTTTCTCGGATTAATTGATCTTCTATATTATCTATTGCTTGTTCAACTTGAATTAGTTGTATACCATTATTAATTAACCATAATCTTATTTGTCGAGCACTTATACTTTCTGGAACAGTTTGAGTATACTGAATCCATTGTCCATTACTCCAGTAGTAGTCATTTCCTGGTTTTTCTGGTAATAATATCCATTTATCTTTTTTAGGATTATCATTTTGTGTCCATCCATTTATTAGATCATCACTAAGATCTTTAATTTCATAATTATTAGTATTATAATATAGTGTCATAAATAAACTCTTGTGTGTGTAGAAACTGTTGCGGTGTTATTATTTGTGATCGTTAATCTATTCTTACTAAAATCTACTAACTCACGAACCATAGGCGCATAAATAGTTAAACTTTGTGGTCTAATGAGACTAGGAGAAAATCCTTTGGCTAATGATAAAACTTCATCACTCGTAAGAGCTGCATTCCATATCCCCACCTCAGCAATATCTCCACTTAAATAATTGCTAAATGCAGAAGCAGCTCGCGTAACACCAACAAAAAGTCTATTTTCTCCGGTAGCTGTAGAGCTAACTGTACTAGATGCTGAACTACCACCATTAATATAAACAGTACGACTTGTTGAGCTAGCGAAAACCCCACAGGCATGTGTCCATGTGTTTGCAGTATAACCAGTGGTGCTATCAGCAGAGGCTGTGGCCGTACCTACAGCAAGAATTCTTATAGGATCTCCAGCAACAGCGCCTTGAGCATTTAGTCGAATTCCTTGTCCACCGGTGGCGTTGTCACAAATATTTAAAATTCCTTGATTGGTTGTTGCTGAAGAAGTTTTAAACCAACAGGCCATAGTTATGGGCAGATCAGCAAATAAATCACCAGTTAACACATTTAAATATTGATTTGTTCCATTAAATAAATATGCCATTATGATACGCTCCTTAGTTCAACAGCAATTAGTTCAGCATCTCCAATCATAGTATCATTGGTCGCGTCGTTTGCGGCTCTATAAATTTTAAGTCTAAAAAAATTGCCATTCGCTAATGAATCTATTGATGTGGATGTTATTGTTGTTGTTGTAGGAATACCATTTGTGGCGTTGGTTGTCGAATGACCTGATACTGCCACGCTAAAAGAATCAGTATCAGCATCTGTGTTCATGTTTTCAAATTGAACACCCCATCTGCAATTACCGCTAGTAGCAGATGTTGCCATCCAGTGTATTTTAACGCTTATGCCAAAACCAAAATCAACAAAATTATCAGGAACACATCCTACAAACACACAGCTTTCTTCTGTGGTGTCATCAAAATCTAATACCGCTATACTATTTCTAGTATCAAGAGTAGCAAATCCACTAGCTGGAGGTTGGTTATCTAATGCTGTAAATACTTGTAAAGTTTTTGGTCTAAATAATGGATCATTATTCCACAACAAAGAGGATCCATCCATAAGAATATCGGATCCTGGTGCTGATATGTATATGCTAGTGCTATCATTAGATATATATAAAGGATATGAAGAACTTATTCTAAATAATTCTCCGTTTTCATCGGCCTCTACGGTTCCAGCAGCGTTGCTCCCATTAAAAAATATTTTATGTGTACCATTTGTATCTGGGGCTGGAGATATTTGTATACCATATGGAAGAAAATTACTATTTGTAAAATTACCAGTATGAGATATTATTCCACTAGAAAATATGCCCGTACCAATAACATGTAACTTACCAGACGGGGCGGCTATTCCCATTCCTATATTACCGCCGCTACTCACAACAAAATCGTTTTGATTGTATCTGCCAGCAACTACTTTATCATCACTAAATACTTCGAATACTGGTAAAACAGCATTATTATTAACACTCATAAGAGTGCCACTAAGATTATCTATAATGCTAAATAGTGAACCATTAGTTCCCTCAACATTAAATATCATATCGCCACTAGTGGCTGAATATAGATCTAGTAAAGCATTTGGAGCTACTCCTGTTGTGGTAGAAAATAATCCGGTTCCTATAACATTCAATGCTCCAGATGGTGAAGCGGTACCTATGCCTAATCTATTATTGGTAGCATCCCAAAATAATTGGCTAGCATCGTGAGCTATTCCACTACTGCTAGTCCAGTATGCTATATGGTTTGCTGCTCCTGTGCCAGTAACAGGATTTGTTAAGGTATTTTGTTTAGCATTGATTTGTGTCTGTATTGCGCTAGTTACACCCTTAACATAACTTAATTCGGTAAGAGAAGGATATGTTGCTGTGCTTAGCGAAGATACATTCTTGCTAGCATCAAATCCAGCAATTGTGCTAGCGGTTTGATTATTGATTTGTAGATTGCTAGAAAAAGAACCACTTCCAGTAACGTTTAATAAATTTCCATCAAATGTAAGATTCGACTCAGCATTTATTCCAACAGTACTTCCTGTGCTGGTAAGGATTCTATTATCTCCACTATTAGTTACGGTTGGAAGCAAACCACTAACAGCACTATTGAAAGAAGAGCTACCTATTGTTAAGTTACTAAACACACCACTAGTAGCAGTTACTATACCACTAATACTAACATTACCACTACTAGTTACGTTGTTTGTGCCATAATCAATAGGCATAATTTATTCCTATTCGTTTGGTGTTTCTGAACTAATTACCGTAACTGTACCATCCTCATTCATTGTAAAATTTCCAATAACACTAAGACCTTCACTTATAGCTTCTGGTTTAATACTAGCTATAAGTTGACCAAGCTTGTAATGAAGTTCAAATACTTCTTTGGCGTTTACACCCAATTCAGCAGCAATATCTTCTGGACTAGCTGACATACTGTTAGCCCAAAATATTCTTGAACCATTATTAAAAACTTGAACCATTTGCTGATAGGTCATTTTGGCTTGATTAATTAGTCTATTTGCAGCTATTCGTGCTGGTAAAACTGGCTCTGGAGTATTATTATCTAATATACTCATTTTAATTTCTCCATAATTCTAGATTATGATATTTATTTACTAAAAACTTACCTAATATTTTATCACTATCGTGTGGAACAGGAAGTATTTGGGGTCTAATTTTATGCAGATTTGGGATTCTGTGAACACCTTCGTCATCCTCTTGGGTATACTGTTCCACATTATTGAAATCATGATTAAAATATGGTAATTCTAGATAATCATACACCATTTTGAGGGTCTGTGCTGGTTGGGAGGTTAACTGGTCAAACTCTATAAAAAGAAGATCTTTTGAATATCCTCTAGACATAGCATCTTTAACGCGATTATAGGCCAATCCAACAGGTTGTTCTAAGCTTGCCCATATGTCACATCTTCCTTCTACGGTCTGAGCTTTAAGATAATCATTTTTCTCAAAATTCCATTGAGAAGATCCCGTGCTATTTCTCCATAATTTTTCAAAACTACTAAGTATTTCTGTTATATTTCTAACTGGAACTATAATTTTAGGTGTTTCTTCTGTAACAAACTTTATCATTTCTATCAAACTTAACCAACCGCGACCTTTATCTATAATTAATTCTTTATCTGTTGTATGATAAGAGTTCAGCACTGATTTTAAAACCCTCTTCAGTTGGTCGTAGTCTACTCCTTCGGCTTGATGTTCAATAAGTTTGTCCCACTGATTTCTAACTCCAAATAAAACATCATGACAAGCACTAGTTGCTTTACTAACAAACAAATCAGTATTTTGAGCTAAAATATTACACAACAATGTGCTTCCAGAGCGTGGTAATCCACTAATAAAAAAGAATCTTTTCACTCTTATTTTCCTTTACAAAATTATCCTTTTATCATAGTTATATGTATATAGTTGTCAACTATGGAATTCCATAACTTACCTGACTAATATCCACAACGGCCACCCAGCGAATATTTTTTGCTGCGACCCCTGTTACTCTTATTTCTAATGCTTCACTAGTATCGTCCGCTACCACACTGGCACTAGCTGTGCTCAAAGAGCTTTCAACACCATTTTCACTAATAAGAGAACCTACGAGTGCTGTACCATTTGATGCGTTTCGTCTTATTCCTCCTCGGAATATCCACCATCCTCCTTGGTTATCGGTATCATTATATGCACTTAATTTAATTTCAAATGTCCAAGTAGTTTCTGCTGGTAGTGTTAATCTAGCGCTATTATTATCTAAGTATAATATCTGATTAGCAGTATTATCTATTGTTGTTTTACGAGCAATTAAAATTGTGTGTTGAGCATCTCCATTATTAGCAAAGTTGCCAGCAGCATGACTTAATTCACCATATCTTGTGGTTTTAGCTTGTTTACCACCCGGAATACAACTAAAAAATGGATTTAGACTTGAAGTACCAGTTATAGTATTAAAATGGCCGCCACCAATGGCTGATCCACCACTATAGTCACTACTAATAGTATTTTGATATCCACCAGCTATTGTTGAAGCATGCTCTCCTTGACTACTAATTACATTTCCATATCCACCACCAATAGTATTATGGTATCTATCTCCATCAATAAAATTGTTGTATCCACCACCAATAGTAGGATAATAAGTGCTGCTGGTAGTACTATTACCCTTTCCTCCTCCAATCACTCCATAGTATGAGCTGTTAGTATTAGTAACTCCTCCACCCACTGCACTATATTGACCAAAACTAGTATTGTAAGATCCTCCCGCTATTGTAGAACCATAGCCGCTACTGGTATTGGCTATTCCACCACCAACTGTGCTTAAAGCTGAGCTACTAGTATTATTCTTTCCTCCTCCAATAACACTATAATTAGCACTAGCAACCTGACTGGCTAAGATTCTAGTAGTTTGCCAATCCACAGCATATTGTCCTCGTGCGTTTCCTCCAGAGTCTCGTTGTAAAGCTCCGTTGCCACTAGGATTAATAATAATATTACCATTACTATTTGTACTAGATAAGGTGTTACCATCGAGCTTCAAATTATCAATATCTAAGAATCCATTAACATATCCACTTCCCACAAGATGCAACCCATATGTTGGAGAGCCTGTGCCTAAACCCAGCCTATTGTTTGTAGCATCCCAAAATAATTGATTAGCGTCATGAGCTAATCCGCTGCTACTAGTCCAGTACGCTATATGATTTGCTGCTCCTGTGCCGGTAACGGGGTTTGTTAAGGTATTTTGCTTAGCATTTAGCTGAGTTTGAATATCGCTAGTAACGCCTTTAACATAACTTAATTCTGTTAAAGAAGGATATGTACCAGTGGACAACGACACAACGTTTTTGCTACCATCAAAGCCTGCTATAGTGTCTGCTGTTTGATTAGATATATTAATTCCACTAGCAAATATACCAGTACCTATAACATGTAACTGTCCACTAGGAGTAGAGGTTCCTATTCCTACTCCGGAACTAGTTATTGTTGCCCAAGGAATATGTGTTCCTAAATTGTTCCATCCAAAAGAATGTTTATATCCAGAATTTGAAACACTCATAGCAAAAGAAGAAGTATTTGGTTTATGCAAGACTGTGCTTCCGTCGCCATACATAGCGAATTGACCAGCAATAATAGACTGGTTTTGTGTGGATATGTTTCCGTTAACTGTAAGAGCTGATGTTCCGGCTATAGCAGAATTATTAATATCAATATTAGTAAATCGTCCTGTTCCAACAACTTGCAGTTGAGACGCTGGTGTTTCTGTTCCTATACCTAATCTATTATTAGAAGCATCCCAAAATAGTTGACCGCTATCAGCAACTATTCCACTACTACTATTCCAATAAGCAATATGATTTATAATACCTGTGCCAGTAACTGGATTAGTCAAAGTATTTTGTTTAGCATTAATTTGGGTTTGTATAGCACTGGTAACACCTTTAACGTAACTCAATTCGGTTAAGCTTGGATAAGTACCGGTTGATAATGAAACCACATTTTTACTAGCATCAAAACTAGCTATAGTATTAGTCGTTTGATTATTAATTTGCAGATTACTAGAAAAAGAACCACTTCCAGTAACATTTAATAAATTTCCATCAAAAGTAAGATTACTTTCAGCATCAATACCTGTAGTTGTACTATCTCGACTAGTAAGAATTCTATTATTCGTTGGATTATTAACCAATCCAGTAACACTAACAGTGAAACTATTTCCAGCATCGCTATAAGTTAAATTAATACCAGTTCCGGCCACAAATAATCCTGACCCTATACGATTATCTACCGCTTCATTAAAGTCTGAAATATAAGAAGAGTTAATAATAGGAGCTGAAGTTACAATCCATCTATCAGCAACATCATCATAAACAAGCGTAATGGTTCCATTTGGCAGTATAGTATGATCGCCACCGGTTGGTGTGATAAAACGGTTAGCAGCAGTTGAGTTTGAGTCTTGGTGTTTTAGTATTAGATTATATGAACTTCCAATATTTATTATAGTAATAATATATCTATCTTTTAATACCAGTCCAGTAATATTATAGTTTCCACTAACAGACTCTAGTCTTAGAACATCACCATATCCTGGATCATAATCATTTTGGTTACTACTAATACTGCTTGGGGTTAGTAGTGTTGGCACATTGCGATAGATTAATGAACCGCTAACTGTGCCAGTATTTGTGCTTAAACCAGTAAAAGTAGCATCACCACTAATAGTACCCTCATTAGATGAAAAGTCATTGAATACAGCATCGTCTACAACCGTAGTGCCATTATCATTTTTAGCAAAATCATTGAATATAGCATCACCATTAACACCATTACCAGCAAATGTGTTTCTGCTAGAACCATTGAATGTAACCGTATCAAAATTGCTATCTAAAACACCATCATTATAACTATTATGATTAAATATACCTATTGGATTTGAGCTTCCATCTCCATATACTGTCTGAGAGATATTATAGCTTTCATTATTAAATTCAATATAATTTCTAATAGTTATGGTGCCATTGCAATAAGACTTATCATAGAAAACAACAATATCTAATGTATTAGCACTACTTAAATAAGATAAATCATGAAATTCTACTCTATCAACAGTTAAATTTGTACTACTAGTTAAATATGATGTTCCATATAATGCTAATGTGCCACAGGTTATATTAGAACTATTATGAAGTCCATTATTTCCAAATTCTTTATGAATCTCTACTCTTGATGTATCAAAATCTCCTGTTATTGTTGCAGCTCCGCTTGGATTAAAATAACCATTTAATATAAGTTTAGAGGATCCATAAAGAACAATATTTGCTGAACTAGATATAGATCCATAATAATCAATTCTAACCACACTATCATAAAAAACAACAGTACCAGAAAGTTCACTATAATAGAAAACTTTAATATTTCCTTGATAGATAGTATTAGTTGAGCTTAGTGTGCTATAATTATCTAATACTAAATCACCACCATAAAAAATACAATTCTCAGCCGACGCATAATTAGATAAATGACAAGATCCGTATACATAACAGTATGATAATAATGTGGATAGACTGGGGCTATTATTAGATATATAAACATCACCATATACTGTGTTATAACTACCACCACCCTCAAATCCATTGCTAACACCACTATTAACATTTAAATATAAGTTTCCATAGATATTGATTCCGTAGGCGAATCCACTACCGTAGTTGTCTGCATCATCATAAAAATATACGTCTCCATAAAAATACATACTAGATACAGCACAGCCATTTATATAAGAATCATTATAAAACTTAATAATTGTTGATTCAGTTGTGTTGCCAAAAACTCCACCACTATTATTTAAGTAAGATGAATCATATAAATATATATATTCAGCTAATACTGTAACGGCGGATGATATAGATGCGGTATCTCTAAAAATAATTGTGTGCGCCTCGATATTACCCGAACTGCAACTACTTATACTTACATTTCCATCAATTATAGCAGTATCCTCAATAGTAGGTATTGATGATGCTTGTGTAGTTTTGGCGGAGTCTACAAACCAATTACTCACCGAGGCCCAATCTCCACCATTAAAATAAAGAGTGCGATTATGAGGTTGGCCATCAGAGCCAATTATTGTGCCAGAAGCAGTAATATTTCCAGAAACAGCAAGAGTACTACCATCAAACATTAAATTACTTTCAGCATCAATTCCAGTGGTTGTACTATCTCTACTCGTAAGAATCCTATTACCAGAAGGATTTGCTATTAAACCAGTAACACTTACTGTGAAACTATTACTACCATCATTATAATTTAAGTTTATGCCAGTACCAGCAACGAACAGTCCGCTACCAATACGATCATCAACAGCCTCATTAAAGTCTGTGATTGAAGAAGCAGTATGCGTGTGTCCGCTAACACTAACTCCAGTTCCATTAACAGTTAATGATGAGAAATTACCACTAGCAGCACTAATTAATCCGCTAGCATTTAATCCATTAGTAAAAGTATGAATAGCAGTTATTGTTCGTGCGGTATTTATATGAATATATTGATTATGATCATCATCACCAAGTCCGAATAAGCTTCCATGATCATTCTGAGTAACACCCTCAACATTTGTTATAACTGAGAGTCGTAAATCTAATACGCTTTGTAAAGTAGCTTTGGGAGTATTTGTGTAAGCATTATCTGCTTGAAAAATTAACCGATACAATGGCTTAAATTCGAAAACTGGAATATTTGTAAGATTAATATCACTCCAAATATTATTATTTTCAGCAGATCCTAGACTACTATCCTCTCTCTGACCCATAATTGCTAATATTGGATCATTAATATCATTAGTAGCAACTAGCCACATAGCAAAATATTTATTATCAGCAACGTTAGGGATTGTCCAATTGGGTGGAGGGCCTGGAGAATATAGATTATAGAGTGGACCAGTACCGTTATATTTTAATGGAAAAGGTATTCCACTATCTCTTACCCATTGCCCAGTTGTTCCTGAGTGGTAATATACTGGAGTATATGCTATTGGATTTAATGGTTGAACGAATTCAGTAGCGCTATTAGATCCATTATCGTTGGTAACATTTATGATTATATCTTCTTGATACAACACACCATCTGATAAGTTGATTTGAGCATGGCTATTTGAACTACCATTTAATTGAAGACCACTATAACTAATACTTAGTCCATTAATATATTGCATACCGAAAGTGTTATGGATCCACTTATGGGTTGATGTATCCATTCTTATTCCATGACGCTCTTCGCCAAAGAATGTGCTTTGATTGATACTACTATTCCAGTGAATATAACCTATTGGTACATCATCCACAAAATCAAAAAATGTAGTTTTGGTTTGTAGTTGATAAGGGGCCGTTGTTGAAAAATGAAGAAAATTTAAAGCTGTTCCAGTTCCGATAACCACGGTTTCAACGCCAGTTTTAGCAACTTTTATACCTTTAACATAAATATCGTATTCTCCACCAGAAACTGCTGGCTGTATTGTGAATGTGCGTGTACTATCGTTGAAACTTATAGTGCTGTCAGTCCTATTAACAAATCCTTGAGGTTCCTCTGCTAATATATTAACTTCAGTATGAAGATTATCTATAGTTAGTGTTCCAGAAGCATCGTTATAGGTTAAATTTACTCCTGTTCCTTCAACTAATAATTGAGCTACTCTATCATCTACTTCTTCACCAATTAAACTAGAAATTCCAGTAACAGAAATAGTATATGTGCCAGTGGTCGAAGAAACACCAATTCCACTACCACCAATAATATTTTTAACTGGAAGTAGTCCACTAACAGAGCTATCGAAATCTGTAATATTGCTCGCTGTATGGGTGTGTCCACTAAAACTAACACCAGTAACGCTAACTGTAAAACTATTAGCAGTATCATTATATGATAAGTTAATTCCTGTACCAGCAACAAAAAGACCGCTACCAATTCTATCGTCAATAGCTTCATTAAAATCGCTAATATAAGAGCTATTAAGTCCACTAACACTTATTGTGGCAGATGATCCATTACTACCAAGATTTATAGAAACTCCGCTGCCAGCTAAAAAACCACTAGGAACAACACTAGCATAAGATAGTCCACTCCATGCGGAAACTCCGTTACCAATCTTAAATCGGCCAGTATCTACCTCGTAACCAGGTTCTCCACTGGCTAAAATGGTGCTTCCATTAATAGTCCATTCCGCGGATGTTCCTCGTCTGAATTTAATAGTAACTGACATAGAGTTTACTTTCCTATATTTGAATTAAACAATAGTATATACACATTTACTAGCTATCCTATATGATGATGTGTCCTTTTGTCTTTAACCGGTCAAATTAAATATAAATATTAGCAAATTATAATAACTTATAGACCAAACCTTCCTTTGAGAGCATTGTGATTTTGTAATATTTCAATATCTGTTAGTCCCCTATTATATACAGTAAAACCTTGTAATCTAGCATTCCAAGTGGAACTATTGCCTCCGTATTCATCCGAACTTCCAATATCCACACCAGTAGTTATTAGATCAATATTAGAAGCTGCGGCGGAATTAGTGGTTAGTGTTACGCCATTCTTTGATATGGTTCTTGTAGAACTATTCGCTAGTCTTCTAAATGTCCAAATATTCCAAGTCTGAGAACCTCCGCTAGCAACAGATGTTCTTGTATCTGAACCGCAACATCCTCCTTGATCAAAATAAACAACATTATCACTCCAAGTACAATGAGAAAACATGCCTCTTCCTCCACTAAGACTACTATAAAACTTAAAAGCTGATGTTTGAACCAATGAATTTTGCATACATATTAAGAATATTGTATATCCACTGGTATTATTAATTCCAAAAGAATTAGAAGCTGGACCAGAACATCTATTACCCAGAGTAGAAAAATATGGAATACCCCCAGAAGTAAATGATGGGGTTGCGAACCAAGTAAAATGTTTATTATTACCACTTAGATCATACCAAGTTGATCCACTACCTGGATAACTTTTACTATTAGCAGCATCTAAACATAGTACTAATCCATCTGTAACTATACGTGGTCCATTAGCATAACTCATAATCCGAATCTCCCTTTTACAGCATAGAAATTTTGAGTTATTTCTGACGCTAATAAACTTCTATTATAAATTAAAATTGAACTAATATATCCAGAATAAAATTCAACATTCAAAGAAGTTGCGTTGTTCCATGCGCATCCAATTCTTAAAAAACTACTATTTGTTGCTGATGGATTATACAATGCTGAGCTACTTCCACCACTACTATAGTTTCTATAAAAATTCATATTAGTTCCATCATAAGTTATCGCATGAAAATTCATACTACTAGATGCTACTGTTGGAAGAGTTGTTGGATTAGCTGTGTCACCATTATTATTTCGTGCTTTAAGCGCTGTTGTTGTGAGACCCAATAAACCATAATTCCAATATATGCCATAACCACCTTTTGCGAGTACTGTTCCAGTATTAATAGTACAGTTCACTATAACTGTTGGTTGTGAAAATGTTAGTGAACTATTAGAATTTATTGTTCCAAAATCATCCACCCCATCAAATTTAATAGATCCTCCATAATTAGTACTATAAGTTGGTCCATTAGTAAGAGTGATATGATTGCTATTACCACTCAAATCATACCATAGTGTACCAGAACCTGGATAGCTTTTAGAGTTAGCAGCGTCTAAACATAAAACTAATCCACTAGTTATTATGCGTGGTCCATATTGGTTAGCCATTATATTCCAAATCTTCCTTTTAAAGCATTATAATTTTGTGTAACTTCTGATTGTGATAAAACTTTATTATATACTCTCACAATAGCAATATTACCATTATAATAGTAAGTTCTTGCTCCTGAGTATCCTCCAAGTACTCCTATGCTCATACCAGAATTATTTGTAGAAATTGTGCCAGTTGCTGTGCCAGTAGCAACTTGCGTTGCGTTAATATATAACCTTTGAGAACCAGAAACAAAAGTACCAACAATTTGATACCAATTATTAATATTTATGAAAGATGCTGTGCTTACAAAAACATAATTAAATCCTGGAATCATTTGTCTCCATCTTAAAATATTATTATCTTGTAATAAACTATATTGAGTATTTACTTCGCCCTTTTCAAATAATCCTCCGGTTTGCGGAGTTGCATTAGTTTTAATCCAAACCTCAACCGATGGTGTTTGTGTGTTTAGATTTGTATTATTTGGTATTCTAATTAATTGAGCATTAACTCCTCCATTAAATGTAAAATGTTTATTATTTACAGAAGTATTAAATGTGGGCGCATTTATGAGTTCACCGGTACCAATATTTGTGCCGCTCAAATCAAAACAACTACTACCACTACCAGTATAGCATTTACTACTAGCAAAATCCATATTGAATACTAATCCATCACTAATTATATCTGGCCCACCATATATTGACATAATATTCCTATTTAATTTATATAATTTAATTAATTATTAATAACCTATGGTGTTCCTCCGTCAATAACAAAATATGTTAATGTAACGGGATTCGCGGCGCTAATTCCACTGATCGCATTATATGAACTTCCTAAAACTAATGGCGTTTGACCAATAGTTATACTATTATTAACTAGTTGATTATTACTAATACCACTAGTTTTAATAGTAACTATACCAGTAGAAACATTAAAACTAGAACTATCAAAGCTAGCAATACCTTGAGTACTTGTTGTTGCTAGTGTATGAGTTGTACTATTGATGTTGGTTATGCGTCCCTTAGCATCAGTTGTAATACTACTAACAAATGTTCCTGATGGACCAGATGATGAATTACTAACCGTAACATTTGGTAAAAGTCCGGAGGCTACTGTGCCAGTTGACAAATTGCTAGCATTTAGGCTTGTTAAACCACTACCACCGCCCACAAAATCTGTAGCGCTAACTGTTCCAGCACTAAAATTTCCACTAGCATCTCTGGATACTATAGTATTAATGGTATTAGCTGGAGTAGCATTACTACTAATAGTATATGCTGTAGCATCATCGGCATTGGCGGATGTTGCTGATAATCCCGTGCCTGATACGGTTATTGTGCTAGCGTATTGACCGCTTGTGTCTGTACCAAGAGTTATACTATTATTACCAATTGTGGTTGATATATTAATATTACCATTACCAAGATCTGTTAATGTAGCGTTACCACTACCAGTAACATCTCCGGTAAGATTAACACTAATTACTGGATCTGGCTTATTGAGAATATTGGTCCAATCAACATTAGCGTCTAGTTCACCTTTTGTTCCACTAAATACTTCGCTACTATTAGTAGCGTCTGGAATAAATGTAAATTTACCAGTACTATCATCATAACCAAAGAAACCAATTTTAGCGCTTCCATTATAATATCTGAATTCTATGCCACGATCTTTATTATCATCGCTACCTGGGGCTATATCTCCACCAAGAGTCAAAATTGGATCATCTATTGTGGTAACAGTACTATTAACAGTGGTTGTTGTTCCATTAACAATAAGGTTTCCACCAACAGTAACGGTTCCGGTTGTACTAACATTACCAAGATTAGTAATATTAAGATTACTATCTAAAACAACAGCCTTACCAGCAACACCGGTTCCTGGAACGCTACCATCAATATAATTTACTTCTGTGGCACTTGCTGTTACATCGGTAATATCGCTAAGAACATGTGTGTGACCACTAGCAGCAATTCCACTAATAGTTAGCGTCGTTTGTCCAGTAGCGTCATTGTACGATGACACTATTGCTCCACTACCAACAACTCTTAGACCAATAGTATCCTCGATAACTTCACTCAAACTATCACTACCAATTGTTACAGAGCCAGATAGCGTTGTGTTTGTGAGGGTCGCACCACTAGCAAAAACAAGAGATCCTGATCCTGTTTCGTCTGTAACTAGTGTTGATAGGTTACTACTGCTAGGAGTTAATAAGAATGTTCTAGCATTTGCTGATAAATCGGTAATATCAGCCAACTGTATGGTCGGATCACTTAATGAATATGTTACTGTTGATCCATCAGCAGCAACGCTAACGCTAATACCACTACCAGCTAAGAATCCAGTTGGAACAACAGCATTATATTTTAAACTAGTCCAACTTGTAGTACCATCTCCAATTTTAATACGTCCAGTATCGCTCTCATACCCCATTTCACCAGCGCTTAATGTTGGATTGGTGCTTGTCCATAGACTAGCGGCCCCTCTGCGAATTTGTAACTTAGTATTAACCGGCATAATTTATCTCCTATTTAGGGCGTACCACAATCTATGTCATAATCATCTATAAAATTTGCAATATATGTGTCTAAACCAATAACATCACCAGCAAACACAACATTACCAACATATTCTGTATTAATAAATAATGTGGCGGCTTCTGATTTTTCAATCTCAAGAGTATATGATATTGTTTCTGAGGATTCTGTTTCTAGTACCAAATTTGTTTGATCAACTTCTAAGGTATTAATTATTGAAGATTCAACATCAACCTGTGTGGTGGTCTCTGTAATTTCAATATTAAAATCACTCATTATGGACAATCCAATAAAGTATCTGTTTTACTATATCTTTTAGTAAGGGTTGCTACTCCATATAATAATCTTATAACATCTTTACCTGCTCCAACATAAAAATCTTCATCGCTCTGTAGTTCCAGATCGTATTTTGCGTCATCAAAAGAAAAACCATTAGTTGTTTCTGGTGGTATCAATAAAGTTACTTTTCCAAGAGCAGCATCAATACTAAATTTATATACGCTATAATCTAAATTTGTAGTTATAAATGTTTGTGTAGCATTAAGATTAGTTGTCCAAATTAATCTAGCACACCAACCAGTTAAATTTATAGCATTACCATCAGCATCTTTATATGCTAGCGATAATCTAAATGATGAGCCTTGTTCAATATTAAAATCGTATTTAGTTGCAGCCATATTTTTTATTCCATAATTTTAACAACCAGAATATAATACCCCACCGCCATCAATTACAGATATTGCTTCTGCTATACCAGAAATACTAACTAATTTTGTATTATTGCTAATATCTTGTATAACAATATATTTTGTGTCACAATTATTGCCAATTATATTTAAACCAGTTAAATAAGTATTTACTCCAGAATTAACATATCCACTAAGATCAATTATATCAGAAGACATATGAGTATGTATTCCACTAGCATAACTGCCACTAGGCTGTAAGCCAGTTACACTAATAGTATAAATATTGTTGCTAAAAGATGATACAGCATATCCTGATCCACTAACAGAGGGTAATAGGCCACTAACACTACTATTGAAATTAGTAATATTAGCGGACACATGGGTATGATAATTGTCTAGTGTGTAAGATTTCCAAGATGCTGATGATGGAAAGATATTATCTGTATTATACATTCTAATAACATACGCATTAGAACCTACTGGATAATTAACGCCACCAATCACTGTGCCACCATTATATCCATTACCAGAATGTTTAATTACAATATAAAAATCGCCATCACTAGCAGTAGCCGGATCACTTATAGTAAGTGTGCCAGTAGTAGATATGCTGGTTTTTGGAGAATAATATTGACCACCAGCAACGCCAGTTGTGTTTGTTAATAGTGTCCAACCCAATTTATTCTGAGCGGAAAATGATGCTGCTGTGACTATTCCGGAACCAGCCGATGTTATATCTGTTATATTGCTAACGGTGTGAGTATGTCCAACAACGCTATAATTACCGGTTGGCTGTAATCCAGTAACATTAATAGTGTAAATATTATTAGCAAAGGATGAGGTGACATAACCTGTTCCGGTTACAGATGGTAATAAGCCACTTACGCTAGAATTAAAATCCACTATTTCACTACTACTGTGTGAGTGACCAGTAACACTAACAGGAATACCACTAACACTTAAATAATATGTAAATATTCCACTAGGAGCATATAATGATCCTGTCATTGTGTCTCCACTTTTGCTAACTTTAGTACCTATGCTAGTAGTTACGGTTGTAGCAAAATTAGGATCATCTCCAAGAGCTTGAGCCAGTTCATTTAATGTGTCTAAGGTCGATGGAGCAGAGTCTATTAGATTTGATATCTCTGTGCGAACAAAAGCTGTACTAGCTATTTGATTAGTATTTGTTCCACTATTAGCTGTGGGAACAGTAGGCGTACCACTAAATACTGGACTATTATTAAAAACAATAACACCACTTCCAGTTTCATTTGTTACTAGAGTCTGGAAATTACTACTACTTGGGGTTAATAAAAATGATCTGGCATTACTAGATAAATCAGTAATATCAGTTAGTTGTATTGTTGGGTCACTAAGTGCTACAAAATAATTTGTACCAGTATTAGTAACAACAATACCACTAATACCAGATAATGATGTAAAATTAGATGGAGGAATTAAGCCACTTACCGCACTATCAAAATTAGTTATATCTGATGATGTATGAGTATGACCCACCAAACTATAGTTTCCGCTTGGTTGTAATCCACTAACACTAATAGTATAAATATTATTAGCAAAATTTGATTTTACATATCCTGTTCCACTAATAGATGGCAATAATCCACTAACACTACTATCAAAGTCTGTTATATTACTGCTAGTATGAGTATGTCCTACAAAACTTAATCCAGTAGTAGAAATAGTAAATAGATTTAATAGATCGTTGTAATTTAAGT
>SXGQ01251306.1_pt1 | contig 18476 bp, 17 predicted proteins | sample 3178371 | NCBI WGS metagenome assembly SXGQ01 (sample SAMN11356859, study PRJNA531348) | freshwater metagenome | isolation source: freshwater sample F1-20 | place: China: Fuxian Lake, Yuxi | collected 2017-12-25 | reverse complement strand
CGGGCATTCCGGGGGGTGACGGGCCCGCCCATCCCCGGGCCAATCACGACAAGCATCAGGCGGGGGGGGATGAGGTTGCGGAGCGTGCGGCCGGCTGTGATGTTGCCGGCCGCCATGCGCACGTCGTACTTCGAGCGGTCCATGGAGCGCGCCGCCATGATGCCGAGCAGCGTGACCGAGGCGCCGACGATGCCGCTCGCCGCGCCGAACAGGGTGGCGACAAACATCAGCGAGAGGTACAGCGAGCCGTTCAGGTTGCCCAGCAGCTTCTGCATGACGAGGAACAGCCGCTCCATCAGCCCCGCACGCTCCAGCAGCAGGCCCATGAAGATGAACAGCGGTACCTGCGCCAGCGTCTGTTCCTTCATCGTCGCGAACGTCTGGAACAGCAGCAGGTGGAACACCGTTTCGCCGAAGCCCCAGTAGCCGAAGCCCAGGCCGAGGAAGATCAGCGTGAAGGCGATGGGGAAACCGATGAAGATGCTTGCCAACAGCGCCCCCAGCATCCATACCCCGATGGCATCCGGGCTCATTTCAGGGGATCCTCAAGCGGCATCTCGTCGGCAAGTACTTCCTCAATCGAACGCGGCTTGCTGAGCCACGCGCCGTGGCGGATCGCGTACATGCACTTGAGGAACTCGGCCACCCCTTGCAGCAGCAGCAGCGCGAGCGCCACGGGCAGCACGCTCTTCAGCGGGTAGAGGGCCGGCATCCAGGCGCTCGCCATGGCGCGCTCCTCGCGCTGCCATGACAGGAGCGCCCAGTCCGTCGAGAGCCAGAGGAAGATCGCGATGCTCGGGAAGAACAGGAACAGGTAGCAAAACCCGTCCACCATGGCCTGCACCTTCACCGGCCACTTCTGGTAGAGGAAATCGGTACGGATGTGCGAGCCACGGTAGAGCGTGTAGGCGGCCCCCAGCATGAACAGCGCCCCGTAGAGCATGTACGAGAGGTCGTATGCCCAGAAGGTCGGCTGCGCCACTTTGCGCACCAGGATCTCCCAGGTCATCACCGCGATCAGTGGGATCACGAGCCAGGCGGCGATGCGGCCGGACCAGTCGCTGATCGCATCAATGCCCCGGATCACGCGGACCAGCGCGCCCGATTCGGTTGTCATGCACGCTCCCCAAAAAAACGGGCGGCCTGGCGGCCGCCCGTACCGGTTTGCTGCCGGCGGGCTACTTGCCGCCCTTCAGGTGCGACTCCGCGACCGACGTGTTCAGTTTCTGGATGCTGAGCCAGTAGGGCACCGAGTCCTTGGCGAACGCGGTCTGCGAATCAAGCACCTTCTTGAAGAATGCGTTCTTTCCCGCATTCTCGGCATAGACCTTTTTTGCCGCCGCGGTGTACGCCGCAAAGTAGTCCTGTGGGGTGTCGTGAACCTGCACGCCGTGCTTCGACTTAAGTTCTGCCAGCGCCAGGGTATTGGCCCGGATGCGGTAGGCCATGGTGTCCATGAGGGACGCCATCGACGCGGTCTCGAAAATCGCCTGCACGTCTTTGGGAAGCTTGTTCCAGAAGGTCTTGTTGATGTAGATGTCCGCGTTCACCACGTTCTGGTGCAAGCCCTGCAGGTAGTAGTGCTTGAACGCGCGATGGAAGCCGAGGGCGAGATCGGTCACCGGGCAGCACCACTCGGCGCCGTCGAGCACGCCGCGCTCGGCCGAGGGGAGGATCTCGGGGTAGGGCAGGAATACCGCCGGGACACCCATCTCCTTGTAGATCGCGCCGGGGATGCCCGGCGGGGTGCGGAAGCGGCGCTTCTTCAGGTCGTCGAGGTTCTTCAGCGGCTCCTTGAACCAGCCGAGCGCCTCGGGGCCCACCGACTGCACCATGAAGCCGACCACGTTCATCTTCAGGTGCTGGTCCCACATCTCGCGGTACAGGTCCTTGCCGCCGCCGTGGAAGAACCACGACAGCCATGCCATCTGGTCCATGCCGACGCCGGAACCCGCCGAGGGCGAGCCGAAGAGCGTCGCGGCCGGGTGCTTGCCGGTCCAGTAGTGCGTCCAGGCAAAGCCGGAGTCGACCAGGCCCTTGTCCACCGCGTCGAGCACCTCGCCCGTTGGCACCACCGCGCCCTCGGGAAGCACTTCGATCTTCAGACGGCCGTTAGTCATAGCGTCGACGCGCTTGGAGAATTCCTGCAACAGCTTGAATTCGTCCGCCGATGCCGCTACCACGGACTGCAGCCGCATGCGGGTACTCTGCGCAGACGCATCGCCCGGCGCAAACGCGGACATCGCAATGACGAGTCCGAACATCGCAAACAATCGATTCATGGTTTTCCCCTCCCGAGTGGATTACGGGTTTAGCATACCGTAAAGATTTCGCGGGCAGTATGATTTTCAAATTCCACGCAACAGCCTGTTCCAGATTCTGAGAAACTGCGCCCATGCCGGCATCGCAAGCGGACTTCACTGCGGACTACATTATTGTTGGCGCCGGCTCGGCGGGCTGCGTGCTCGCCAACCGGCTGAGCGCGGACGGGCGGCATCGCGTGCTGCTGCTGGAGGCCGGGCCGCGCGATCGCTCGCTGTGGATCCATCTGCCGATCGGCTACGGCAAGACCATGTTCCACCCGGTCTACAACTGGGGCTTCCACACCGATCCGCAGCCGCACATGAACGACCGGCGCGTCTATTGGCCGCGCGGCCGCGGCTTGGGCGGCTCCTCCTCCATCAACGGATTGATTTTCATCCGTGGGCAGCGGGAGGACTACGACCGCTGGGCCGCCGCGGGCAACAAGGGGTGGGGCTGGGACGACGTTCTGCCGTATTTCCAGCGCAGCCTGTTCTCGACCTCCGACATCGGCGCGAAGCACGAGTTGATGGAGGCGATCATCGACGCCGCGCGTGAGCGCGGCATCCGCTCGACATCCGACTTCAACGGTGGCGACCAGGAAGGCGCGGGCTACTACCAGCTGTTCACGAAAAACGGCTGGCGCTCGAGCAGCGCCACGTCTTACCTGCGGCCCGTCGAAGGACGGTCGAACCTGAAAGTGGAAACGGACGCACACGCGACAGGCGTTGTTTTCGAGGGCACGCGTGCGGTCGGGGTCCGGTACCGACAGGGGAATGTGCAACGGCAAGCCAGAGCCGCCCGGGAAGTCATCCTTTCCGCCGGCGCGCTGCAAAGCCCGCAACTGCTCCAGCTGTCGGGCGTCGGGCCCGGTCCGCTGCTGCAGTCGTTCGGCATTCCGGTGGTCAAGAACCTGCAGGGGGTCGGCGAGAACCTCCAGGATCACCTGCAGCTGCGCGTCATGTACAAGTGCACGAAGCCGATCACGACCAACGACGACCTGCGGTTCCTGCATCGAAAAATTCTGATCGGGGCGCAGTGGCTGTTCACCCGCACGGGCCCACTCGCCATCGGCATCAACCAGGGCGGCCTGTTCACGCGCGCGCTGCCGGAATCGACGACGCCGGACGTGCAGTTCCATTTCGCCACCCTCTCGGCGGAACTGGCCGGCGCGAAGCCGCATGCCTGGCCCGGTTTCACCATGTCGGTGTGCCAGCTGCGACCGGAATCGCGCGGCACGGTGCGCATCCGTTCTGCCGACGCGCTCGAGGCGCCGTCGATGCAGCCGAACTACCTGTCGGCGGACCTCGACCGCCGCTGCGCCGTGGCAGGGGTTCGCCTGGCCCGCTCGCTTGCCGCGACCAACGCGCTCCAACCCTACGTCGCTGAGGAATACCGGCCCGGCGCGCCAGTGCAGTCGGACGAGGATCTCCTCGAGTTCGCGCGCAACCATGGCGCGACCATCTTCCATCCGTCGGGAACCTGCAAAATGGGGGCCGATCCGATGGCGGTGGTGGACGACCAGTTGCGTGTGCGCGGCCTGAGCGGCCTGCGGGTCGTGGACTGCTCGATCATGCCGACGCTCGTCTCGGGTAACACGCACGCGCCGGTGGTGATGATTGCCGAGAGGGCTTCCGACCTGATCCTCGAGGATGCCCGTTGATGGACCTGAACCTGAAAGGCCGCGTCGCGCTTGTCACGGGCGCGTCGCGCGGCGTCGGCGCCCGCATCGCGGCGTGCCTGGCCGAACACGGCGCCGTGGTGCATGCCGCCGACATCGACGAGAAGGCGGCGCTGCGCATGGACGTCACCGATCGCACAGCGGTGGCCGCCGCGGTGGCGCGCATCGAGAAGGAAAGCGGCGGCCTCGACCTCCTCGTCAACAATGCGGGGTTATTGGCGAACGGACCCTTCGATGAAACCGGCGGCGAAGCCTGGGACAAGCTGGTCGCGGTCAACCTGACCGGAATCTACAACTGCGTGCAGGCTGCGGTGCCGGCGATGCGGCGCCGCGGGCGCGGTGCCATCATCAACATCGCCTCGGTGTCGCATGCCAAGGGCGGCGGCGCCTTCGGCAACGTCTGGTACGGCACGACCAAGGCCGGCGTAGTGGCGTTGACCAAGGGCCTGGGGCGCGAGCTCGGGCCTTCGGCGATCCGCGTCAACGCCATTGCGCCAGCGGTGGTGGCCACCGACATGGTGCGCAAGTTGCTGACGCCGGAAGCGCGCGAACGGATCGTCGCGCGCATTCCGCTCGGTCGCCTCGCGGAGGAGGACGACGTCGCGCGGCTCGTTGTCTTCCTCGCCTCGGAATCGGCCTCCTTCATCACCGGCGAGACCATCGCGGTCGATGGCGGGTTTCTCCGTACCTGAGTTGCTCGGGGGCGCGGCGATCGCTGCGGTCAAGGGCATTCTGCCGGTCTAAATGGCGAAGGTCTTCGCCATTTCCCCCGCGGCGCGCTGCAGCGCGGGCAGGTGCTCCAGTGCGCGCGCGAGGGGCATGCGCGACACCGGGGCGTGCAACGCGACGGCGGCGCAGGTGCGCTTGCTGCCATCGGACACCGGCACCGCGACGCACACCAGGCCGGCATGGAATTCCTCGTTGTCGGTGGCGTAGCGGCGCGCGCGGATGGCGGTGAGTTCCGCGGCGAGGCGGCACGTGTCGGTATTGGTGGTATCGGTGTAGCGAGTGAGGGTCAGCTGCGCCGCGATGCGTTCTCGCACTGCCTTCGGCAACTGCGCGAGCAGCAGCTTGCCGCTGGCGGTGCAGTGCAGCGGCACCCTTGACCCTGAGGACAGGTTCATGCGTAGCGGCCAGGCGGCTTCGACCCGGTCCAGGTACACCACGGCGTCGCCATCCAGCATCGTGAAATTGCAGGTTTCGCCGATCTCGTCGACCAGGCGTGACAGGATCGCATGGCGCACGGTGCGCAGGCTGCCGTTCAGCATGACGTTGCGCCCGAGCGCGGCGAGTCGCTGTCCCGGGGTGTAGCGCCGCGAGCCGGGTTCGCGCGCCACCAGCCCGGACTTCTCCAGCATCGCCAGCATCCGGTAAAGCGTCGGCTTGGGCAGGCGCAGTGCAGCCGTCAGATCGGCCAGCGAGGCCGGACGTTCTGCCGCGACCACGGCTTCGAGAACGGCGACCGCCCTGAGCGTCGCGGGAACATTGTCTTCTTTGCGCGGCATTACGGGAGTTTATCGAAATCTGAAACGAAACGTTCTGTAAATATGCGAGACTTCCAAACTTCAACCAGAGGCTCTCGTCATGACCGACATCGCCGAAGTGAAACGCATCCCCGTCGCGGGCAAGCAGCGGATGACCCCGTCCGAGGCGCTGGTCGAGACCCTAGTCGCGCAAGGCGTGCAGAACGTCTTCGGCATCGTCGGCTCGGCCTATATGGACGCGCTCGATCTGTTTCCGGCCGCCGGCATCCGCTTCATCCCCACGGTGCACGAGCAAGGCTCGGCGCACATGGCCGACGGCTACTACCGCGTCACCGGCAAGCACGGCGTGTGTATCGGGCAGAACGGCCCGGGCATCACCAACTTCGTCACCGCGATCGCCGCGGCCTATTGGGCGCACAGCGCCGTGGTGGCCATCACGCCGGAGGCAGGCTCGCAGTCCATCGGCCTGGGCGGCTTCCAAGAGACCGACCAACTGCCCATCTTCTCGAAGATCACCAAGTACCAGGCGCACGTGAACAACCAAGCGCGCATGGCCGAGCTCACCGCGCGTGCCTTTGACCGCGCAATCCTCGAAATGGGGCCGACCCAACTCAACATTCCGCGTGACTTTCTGTACGGCGAGCTCGAATGCGAGATCCCGCAGCCGATTCGCGTCGAGCGGGGCCCTGGTGGCAGCGCAAGCCTCGACGCGGCCGCGGATGCGCTGGCCGGCGCGAAGTTTCCGGTGATCATCGCCGGCGGCGGCGTGATCGCCGCCAACGGCGTGGATGCCTGCCTGGCGCTCGCTGAACTGCTCAATGCGCCGGTGTGCAATTCCTACCTGCACAACGATTCCTTCCCGGCCAACCACCGCCTGTGGTGCGGGCCGCTCGGCTACCACGGCTCGAAGGCCGCGATGAAGATCCTCGCCAAGGCCGACGTGGTGCTCGCGCTGGGCTCGCGCCTCGGGCCATTCGGCGTGCTGCCGCAGTACGGCTTTGACTACTGGCCCGCGAACGCAAAGCTGGTGCAGGTGGACGCGGATCCGAAGGTGCTCGGCCTGGTCAAGAAGACGTCGGTTACGGTGAACGGGGATGCGCGCGAGGCGGCGCAGGCGATCGCCGCGCGGCTCAAGGGTCGTACGCTGGCGCGCAACAAGGCGGAGATCGAAAAGGCCGTCCAGCAGGAGAAGCAGGCTTGGGACGCCGAAGTTGCCGCCTGGGACTTTGAGAAGGACCCCTGGAGCCTGGAGGTGGCGAAGGGCTCTTCGTACATGCATCCGCGCATGATGTTGCGCGAGTTGGAAAAGGCGATGCCGGAGGACGCGATGGTGTCCACCGATATCGGCAACATCTGCCAGGTGGCGAATTCGTACCTTCGCTTCAACCAACCGCGCAGCATGTTCGGCGCGATGATGTTCGGCAATTGCGGCTACGCGTTTCCCACCATGATCGGCTGCAAGGTCGGCGCGCCCGGGCGCACCGCGGTGGCCTACGTGGGCGACGGCGCCTGGGGCATGAGCTTCGGCGAGATCCTCACCTGCGTGCGCGAGAAGATCCCGGTCACCGCCGTCGTGTTCAACAACGAGCAGTGGGGCGCCGAGAAGAAGAACCACGTCGACTTCTACTCCAACCGCTTCCTCGGCGTGAACCTCGACAACCCGAGCTTCGCCGGCATCGCCAAGGCGATGGGCGCCGAAGGCATCGTGGTGGACAAGGTGTCGAATGTGGGCGACGCGTTCCGCGCCGCCTGCAAGGCGCAGAAGGAAGGCAAGACCACCATTGTGGAGATGATGTGCACCAAGGAGCTCGGCGATCCGTTCCGTCGCGACGCGCTAAAGGTCCCGAAACGTCTGCTCGCGAAGTACAAAGCCTTTGAATAGGGTACTGCTCGGCATTCTCGCGGGGGCGTTTTCGCTTTCCGCTCTGGCGCAGGGGTGGCCGGCCAAGCCGGTCTGTTTTGTCGTGCCTTATCCGCCGGGCGGTGGCACCGACGTCATCGCTCGCATCGTGCAGAATCGCCTCTCGGAGGCGCTCGGCCAGCCGATTGTCATCGAGAATCGCGGCGGCGCAGTCGGCACCGAAGCGGCGGCCAAGGCGGCGCCCGATGGCTACACCTTCCTGTTCACGCCCAGCTCGCACACCATCAACCCGCTGCTGTACAAGCTGTCATATGACGTGGAGCGCGATTTAGTGCCGGTGACGCTGATCGTCAGCGTGCCGCAGCTGGTTGCCGCCAACACCGGTTCGCCGTTGCGCAGCATGCAGGACGTAGTCAGCACCGCGCGCGCCTATCCGGGTAAGCTGCATTACGCCTCGGTCGGTGCCGGAACGCCTTCGCACATCGGCGGAGAGCTGCTGAAGTCGAAGGCGGGCACCGACATCGTGCATGTGCCGTACAAAGGCGGTGGCCCGGCCGTGACCGACACGCTCGGCGGCCAGGTCTAGCTGTTGTTCGTGACCATGCCGGCGACGATTTCCCACGTGCGCTCGGGCAAGCTGCGCGCGCTGGCGGTGACCACGTTGAAACGCAATCCTGGTGCGCCAGAGATTCCTACCGTCCCCGAGGCGCTCGACCGAGTGGTGAAAGGCGAGTTTAAGAAATGGGCCGACCTGATTCGCGACGCGAAGATCAAGCTGGAGTGACGCCAGTCGCCGAGCTGGTGCGCCGAGCGCGCGCGGCGCAGGCGGCGGTCGCGAAGTGGCCGCAGGCGCGGCTGGACGAGCTCGCGCTCGCCTGCGGCTGGGCGATCATGAAGCCGGAGAATAACCGGCGGCTTGCCGAGGAGGCGGTGCGCGACTCGGGCCTGGGCAAGGTCGAAGACAAGGTCGCCAAGAATTATCGCAAGACGCTGGGGCTGCTGCGCGACCTCGCCGGCGTGCGGACGGTCGGCGTGATCGCCGAGCTGCCGGAGAAGGGGCTCACCGAGATCGCGCGGCCGGTCGGCGTGGTCGCCGCGATCACGCCCTCGACCAACCCGGGCGCGACCCCGGCCAACCAGATCATCAACGCGGTGAAGTGCGGCAACGCGATCATCCTTGCGCCCTCCCCGAAGGGCTACAGCACGCTCGCGCTGCTGCTTGATTTTGTCAACGAGAACCTGAGTCGCATCGGCGCCCCGCCGGACCTGGTGCAGATGCTGCCCGCGCCGATTACGAAAGACGCCACTTACGAGCTGATGCGTTTGTCGGACCTCGTTGCCGCGACCGGCTCGCAGGCCAACATCCGCGCCGCTTATTCCAGTGGAACGCCGGCGATCGGCGTCGGCATGGGCAACGTGGTCTCGATCGTCGACGCGAGCGCGGACCTGGCCGATGCGGCGCGCAAAATCGCGTTGTCGAAGACTTTCGACCACGCCACCAGCTGCTCGTCGGAGAACGCGCTGCTCGTCCTCGCGCCGGTCTACGACGCGATGTTGCGCGAGCTGGAGCGGCAGGGCGGCACGATGCTGGACGCAGGGTCCAAGGAGAAGCTGCAGCAGTTGATGTTCCCGCAAGGCAAGCTCGCGCCCGCGGCGACGGCGCAGGCCGCGCCGCGCATCGCGCAGCTCGCGGGCATCGAAGCGGCGTTGCCGGCGGGCGGCGCGACGTTCCTGATGGTGGCCGAGAGCGGAGTCGGCCCCTCGCACCCGTTCTCGGGGGAGAAACTCGCCCCGGTGCTGGCGGTCTACAAGGTCACGGATTTCGACGAGGCCTGTACGCTCACCGCGCGTATCTACGACTACCAGGGCAAGGGCCACTCGGTGTCGCTGCATTCACGCGATCCAGCGCAGGCGCTGCGCCTCGGTCTGGAGCTGCCGGTGGCCCGCGTCATCGTCAACCAGGCGCATTGCATCGCCACGGGTGGCAGCTTCGATAACGGCCTGCCGTTCTCGCTGTCGATGGGTTGCGGCACCTGGGGCGGCAACAGCTTTTCCGACAACATGCACTGGCGGCATTTCCTCAATACCACGCGCATCTCTCGCGTGATTCCGGAGCGCGTGCCGGACGAGCAGGAGATTCTCGGCGGCTATTTCGCCAAGCACGGTCGATGAGCGTGGCCGGAACGCTGCGCGAGGTCCTGGCGGCACACGCCGCACGGCAGCCCGAGCGCCTGTTCCTGATCGCTCCCGAGACCGGGCACACCCTGAGCTACGGCGGGCTCGCACGCGAGGCGCAGCACCTTGCCCGCTTGCTTGCCGCGCGCGGCCTCGCCCGCGGCGACAAGGTCGCACTCTGCCTGCCCAACGGCTACCAGTCGACGTTGCTGTTCCTCGCAACGATGGCCGCCGGCTGCGTGGTCACCCCGCTGAACCTGCTGTCGCAGCGCTCGCAGCTCGCCTACGTCGTTGGCCACTGCGACTGCCGGCTCCTGTTTACTTCGCCGGAACTGGAAAAGCAGCTGCGCGAAGCCCTCGCCGGCGTCGCCAGACCCGTAGCGGTGATCGTCATCGACCCCGACGCGCCGTCGATTTTCGGCGACGCCGGACCCGCGACGGCAGGTGTCGCCCTCGCGGCGGTCGCGCCAGGCGATCCGGCGCTGCTGATGTATACCTCCGGCACCACCGGCACGCCCAAAGGCGTGCTGCTCACGCATGCAAACCTTATCGCAGCGGCCTCCAGCGTCGCCGCCTGGCACGGCCTGGGGCCCGGCGACCGCTGCCTGTCTTCGCTGCCCATCTACCACATCAACGGCCAGGTGATCGCCACTGTGACGCCGTTCCTCTCGGGTGGCAGCCTGATCGCGCCGCAGCGCTTCAGCGCTGGCCGCTGGTGGGCGGACGTGGAAGCCCATTCGGCTACCTGGATTAATATGGTGCCGACTATCATTGCCTACCTTCTGAATAGCGCGGAACCGGGGCGCGACTACCGGTTTCCGAGCGTGCGCTTCGGGCGCTCGGCGTCGGCGGCTCTTCCGCCCGAACAGCACCAGGCGTTCGAGCGCATCTTCGGCGTTTCGGTGATCGAATGCATGGGCATGACCGAGACGGCATCGATCGCGTTCGCCAACCCGCAGGATCCGGCGCGGCGCAAGATCGGCAGTGTCGGGCTGCCCTGCGCGGTCGAGGCGCGGGTGGTCGAAGGCGAAATCCGCCTGCGCGGTCCGAACATCATGGCTGGCTACTACAAGTCCGCGGAGCAGACGGCCGCCGCCTTTGATGCCGAGGGCTGGATGCACACCGGCGACCTCGGCAATCGGGATGACGACGGTTTCCATTTCATCACCGGGCGCCTGAAGGAGCTGAGCATCAAGGGGGGAGAGAACATCGCGCCGCGCGAGATCGACGAAGCCCTGCTGCGGCACCCCAGCGTCCTGGAAGCTGCCGCGGTCGGGGTGCCGGATGCGAACTACGGGCAGGACATCCGCGCCTGCGTGGTGCTCAAACCGGGTGCACAAGCGAGCACCGAAGCGTTGCGGGAATTCTGCCTGGCGGAACTGGGCCGCTTCAAGACGCCCCGGGAATTCCGCATCCTCGCGGAGTTGCCCAAGGGGCCCTCGGGAAAGGTGCAACGGCTCAAGCTGGCCGACGTCGCCTGAGGTTCGGGCGGTGGTAGGGTGGTGCGTGCGCTTTAAGCGCGTGCGGGCATGAAAAGAGCGGCGCTCTACAGCAGTTCCCGATCGCGGGGGTCTCGGGCCCTGGCGAATGCCGCGCCCGTCGTTCTGCCCGCGAAGCCTGACCCGTGGTGGCGAGCTGCCCTGCGACGCCACAAGCTGCTGCTTGCGGCGCTGCCGGGGGCCCTGGCGCTGGGGTTCGCGGATTCGGCGAACAGTTGCTGGAGGACGAACCCGGTGCGTCGACGAACACCGGCAGCGGCGACATCATTCTCGATACCGGCGTCACCTTAACCAACCTGCGTGTGGTGAAGGGTGCGAAAGCTAGCGAGTTCTTCCCTTGCGGCAAATCTCCCGCAGCACGCGCTTGAGGTTCCTGCCAGCGAGCTTGCTTCAATCCTCCGCCGCTGGCCGCGGCGCAATGCCCAGTTTCTCGTAGATCGGGCGGATGGCGCTGCGGATCGCGCCTAGCTGGGTCCAGTAGACCGCGGCAGCGGCGAGTGCCACCGCGCCGCCCAGCGCCAGCACCGCCGGCGGGCCGATGATCTCCGACAGCGTGCCGGCGAAGAGGGCCCCCAGCGGCGCCGTACCGAGGAACGACATCATGTAGATGGAGACCACGCGCGCTCGCATGCGGTCCTCGACGATGGTCTGCAGCACGGTGTTGGTGGAGGCGGCAGTGAGCATGCCGCCCACGCCCACCACCACCAGCAGCGGGATCGCGAGCCATAGCGTGGTGGAGAAAGAAAAGCCGATCAGCGCCCCGCCGGCGGCAGCACCCGCCACCGGCATCAGCGTGACTAGCCCGCGGATCGTCGGCCGCATCGCCAGGTAGACCGTGCCGGCGGCCGCGCCGAAGCCGCCGGCGCCGATCAGCCAGCCCAGCGTCACCGAGTCGCCCTGGAACACGTCGCGCGCGAAGTAGGGCGCGAGCGACTGGTAGGGCTGCACCGAGAAACTCACTGCCGCCAGCAGCAGCAGCGCGCTGCGCGTGGGCAGGAAACCGAAGGCGTAGCGAAAGCCCGCCGCAAGCTGGCGCAGCCAGCCGTCGTCGCCGCGCTCGGTGGCGCGCGGCGTGGCGCGAATCAGGGACAACGCAAGGATCACCGCGCCGCGCATCAGGCAGTTGAGGGCGAAGCCCCAGGCCACGCCCAGGGCGCCGATCACCACGCCGCCGATCATCGGGCCGATGAAGCGGGCACTGTTCATCAGCACCGAGCTGAAGGCAATGGCGTTGGGCAGGTCCTCGCGCCCGCCCACCAGTTCCACCAGTTGCGCCTGGCGAGCCGGGGACTCGATGGCGTTGAGTACGCCCAGCACCAGGTTGGCGAGGATCAGGTGCCAGGCCTGGACCTCGCCCGAGGCGACCAGTGCCAGCATCGCCAGCGACTGCGCGAGCGCGCCGTTCTGCGTGATCAGCAGCACCTTGCGCTTCTTCATGCGGTCCACCCAGACCCCGGCGAAGGGTCCCAGGACCAGCATCGGGATCTGCTGCGCGAAGGCGGCAAGGCCCAGCAGGAAAGCCGATCCGGTGAGCTCGTACACCAGCCAGCTGGTGGCGATCAGCTGCAGCCAGGTTCCGGTCTGCGAAATGCCCTGTCCCGCGAAATAGAGGCGGTAGTCGTGGTGGCGGAAGGCGCGCAGGCCGTGGGGTAGGGGCATCAGGTCGTGGACACGGCAGGACGGGTGTTTCGGAGGTGCATACCGGGCATCGTACCAATATGCGCGCGAGTCGCTTCGATCAGGAACAGGCCTCCCTTTTCCAGGCTTAGAATAGTGATCATGAAACCACTTTACGCATGGCTCCTTGCCGCCCTTGCCGCGGGCCCCGCGCTCGCGCAGACCCCGGTCCGCTTCATCCTGCCCAACGCCGTGGGTTCCGGTGTCGACGCAATCACCCGCGCGGCTCAACCCGCGCTATCCAAGGCGCTCGGCGCGACCATCCTGGTGGACAACCAGACCGGCGCGGGCGGTGTCATCGGCCTGCAGGCGCTGGCGCGCTCGGCGCCCGACGGCAACACGCTGTCGGTGGTGTCCAACAACGTGGTGATCTTTCCGAGCGTGCTGAAGTCCCTGCCATTTGACATGCCGGGGGACTTCACGCCCATCGCGGTGGTCGGCTCGACGCCCATGGTGCTGGTCGTCAATCCGGCGAAGTTGCCGGCGGCAAACCACAAGGAGCTCGTCGCGCTGCTCAAGGACAAGCCCGGCACGTTCAATTACGCCTCCGGCGGCAATGGGACCATCCTTCACCTCGCGACGGAGCTCTACCTCGACGCCGCGGGCGTCAAGGCGAAGCACATTCCCTTCAAGGGCGTCGGTCCGATGGTGACCGACCTGCTCGGTGGGCAGGTCGATTTCGGTGCGCTCGCGTTGCCGAGCGTGCAGGGGCACATCGCGAGTGGCAAGCTTCGTCCGCTGGGCATGCTGGCCTCCCAGCGCTCCGCTGCCGCACCGGGGGTGCCGACTTTCGCCGAGCAGGGCCTGGCGAACTTCGACGTGGAAGCGTGGTTCGCCGTGATCGGGCCCAAGGGCATGGCCCCAGCCGCGGTGAAGAAAGTGCACGATGCCCTGGTCGCCGCGTTCGCCGACGGCGCCGTCAAGGACACGATGGCCAAGATGGGCAACACGATCCGGATCAGCACCACCGAGCAGGCGCAGGCGGCGTTCCGCAGCGAGCTCGCGAAATACGCCGCGATGGTGAAGAAGGTCGGGCTCGAGCCGCAATAGTCGAACCCGCTCCGGGGCTACGGCTGCAGTTCGCCAGAGGAAACGACTGAGCGCCCGCGTGCGATAGGTACCCGGTTGAGGAGTGCTTTCGCGACTGCGGCAGCGGGAACGGGGCGGTAGTTGCGTGGAATCAGCGGTCCGAGAAGGCGGCTCACGGCGAGGGCGATGCCCTCACCTCGGCGCACCGGTTGACCAAGGGACTCGCGATCGCCAGCGAGGAAAGAGGGGCGGACGATGACGAGGCCGTCGAAGGCAAGGACGGAGAGTGCGTTTTCGAGCTCGCCCTTCACTTGGCTGTAGAACGTCCCCGATCCTGCGCTGGCACCGATGGCGCTCACCAGTCCTGCGCGCTTCGCGCCTGCGGCGAGCGCCGCCCTGCCGACGGCGAGGTTGGCGTCGAAATCCACCGCCCGGAAGGCTTCCTGGCTGCCCGCCACCTTGATGGTCGTTCCGAGCGCGAGATAAACCTCGTCGACCGGCGGCAGGCTGAGGAGCGAGCGGAAATCGACGACATGTGCCGTGATTTTCGGGTGGCTGGCGCCAGGCGCCCGGCGGCCGAGCACGTGGATCACGGCAACCGAAGAATCGGCGAGGAGGCCCCGCAGGATCTCCCGGCCAACGAGGCCGGTGGCTCCGGCGAGCGCAACGGTTCTCATCATTTGTGGAGGAGCAGACAGAAACGCTACGTAGTAGCGCTTCTGCTATTGCAGGATGGCAAGGACGAGCCGCCGTGAGGATGCATTGCGACTCTCGCCAACTGTGCTGACCCGCGGCTTGCCAATCTCCGCGAAGCTGAACCGCAGAGCAGGACTTCAGCCACTCAGTTCCAGCAATGAACTACTTGTCCGTCTTGCCAGGTACGACAGTGATCTTGGGTGTATCGCTTTCATATACCCCATGCCACCGATAAGCCTTCCGTTCCGGTGTGAAGGCCTTGTCGCGCAGGCGATACTCCAACGGAAAGCGGGCGACCAATTCCTCCAAGCCAGCGGGCAACCGTACTCGTTCCAGGGTTTCCGGATACTTCCCCTGCGACGATCGATAGGTTTCGACCATTTCACCGATGAATTCCAGATCTGCTTCGACGACCGTCGGATCGGTCTGGGCATTGGGCAAGGCATAGGGCGCAAGGATACGCGGGTACTGGTAGTAGAGAACGCCACAAAACACTGCCAGCAGAGTCAGCGTGAAAACCTGCCTTCCCTGCGGCTGCGGCGGTCACTTCGCAGCTAAGGCATCTGCTTTTTCCCGCGCTGATCGAGAGCTACGATGGTCCGCACCATCACGAGAAGCCGGTGTTCCACACCGACGCGACCATCAGGGACTTCATCAAGAAGCCGTAGTCGCGCCCCGGGGAGGGGGAAAATGTAACCGATCGATTACATTGCGGACCTTCCCTCGCCCCGCCGGCAGCGGTCAATCCTTCGCGAACGAGATCAGTATCTTCCCCGAACGCCCGCCACGCGCCGCGTGCGCAACCGCTTCCTTGATTTTGCGGATCGGGTAGACGGCCTCTACCTCCACCGCGAGGGTCCCGTCGGCCAACTTGGACGCGAGGTCGCGATACACGGCCGCGATCTGCGCCGGCGGCGTGTCCACGAACCACTTGCGCAACCAGAAGCCCTGCAGCCGCACGTCGCGGAACACGGTGTCGCGGCCGTCCACCATGCACGGCTCGCGGCTCAGCATGCCATAGTTGACCACCGTCCCGCCATCGCTTACACAACGGGCTAGGCGCTGCGTGCCCGAGCCGCCCACCGCGTCGATCGCGAGCGGCAGGGCGGCCTCGCCGATCGCGCTGCGCACCCGCGCGTCGAGATCGCGACCGTCGGTCAACACCACGTCGCCGCCAAACTCGCGCAGCCGGTTCACGAGTTCTTCCCGGCGCACGACGTTGACCGTCTTGAGCCCTGCGAGCCGTGCCAAGCGGATCAGGCAATGTCCGACACCCGAGTTCGCGGCGTTCTGAATGACCCACTGGCCGGGCTTCGGCGCGACGATCTGGTGCAGCATCAGGTACGCAGTGGGCGGATTCACCCGCAGCATGGCGAGCTGTTTCGGATCCACGCCTTCCGGCAGCGCGAACACAACTTTGCCGGGCGCCTTGAAGCGTTCGCGCCAGCATCCTGGGCCAGGCAGCAATACGCGGTCGCCCGGCTTCAGGTGCCGGACAGCCGATCCTACCCTGGTGATCCGCCCCACGCCTTCCGCGCCTGGGATCATCGGCAGCTGGGGCGGCGCCGCACCGTACTTTCCTTCCAGGTTCAGGATATCGGCGGGGTTGATCGGCACGAACTCGGTGTCGATAGTCACTTCGTCTGCGCCGGGCTCGCCCGGATCGCCCTGCGCCACGATTTCGATCACCGATTCGGGCCTGCCGAACGAGCTGAGTTGTGCGACGAGCATCTGGTTCATCCTCCGCGATTGACCAACCATACCCCGACCGACGCGATCACGAAACCCAGTATCGCCAGGGGCGACAGCGTCTCGCCCAGGATCAACCAGCCGAGCACGGCGGTGGTGCCGGGCGTGAGGTAGAAATTAGCCGCGACTCTGCCCGCGGCGCCGTTCTTCAGCATGTACAGCAGCAGCGCCATGCCGCCCAGCGACACGGCGCACACCAGGAAACCCAGCGTGGCGAGGGCGGTTGGTGTCCAATCGGCGCGCACGTCTTCGAACGCTAGCGCGAACGCCGCGGTGACGGCCGCCGCGGCGGCCAGCTGGATGGTGTTCGCCTGCACCAGGCCGAGGCCCCGGCAGTAGCGGCTGTAATAGAGCGTCCCGGCGGTGAGGCAGACCACCGAACCCAGGCCCCAGGCCACGCCGGCGCGCTGCGCGAGATCGTTGGCATCGATACCGACGACCAGCGCCACCCCCGCAATGCCGCAGGCCACGCCCAGCCACTGCCGCGCTCGGAAGCGCTCGCCCAGTACCGGTCCGGACAGCAGCGCGGTGAGCAGGGGATGCAGCGCACCAAGCAGCGCCAGCGTGGCGCCGGAAATTTCGGTCATGGCCAGGTAGGCGGCGGAGAGGTAAAGCGCGTTGATGAGCACGCCCGCCACCACGAAGTGGCGCCAGGTCTGGCGCAGACCCGTCCAGCCGAGGCGCCACAAGGCGGCGATTGTCACCAGGATCGCGGTGGCGATCGCGAAGCGCACGGCCAGGAAGTAGAGAGGCGAGACGTCGGGCAGGCCCGCGCGCACGGCGACGAACGCCATGCTCCAGAGGAAGATGAACGCCAGGGGCGCGAGGCGGGCGAAGAGGGTTGGGGCGGCGGTCATGGGATCCGTGATTCGACTCGCGCCGCGTGGAAGACGCCGCGCATCAGCCGCTACTCCAACTTGCGAACCAGTGTGTTCCAGGAGGCCACCGCACCCCCTGCGGGATAGATTTTCGTCTCGATGCGTACCGAATCCTCCAGCGCCTCGTGCTGGTGGACGGCGCCCATCGGATGGATGTAGCTGTCACCCGCCTCCACGATGAAGGTCTGTTCGCCGATGCGCATCCTCACGCGACCCTGCTTCTGATAGACCACCGAGTGGTGGTCCGGGTGCTGGTGCGCCGTGTCCGCCGCGCCTTTTGGACGGAACGCTTCGAAGCTGATCACCGTATCGGTCGCCATCAGCACCTTGACCGTGTCGACGCCATCCTCATGAACGGCGTAATTGGGCTTCAGCTTGCGGCCGGCGCGCTTTGACCCGCGCGCGACGAGCTTGCCGATGTCCCCGCGGTGCATGAATGCAATCGGCCCTTTGATGGCGGATACCACCTGCAGTCTGCTCGACTTGCGGGATTTCACGGATTTCCTCACGGCCGACATGCCTAGTCTCCTTTTCGCCAGTTATCCTACCTAGACACCACACCGTTGTCGCCCTTGGGTCGCAAGGCGTCGTCCGGACTGGCGAGCACTTCCCTGCGGTGGCGCCGCGAGGGGGTGGACTTTCCTGTCCGCCCACCTGCAGGGCCCGCAGCAAAAACAGAGAGACGCCGATCGCTCGCCTCGCTGCTGTGCGGTACAGGTGGCCGTGGTCCTGACTGTCGCGAATTACTTAGTCGTGACGCGCTTGCCATCCTTGGTGCCGACCGTGCCGCCGATCTTGGTCTTGACTTCGGCGGGCGGGGCCTTCGACTTGGCGAGTTGCTTCGCCTTGGCCGGCTTGGCGGCCGCGAATCTCAGGCAATTGGCGAGGCCGGAACGGGCGCTGCTACAATGCGCCCCCTCGTGTTTCCCGCGGGCTCGTCCCGCGTTCCCCCGTGATCATCGCCTCCAATATCGCCATGCAGTACGGCGCCAAGCCCCTGTTTTCTGACGTCGCCGTGAAATTCGGTGGCGGCAACCGCTATGGCCTGATCGGCGCCAACGGCTGCGGCAAATCCACCTTCATGAAGATCCTGGGCGGGGAGCTCGAGCCCAGCGCCGGCTCGGTCGCGATCGACGCCCACGAGCGCCTCGGCCGCCTGCGTCAGGACCAATTCGCCTACGAGAATGAAAGGGTCCTCGACGTGGTGCTGATGGGCCACGAGGCGATGTGGAACGCGGCGAAGGAACGCGACGCAATCTATGCCAAACCCGAGGCTACGGAAGCGGAGTACCTGCAGGCCGCGGAGCTGGAAGCGAAGTATGCGGAGTACGGAGGCTACACCGCGGAGGCGAGGGCGGGCGAGCTCCTGCTGGGCCTCGGCGTCGCAACCGACCAACACCAGGGCCCGATGAGCGCGGTGGCGCCGGGCTGGAAGCTGCGCGTGCT